>UOGD01000376.1_pt1 | contig 20249 bp, 7 predicted proteins | sample 1989731 | NCBI WGS metagenome assembly UOGD01 (sample SAMEA4712198, study PRJEB27164) | hydrothermal vent metagenome | biome: marine basaltic hydrothermal vent biome; feature: marine hydrothermal vent; material: mineral | place: Pacific Ocean | collected 2011-06-14/2011-07-23 | depth 1691 m | reverse complement strand
TCACTTATAATCTTTACTCGTTTGGAAACGGTGCTATTGGAATTTCAAATTTTGGTTTATTAAATGAAGAGGAAAAAACCATATTAAACCGGTTCAGTAATGTTTTCACTTTTGCATACAAACGCTATAATGACCTTGCAACGGCTGAGGCACAAGCACGCGAAGCACAGATTGAAGCAGCATTGGAACGAATACGTGGACAAGTGACCGCTATGCAAGAATCGAATGAATTGCTCGATATTGTAGTGAAGATGCGTACTGAGTTTGTGTCCCTCGGTCACGAAGCACACTATTTTTGGTATATGCGATACCTTCCTGAAATTTATGAAAAAGCAATGACTTCGGGTGATGGCACAAAGATTGGAATGATTATGACACTTCCTCGTCATATACACGGGGATATTAAACTTTTAGCCGATTGGGAGAAAAGCAATGAACCCACAGTTGTATTCGCAATGGATGTGGATACTGCCCTGGAATATGTTGATAAAATGATTACTCTTGGTAATTTTGTTCAAGTTGATCCTAATGCCCCTACCCTGGATGATATTCGATATATTGGTGGATTAACTTTTGTAATGGCAAGAACACACCAGGGTGAGATCGGCTTTAGTTTACCTGGTACTGTCCCTAATCCGCCCCAAGAAAGTCTCGATACTTTGGTACGCTTTGCTGGAGTATTCGATCTGGCTTATAGTCGTTTTGAAGATCTGAAAGATGCTGAAAAGAGGAATAGGGAAACTCAAATAGAGCTTGCTCTTGAAAGAGTTCGTGCAAGAACAATGGCAATGCAAAAGAGTAGTGAGCTTGCTAGAACTGCTGCAAATCTATTTGAGCAGATGGAAACTCTTGGTATTAAACCATATAGGTGTAATATAGCAATTGTAGATGCAAAACATAAAAAGCTAAAATTATGGTCAACTACAAATCACGGTAACGTAATTCCAGTAGGCAGTGATATTCCGCTTAATGAGAATAGTGTATTTAAAGAACTGTATAACGGATGGAAGAAACAAAAGAAGAATCATTCAATAAAGTTAGTTGGTGAAGATAGAGTTAACTGGACAAAATATATAAGCAAATATGTCCCGTTTGATGAATATAAACCTAAAAATTTTAGCAAATCTAAATTGATGAAAGAAACGGCTATTTTTAATAATTTCTATTTCCGCCAAGGATATTTTGTAATTCATACTAAAGAAGAGATTAGTGATGAAGATTTTGATATTATTCAAAGATTTGCAAATGTATTTGAACAGACTTACACCCGATTTCTTGACTTAGAAAATGCAGAATATCAGAACAAAATAATACAAGCGGAAAACGAACGGAAAACTCAAGAACTGGAAGAAGCGCGTCAGCTTCAACTTTCAATGCTTCCTAAAAAATTACCGGAATTACCGAATTTAGATATAGCGGTTTATATGCAGACTGCAACGGAAGTCGGTGGTGATTATTACGACTTTCATGTTGGAGATGATGGAGAACTGACTACTGTTATTGGGGATGCAACCGGACACGGATTAAAAGCCGGAACAGTTGTAACCATTACCAAAAGTCTGTTCAATAATTTAGGCTCAGAAGAGGATGTTTTGAAAAGCTTCTCAAAAATATCACGAGTAATAAAGGATATGAATTTTCCACAATTATCAATGTGTTTGCAAATGTTGAAGATTAAGGGGAATAAATTAGTATTAACTTCAGCAGCAATGCCGCCGGTATTGATTTACAGAAAAAATAAAAGAATTGTTGAGGAAGTTAGTATAAATGGAATGCCTCTTGGAGCAATAGCTAACTTCCCATATAAAATTCAAGAAACCAAGCTCAATAAAGGCGATATAATATTTATGATGAGTGACGGATACCCTGAATTGATGAATGATAAGGGTAGAATGTTCGGTTATGAAAGAGTTAAAAATAAATTCCGATCAATCGCTGAGGAGACTCCTGAAGAAATAATTAATTCACTTAAAAACTCAGCCTCGAAATGGGCAAATGGTAAAGACCCAGATGATGACGTTACGTTTGTAGTAATTAAAGTGAAGTAATACCTGTCCGGCATCTAGTCTGGCGACTTGTCCGGCGTAGTTGTTCTTGAACGAAGACGGAAGTTGTTTTTGAACGGAGACGGGATGTAGTTTCAATTGTAATAAACGTAAAATAGTTATAGAAAATAAATAGTAAAAAGGTTTATAATATGAAATATGTTACTAGAAAAATTCAATTATTAGTAATAATAACTTACATATGTTCATCAATTATATATTCACAGCAAAAATATTTATTTAGCGAGTTTAAGGATATTGAGAATCTTTCAAGTAATATAGCAAATGATTTTTACCAAGATAGTTTTGGTTTTTTGTGGATAGCTACAGCAGATGGTTTGAACAGATACGATGGAAGAAATGTAAAGTTCTATAAAAATCGTCAAGGTGATGATACTACAATTCCTGATAATGAAACGCACGTAGTATTAGAAGATAGTGAAAATAACATTTGGGTTGGTTGTTTCAACTCTATTGCTAAACTTAACAGGAAAACTGAAAAATTCAAGAGATATTCGCTTGATCATTTACAGCAGAAAGATTTCGCGAATTTTTTTACAGCTTTATTGGATAAGAAAGGAAATATTTGGTTTGGCAATTCTCAGCATGGTGTGTTAAGATTTAATAAAGCAACGGAACAATTTGACCAGATTAGAATTGATGATTCTAACGGTAATAAAGTTTGGGGTGAAGTACATAAAATTATCGAACTTAAGAACGGAGCAATATTAGCCGCCGATTATAATAATGGATTATTGAAATATAACAAAGATAAGGACCAGTTTGAAAGATATAATCTGAAACAGGGTTATAATCCTAAAGGAATTAATACAATATATGAAGACAGCCGCGGCAATATTTGGTTTGGCGGAGGTAAATTATTAATAAAATATTCACCAAGCCAATATATCGTTAAACAAATTGAGTTACTTAAATATTCAAAAATCAAAACAAATTATCATAATATAACAGGAATAGTTGAAGATAATAGTGGAGATATGTGGATTAGTTCAATATCGCATGGACTGTTTAAAATTAACTACAGTGATGATACTCCACAACAATTTGCATTCAATAAGACTTTATCTAGAGTTATTACTAACAAACCAAACAGTAATATTTATAAAGATAAGTATGGAGTAATTTGGTTATCATACAGAGGGGGAGGAATAAGCAAATTAAATACTCAAACCGAACCGTTTTCGTTTACTCCGCTTAATATCCTTCGTGATAACCAATTGATTTCTACAACCGTAACTGAAATTCAAAATTCCGGTATAAATAAAAATGAGATTATTTTGGGAACTTCTTCGGAGGGAATATTTTCTCTCAATCTTGAAACGCAATTAACTAAAAATCTTATACCGAATTATGCCGAAAGCAAAAGAGATTCGACAATTAATATTAAAGGTTTAATTGTGGATATGAAGGGAGACATTTGGTACTCTCAAAATGAAAAGTGGATTCAGAAATTGAGTTCTAAACATAAGTTAACTTCGTTTGATAATCCTCACATAAAAAAAACAACTTCACCATTAGATATCGCATCAATCAATTACAGTCCGCATGGGAATATATGGATTTGTTCAAATTCCGGTATAGATAAATATATGCCGGATATTGATAGTCTCTATTCTTTACCGAGAATTATGAACAAACCAATAGACCCGATTCTTAAAAGTAGCGTTTCACAAATTATTGAAAACAGAATTCCGGTCGCTTCAATATTAAAAGTGGGTGAAGGTACAAATATTGAGAAGGAATTTGAAATAAAAGAAAAACAAAAATTATTATTGGTCTCTGTCGGCGAAGGCAGGGAATTTGTGAATATGTATGATTTTGGGTCTTTATTAACAAATGATGGAAATATTATTTGGACGATGAACGATTTAGAAAAGTCGTTTTATTCAGGCGGCGGATATAAAAATCGTATTTCCGTTGGATGTCTCGAACTAAATCCGGGCAAATATAAACTAAAATTTACTTCTGATGTTGGTCATTCTTATGGCGATTGGAATACTATTGTTCCCGCCGATTCAAATTGGTGGGGTATTCAAGCCTTTGCAATATCCGACAGTGAATATGAAAAAATTGACGCGCTAAACAAAAAGGGAATTGAAAATAAAAAATATATCCCTTTTGAAAGTGGAAGAAACGTAGAGTTTAGCAAAAAGTATTCAAATAACATTTGGATTGGAACGCGGACCCATAGCTTTTTTAGATATGATTTATCGAGCGGTAATTATAGAAATTATAATTTTGATTCTGTCAATATCTCATCTACAACAAATTTCATTTTTTGTATTTATGAAGATATGGACGGCATAGTTTGGGTTGGAACTTATAGTAGTTTAATAAGACTTGACCCTGAATCGGAAACATTAAATAAGTTTACAACAGACGACGGTCTGCCGGGCGGATTGATATATAGCGTTGTTGAAGATAATAATGGCGCATTATGGATAAATACATCGGGAGGATTATCAAAATTAAATAAGAATGCCCCAATTGATAAATATGCTTTCATAAATTATGATTCAAGAGATGGATTAAAAGGAAACATCCAAACAAATGCGGTATGGAAAAATGAAAATGGGCGTCTGTTTTTCGGCGGGAAAAATGGCGTAATTTCTTTTAAGCCCGGAAAAATCAACCAGGTAAAACCGGATGTGGTTATTCACGATATGAAAATTAAAGAGATTTCAATCTTTGATGATTCATCAAGTGTAACCTTAGACAGTACTATCCTTATCAAAAAAGAAATAAATTTAGATTATTTCCAAAATGATATTTCTTTTGATTTTTCTGTAATACATTTTACAAGACCGCAAAAAAATAAAATCTCCTATAAATTGGAAGGTTACAACAAAGGGTGGACCGAATCTAATAGGAATTATGCTTCATTCACTAATCTGGATCCTGGTGAATATGTTTTCCGTGTAAAAGGATCTAACGGGGATGGCATTTGGAATGAGGATGGGAGATCGATAAGGATAATTATAAATCCACCATGGTGGAAAACAACGGTTGCATATATTGGTTATGGAGTTTTCTTTCTCTCAACTCTTTTTGGAGTTGATCGGTTGCAAAGGAAACGACTTCTTTCTAAAGCTAAAGTTAGAATGAAATTTCAAGAAGCTGAACATAGGGCAGAAACTGCAGAACTGCAAGCAAAAGCAACTGAGGCTCAAAGTAAATTGATTCAAATAGAAAATGAACGTAAAACAAAAGAACTAGAAGAAGCCCGTCAGCTTCAGCTTTCTATGCTTCCAAAAGAACTGCCAAATCTTCAAAATCTTGATATTGCTGTTTATATGCAGACGGCAACGGAAGTAGGGGGGGATTATTATGATTTTCACGTCGGAATAGACGGAACACTCACTGTTGTAATCGGCGATGCAACGGGACACGGACTAAACGCCGGAACGATTGTTACAGCGACAAAAAGTCTGTTCAATTCTTACGCTCCAAATCCGGATATACTTTTTACATTTTCTGAAATTTCCCGATGTATCAAAGGTTTAAAATTCAGAAGACTTTCTATGTGTTTAGCGTTATTAAAAATTGAGGGAAACAAACTCAAGATGTCTTCCGCCGGCATGCCTCCCGCTCTAATTTACAGGGAAGAGAAAAAAGAATTGGAAGAAATAATGCTTAAAGGAATGCCTCTTGGCACAACGAATAAATTCCCATATGAACTACGAGAAACGACTTTAGGAGCAGGGGATACAATTCTTTTGAGCAGCGATGGATTCCCGGAACTGTTAAACGAAAAGAAAGAGATGTTTGGTTACGAAAGGATGAAAGAAACATTTACAGAAATAGCTGATAGATCGTCAGAGAAAATAATAACGCATTTAAAAGGAACGGCTAAAGATTGGGTAAACGGCAAAGACCCCGACGACGACGTCACTTTTGTTGTTATAAAAGTGAAATAGCCAGGTTTTGGCGGAGTTTGTTTTTTGACGCCATACGGAATGACGACGTAACTTTGTTGTTGCGACGATAAACTAAATAAAATACAAATTGGATATATCTTATTATGATAAATAAATCATTTGTAAAAAATATCAATAGAATACTGTTCCTCAATCTATTAGCGGCTTCATTTTCTTTTACGGACCCCGCTTTTATTTTTGCGCAAGATAATTTTGTGTTCGAAAATCTTTCAATTCCGCAGGGATTATCTAACCCGACTATAAATTGTATTTATGAAGATAAGTACGGTTTCCTCTGGCTTGGCACAGAAGACGGATTAAGCAGATATGACGGGTATGATTTTAAGGTTTACAAAAATAACCCGTCGGACAGCGCAAGTCTGCCCGGTAATTCAATTAGAACAATAAACGAAGACAATAACGGCAACCTCTGGATTGGCGGCAGCAACGTACTCGCAAAATACGATAGGAAGAACAATACATTTAAAAGCGTTAAATTCGACAGCGAACAAAACTTAAATCAGCCCATCATTCGTAAAATTTTTATTGATAAAAATAATAAAATCTGGATATGTACAGATTTACACGGAGTGCACTTACTTAATCCGAAAACAATGACTACAAAGCGGAAAAAATTTATCTTAAACAATGAAGAGATCCCAAATGGATTTATATTCTCAATTATTGAAACTTCGGATAAAGAATTGTTAGTCGCGGATTACGGTTCGGGAGTATTTTATTATAACGAAGATTCCGATGAATTTCATTTATATAATAATTTAGGAAGGAAGAATACGGGTGCTTCTTTATTGGTCCTTTATGAAGACGAATTTAAGAGAATTTGGATTGGAGGCGAAAGATCTTTATTTATTTATAATCGGAACACAAAAAAAACAGAACATGTCGAACTCTTTTCCAATCCAAGCTCAAAATACCTTACGCAGGGAGTTATCGACATATTAAAAGATAAAGAAGGTTTTCTTTGGTTAGCCACTCTTGGCGACGGGTTATATAGATACAATCCCGCTGATGATAATTTTCTTCATTTTACAGGCGGCGGAAGTACGAACAATATCAAATCAGCCGGCATTCTCTCATTATTGCAGGATAGTTTCGGAAACATTTGGATAGGAACAAAGCTGAACGGATTATATAAAGTTGACCCGAACAAACAGCCTATGAATATTCTTAAGATACCCGAAGAATTTAAAACTAATTCTACGGTGGATAGAATAACGGTAATTGCGAAAAGTGAAAAGTACGATAATATAGCAATTGGCACAGCCGGACTTGGCATATTTTGGGGAAATCTACAAAATGGAAAATTTAAAAATTTTCACGTGGGTCAAAAATCAAATGGTATTTCGAGCAACAATGTTTCCGCATTAACAATCGACAAAGAGAACAACCTTTGGGTTGGAAGCGATGCGGGCATAGACCGGCTCAATCCGATAAGCGGAAAGATTCGCAAATATTTTGACGATAAAGTTAATTATTACAGAGGCTTTAACGTAATGGATATGAAGTTTGATAAAGCGGGAAGGTTATTTGTTGCATACACGGGCGGAGTGGACGTCTTATTTCCAAATCAAAATATTATTAAAAAAATTCCGTCTGTCGCTAATCGTGAATTAAAACCTGATCTACAAAAAGATATAATAAAGCTGGCAAACTCTGTTAAGCCGATAGCTTCAATACTTAAAGTAAGCGAACAAAAAATATTTGAACAAGAGTTTAGTCTTTCCGACAGCGCTAAAATTATAATTATCGGCGTTGGCGAAGGACAAACAATTTTTGAAATAATGTCCGATTTCGGATGGATTGAAGATGAAAATAATAAACTAATTTGGGGAATGCATAATACTTCAAAATCATTTCACTTCCAGGGCGGAATCAAAAATAGAATAATGCTGAAAACTTTACGGTTAAAAAAGGGCAAATATAAACTTAAATATCTATCTGACGTCGGGCATTACTATAGTAATTATAATGTTCAAGCTCCTAAAGATTCCTCGTTGTGGGGAATTCAAGTTATACGAATTAATGACAAGCAGTTTAGGGATTTTTCAGAAAGGATTGATCAGGAAAACAAAAACAGCGACAAAATGTTGGTAGAGATTCCCAACTCAATATTTATAAGTAAATCTTACGAAAATATTCTATGGATCGGAACTACCGCCCAGGGGCTTTTCAAATATAATTTAAGCGACGGCGAATTTACTCAATATAAAAAGAACACAGGAACTGTCGCTGATTATGCGGTGGATAACGATGTATATTTTGTTATGGAAGACAACCGTGGAATTGTTTGGTTTTCTTCTCCTAACGGATTAGGAAAGTTGAATCCCAAAACAGAAAAGATTAAATATTTCACCGCTAAGGACGGACTTCCGACAAATTTAATCAGCGCTATTCAGGAAGACAACTTCGGTAATCTATGGATAAGCAGCAGCGCCGGTTTAACGACGTTGGTCAGAAATTCAGAAGGCGAAAAAGAAACCTTTATCAATATTGATGTTAAAGACGGCTTGCAAGGTTATTCTTTTTCGAGAGCGACTTGGAAAACGAAAAATGGAGAATTGTTTTTCGGCGGATATAACGGTCTTAATTATTTTACTCCGGCAAGAACAAATCAAACAAAACCCAAAATTGTATTTACCGATTTAAAAATTTCGGATGTTTCCGTATTTAGCGGCATTGCAAACTCTCCTTTAAAAAATAATTTAAATGATACTGATGAATTAACTTTAAATTATTCACAAAACAATATCGCGTTCCAGTTCGCCCCAATTCATTATTCCAGACCTCAAAGGAATTTAATCGCTTATAAACTGGAAGGACTTAATAAAGAATGGGTCTATAGCAAACTTCATTTCGCGTCGTTTACTAATCTTGAACCGGGCGAATATACATTCAAATTAAAAGCAGCCAACGGCGACGGTATTTGGAGCGACGAAGAAAAAACCATACATATTAAAATTAAACCTCCATATTGGCGGACGACTTTTGCATACTTCCTTTACGCATTCGGATTTGTGGGATTTATCTTCGGGATCGACCGCATTCAGCGCAGAAGGTTACTTGCCAAAACAAAAGAGAAAATGAAATATCAGGAAGCCGAACACCGCGCCGAAACCGCAGAACTGCAGGCGCAAGCCGCCGAAGCGCAAGCGAAAGTGATCCAAATAGAAAACGAACGTAAAACAAAAGAACTTGAAGAAGCGCGTCAATTACAGCTTTCAATGCTGCCGAAAGAATTGCCGAATCTTCCACATCTTGATATCGCAGTTTACATGCAGACCGCGACGGAAGTAGGCGGAGATTATTATGATTTCTCTTGTAAAGAAAACGGCTCGATAAATATTTGTCTTGGTGATGCTACCGGACACGGAATGAAAGCAGGAACACTTGTCTCAATGATGAAATCCTTATTCACTGCAAATTCGATCAGCAAAAGTTTAGAAGATTTTTTTTCCTCTTCAAACCAAGCGTTAAAAAACTCCAAGCTTGACAAAATGATGATGGCATTTGCAATGGTGAATATTAATGGAAGTAAAGTGAAATTCTGTAATGCCGGAATACCACCATTTTATTTAATAAGAAATAATGAAATTGAAGAATTAAACTTACACGGAATGCCACTTGGTGCTATGAACAATACAGAGTACAAAGTTGAAGAAAGGAAGTTATCAGTAAGCGATACAATCTTAATGATGAGTGATGGCTTTCCGGAACTGCAAAATAGAAATGGAGAAATGTTTGGATACGATCTGTTCAAAGAAGAATTAGAAAAAGTAAAACAATTTTCAGCAGCAGAGATAATTGAACACTTTAAAAAGTTGGGATCAACTTGGACAGAAAATAAAGACCCTGATGATGATGTGACTTTTGTGGTTATTAAAATGAAATGATGCCTGTCTGGCGACTCGTCCGGCGAAGTTGTTCTTGAACGAAGCCGGATTGTGATAAAGGTTAAGTAATAAATATTCGTTAAATAAATTATAGAGGAAATATGAAAAAAATATTAATAATGATATTATTAACAATAGCGATAAGTGTTGTAACTATAGGTCAAACAAAGCCGCTCGCATTCGTTGGAGCAAAGATTTACACTGCTGCTGGTCCAATTATCATAGACGGAGTTCTGATAGTTAAAAACGGCAAGATCATAGAAATTGGGTCTGTGGATGAAATATCACTTCCATCAGATGCGAAAATAATAAATGCCAAAGGAAAAGTCATCACGCCCGGTCTTGTAGATACACACACGCATATTGGTCTTGATTGGGGCTTTGATGCAGACTCACCCACACAACCAGCCATAAGAATGCTAGATGCAATAAATCCGAATCACGATACATTCAATCGTGCAAGAGCGGGAGGAATTACTACAGTAAATATAATGAATGGCTCAGGACATTTAATGAGCGGTCAAACTGTATATCTAAAAACAAAAAAGGTCAATGATGTTGCAGACATGCTTTTCTGTGATGATATTCAAAATGGAATTTGTGGTGGAATGAAAATGGCAAATGGAACAAATTCAATGCGTAAAAAACCATTCCCGGGTACCAGAGGAAAATCAGCCGCATTAGTTCGTCAACTGTTCTATAAAGCAATTAATTATAAGGACAAAATAGACGCCGCTGATGGAGATGCATCAAAAATGCCCCCGAACGATATTGGTCTTAATGCCGTAGTTGAAGTTCTTGATGGTAAAAGGGTAGTTCATTATCATACTCACAGAGCTGATGACATACTTACGGTTTTAAGATTGAAAAAGGAGTTTGGTTTTAAGTTAGTATTGCACCACGTTAGTGAAGGATGGAAAGTTGCTGATGAGATTGCTAAAGCAAATGTTCCTTGTTCAGTGATAATAGTTGATTCACCAGGTGGGAAATTGGAAGCGGTTGATCTAAGATATGGAACTGCTAGAATTTTAAAAGATGCCGGTGTTGCAGTTGCAATGCATACTGATGACTGGATAACTGACTCAAGATTATTTCTTAGATCGGCAGCTCTGGCAATGAGAGCAGGTTTATCGGAAGAAGATGCGATAAGGTCCTTGACAATAGAAGGTGCTAAAATGCTTGAACTTGACAATAGGATCGGGTCGATCGAAAAGGGAAAAGATGCTGACTTTATTGTTCTTTCTGGGTATCCTTTTAGTACATATACACACGTTGAGCAGACATGGATTGACGGAGAAAAAGTTTTTGATCGTTCCAATGAAAATGATCGCAAATTTGCTGTTGGCGGATACAATATTTATCGAAGCGCTGGTCACACACATAATTTGGAGAAAGAATAATGAATAAATTGAAAATTGAATTTTTGAGGGTGTTCTTTCTTCTTTCCATCTTTCTTTTATCTACGAATTTTATTTCGGCACAGGTTGCGGTAAAAGCGGAAATGATTTATACTATGGCTGGAAATATATTAGAAAACGGTATTATTCTTTGTGAAAATGGAAAAATAACAGAAATTGGGAAAGCTGATGAAATATCAATACCGCCCGATTACCAAATTGTGGAAGGGAAAATAGTTACTCCCGGTTTGATAGATGCTCACTCAGTTGTAGGATTAGCCGGCATTTATAACAGAGACCAAGATCAGGATCAATTAGAAAAGTCAGATCCTATTCAGCCGGAATTGAGGGCTATTGATGCATTCAATCCAAAAGAAAAATTAGTCAGCTGGTTATCATCATTCGGTGTAACAACAATTAATACTGGACATGCGCCTGGTGCTCTTTCGAGCGGGCAAACAATGGTTGTTAAAACAGACGGTAATTTTAATGAATCAATTATTGATACTACGTCTGCAGTAGTGTTTTCGTTGGGTACTGAAGTAGCAAAAGTGTTTAAAAGTCCTGGGACAAGACCAAAAGGTATTGCCATGCTACGCAATGCACTATACAAGGCAGAGGATTATAAGAAGAAAATGAAGAAAGGAGATACTCCAAAGAATTTGAAGAATGAAGCATTTCTTTTAGTGCTAGATAAAAAAGTGCCGGCAATTATAACTGCAAATACAGCAGTTGATATACTTGGTGCAATAAGATTAGCAAAAGAATTCAATTTTGATCTTATACTTGATGGGGCTGCAGAATCTTATCTTGTGATCAAAGAGATCAAAGCTGCCGGTATTCCAATAATTCTTCATCCTATGATGGCACGAACAAAAAATATTTCGTATGAAACACCAAAATTGTTAGCAGAGAATGGAATAGTATTTGCAATACAAAGCGGATATGAATCATACGTGCCTAAAACAAGGAATGTATTATTCGAAGCGGCAATTGCAGCCTCTAATGGATTAACGTTTGAAGAAGCTTTAGCTGCAATTACAATTTCACCTTCAAAGATATTGAAAATAGATTCTAATGTTGGAAGCATTGAAGTAGGTAAAGATGCTGATATTGTTGTGTTTGATGAGGACCCTTTTGAATATACAAGTCACGTATGTAGTGTTATTTTAAATGGAAAGATTGTTCATACAGGGTGTAAATAAATAGAAGATGGAAAATGTTAAGCAATATAGTCTTCGGAAAGTTTTTCTTACTTTAATGGGGATGCTCTTCTTAATCCCCATAGTATATGCTCAATATCCGTCGGTCAAATTCAATCATCTCACCGTTGAAAACGGACTTTCTAATAACGTAGTAAATGCCGTTATTCAAGATAGTACCGGCTTTATTTGGTTTGGTACCGAGGATGGATTGAATCGTTATGATGGTTATAAGTTTAAGATATTCCGATATGATCCGGAGGATTCAAATAGCATTTCCAATAATCAAATACATACTTTAGCTGTAGATAGAGAAGGCAATATTTGGGCTGGAACAAAAGATGGAGTTATTAACATGTTTGATCCTATTACTGAAGGTTTTACTTACCAGGAGTTCAAATTGGTATTAATGAAATAAGCGTAAAATTAAATTGTAATAAAAGGTAGAAAATGCTTGTATATATTCTTATAATTCTGTATTCTACAATGCAGATATGATGTCTTGAATAATCCCGAATCCGAACAATTAGTTTTGAATTATTTTGTCATTCTTACAGAAAGAGGAATGAATGAGTCAATCAATTGGAAATAAAGCTGAAAACAATACTGAGCCAGTATATACTCTTGGCACAGTTTCAAGACTATCACAGATCTCCGTCTATTCCATTCGTCAATATATTGATAATGGTTTAGTAATACCTCATAAGACTACTTCAAATCGACATCTCTTCTCTCAAGTTGATATTATGCGTTTAAAATGTATTAAAGATCAGCTATTACAAATGGGACTGAATATCGCAGGTATTAAAGCTCTGTATTCATTAATCCCATGTTGGTTAATTCATCCATGCTCATTAGAAACAAGAGAAAAATGTGATGCATATTTCTCAGCCTCTGCTCCGTGCTGGGAAGCATCTAAAAAAGGTGAAGAATGTAAAAATGATGAATGTCGTTACTGTAATGTTTACTGATATCCCAAGGAACACACTGATCTTAAAGCTTTGATAAAAAAGACAAGTATTACAGAACAAGCATAATTCATCAATTTAATTAAAATAAACCGGGAACAAAATGAAGAATCAAATATTTGGTTTACTTTTTATTTTATTCATTTTTGTATCATGTAAAGAAAATGCCCCAACAAAACCTGAAGAGATAATAGATGATGCAATTGCAACTGAAACTATTGGTGCAAGCGGTGGCACTCTTGAAACTAAAGAATTTAAATTAGAGATACCTCCTGGTGCATTTAGAACAGGGGCTGAGCTTAAGTTATACGTTGAAGATAAAAACGAAGCTGACGAAAATTCTGTTACAAAATCATATCAGCTTAAAGGCTTGCCAACTGAGTTTACAAAGTCTTTAAAGATTGGTCTTAAATATAACAGTACACTTATAAACGAAAGTTTTATCCTATTTAAGCAAAAATTCCTTTTTGGGGAAACGGGTGATACACTGAATATTTCTAATCTTACTCAAGCATATGATTCTTCTGGTTTTTTGTGGAGTCAGTTATCGTTAAGATCTGGTAATGCTTTATCCAAAGTGAACTCAAATAAGTTATTTGTTGATTTCACAGAATTTTTTGGAGTGAGCAATTTTACTACAAAGACATCAGCTCATTTCTCTCTTTCCTTGCCTTCAGAAATTAGTTCTAAAGCAACATTGTTGCTGGGATTTTTAGAAAATAATTATAATAAAATTATTAATAATGTTAGATTAAGCTTTGACAACAAATGGTGGGAATGGCCAATTAAAGTTACGACTATTGATGTGAAAAGTAATTCGTATTTCATTTACCTAGCAAGGAATTATCAAACTAGACAAAGTTTTAAAGCAGCAAATATTTTAACTCAATTTCAAATAGATAAAAATTTATTAAACCAAACTGATTTTAATAAAACAATCGTTGAGCTAGGTAAGGATGCTGTTAACTTTGCAATGTCTATTTATTTTGAAAGTAGTCAAGATAGCTGGGTAAGAAGAGCGATATATACTTGGTCTGAAGAATTATTTACAGAGAACCAAAACTTTGTATCTCCTGAAAGTTTTCTAAAAAACTCTAAATTACCTCTTGATGTAGGTGTAGCTCAAAAGGAAGGGGCAATTTTAAATTTAGAACATGGTGATGGCATGTCTTCCTTAATAAAATATTTAGTTGATGATGAAACAAAGTTTGGAAAAGAGGGTCTTAAAAACACACTGGAATCAATTCAAACGGGAACCAATCCTGTTACGGCACTTATAAAGAATGTAAAAGCCTTAAAAACCGAATGGTTAACTGATTATTTCCAAAAATATATTGGCGGGAAAATTTATAAAGTACCGGCAAGTGTTTTTGTTGATTTTCAAAGTTTGACAGGAGTTTGGGATATTCAAAATGATGCTGATACATTAATGGAGTTCAAACCCACAAATGCCGGGGTTGGGAAAATGCCTAGTCTTTCTGCACAATTATTTTTAGTCAATTTAAAATATCCGGATATCGATCCTTCAAAAAGTTTAACTGTTGGTGTTGAAGGAGACATTAATAGTGATGGATTTAGTACAATCATTTTTGGATATAAAAATGGATTATTAGAGAATTTAGTTCAGGGATATGCTAGTGAGTCTATTTTGGAAATTCCAAACCTAAAAAATAGTGGCTACACACAATTCTTAATTGTTGTTGTAAATAGTAATGGTGTTCAGCCTTACGATGGAGAATTTAACGCCTATTTAACACTAAAGGTTGAAGGAAATGATAATGGCGGTAGCAACAACATTCTTGCATCAAATATGTGTTCCATCTCTGTCGTAGTCAATGGACGTTTCAGACAAGGTGATGGCTCGGAGTTTGACGGTAAAAGAGATATTACTGGAGATGCGTTTAGTGTTAAAGGAAGTTTTTCCGGCAATACATTTACTGGAAATTATAGCAATGCAGACCCAATTTATTATGAAACTTATGAAGGAGCTTTAAAAATTACATTGAACGATTCTCATAGTATAGTAACTAGTTTTAAGTGGACACACAATGGCAAAAGTTATAGCGGAGATTTTACTCGTTTTGATGTAGGTGCTTCTAACATTCCTGTGGGAGATCCACTAGTCTATTATTCTGATGCATACAGAATTTTCCGAATTGAAGGTGTACAGACATGTAACAGTCTCTCGTCTGTAGAATACCAGGATTATGGTCGTTGGTTTTACGATGCGGAATCTACTTTATTAAGTTATACGTGTGACCAAGAGAGTTATATTCACATAGCTTTTAGACAGGAATAGCTGTATTATTAAAATTAGTCTAAAAACCGTTTTTACTAAACAATTGATCTACTAGAATATAGTTTTGATCTTTTGAGTAAGTAAAGAAATTAACCAGATCTAAAGTAGTAGCTATAGCCTTCACTATTCGTAATATTCTTTTGTTGCGGATGGTGACGAGAAATGGTAAGAGCAGTCAAACAATAGTTATTCTTATGGCTTGAAACGGATAGAAATTTGTGCGCGAGTTGGGGACGGTCAAGAATTATAGGATTAACAAAATCAAAGGAGTATCTAACGTCAAACTTTATGGATTGGAACGGTTAACCGCTAGATTTATTGTCGGGAAAATATTATTGAATTTGTTGGCAGGATTATAAACTCCGTATGTAAATAAAAAAATGAAAAATGAGAAAAGAAAACTATAATATAATAATACTCGTACTGCTGCTATCTTATAGTTTGTCCGCACAGAATAGTTCATATAAATTCAATCATCTTACCGTTGAAAACGGACTCTCTAATAATGTAGTAAACGCAGTCATTCAAGATAGTACTGGCTTTATTTGGTTCGGTACCGAAGATGGATTGAATCGTTATGATGGTTATAAATTTAGGATATTCCGATATGACTCTGAGGATTCAAACAGCATTTCGGATAATAAGATTCTAGCTTTAACTGAAGATAGAGAAGGCAATATTTGGGCTGGAACAAAAGATGGAGTTCTTAACAGATTCGATCCTATTACTGAAAAATTTACTCACTGGGAACTTAGATGGGATGTTAACGAAAAAAACAGTATCAAAACGATTTACATAGACAGCAGAGGGAATATATGGATTGGAAAGTATAACAGAGGAGGTTTGTATAAATTAAACCCTACTAACAATACAATTGATCATTGGGCAGCAATTCCTGGTGATCCGAAAAGTCTCAGCAATAGTTATGTCCTCTCTATCATTGAGGACGAGCATGGTAAAATATTAATTGGCACATATAACGGTTTGAATGTATTTGATCCTGATTTACCGCAAAATGGATTCAAAAGAATTTATCATGATCCTGCAAAGCCAAACGGATTGAGCAACAATATAATTTGGGCTTTATCAAAATCGAAGGTTGATCCTAATATAATTTGGGTCGGGACTTCCAACAATTTAACAAAATATAATTCGACGACCAATAAATTTGAAACAATTGAAATTACTAATCCGGACAATTTACAATATGGTACCAGCAGCGGAAATGTTGTTGATGAAATTATCGATGGGAAAAATATTCTTTGGGTCGATTCATATGCAGGACTTTTCAGAATAGATCTTACTTCGGCTGAGAGTTCAAGATTCATTAATGATGAGAATAATTCAAAAAGTATTGTAAATAACCAGATCAATAAGATGATCAAAGATCGGTCTGGTGTGATATGGCTTGTTACCCAAAATGGAGTTAGCTACATTACTCCAAAATCTACCTTGTTTAACTCATTCAATTTCGATTATAATACAACTTCCATACTAAAGAAAAAAAATATTACAGCGCTTGCAAAATTTAGTGATGATAAAATATGGATCGGGACATCTGATGAATTATATCTTTTATCCGATATAAATGACAATCCTACACTAAGAAAGATAAGTAGATTTGATGGTTATTATATTTGGTCTTCTGTCGCAGCAAGTGAGAATGAAGTTTGGATAGGCACTTACGGCAGAGGACTAAAGCAATTCAATTTTCTTAATAACAAAATTAAAAAGTGGGATATTAATAGGGATCAAATTAAAACTCAATCTCTTTATTATAATAAAACATTACTCGAAGACAGCAAAAAAAACATTTGGGTAGGTTATTGGGGAGTTGGTGTTGCAAGGATAGATCCTCAATCGGGAATTTATAAAATGTGGCTGAATGATCCTAATGATCCCAATAGTTTGAGTAATAATGACGTGTGGACAATCGCCGAAGATCAATTTGGCAGGATATGGATAGGAACTCAAGGCGGTGGATTGAACGTATTCATAGATAAAAAAGAAGGTACATTTTATCGATGGCTGCAAAAGGGAGGAGATAAAAACAGCATAAGCAGTAATAGTATATACTCAATTATTGCAGCAAGAAAACTACAAAACAGTGATAATTCAGAAACAGTTCTTTGGATTGGGACAAGCAATGGGCTGAACCGTTTTGAAATTAAGAATAATAACAATAATGATGTTTATGATATCGATGTTAAAATTGAATCTTATACGGTAAAAGATGGATTACCCGATAATACCGTAAATAGTATTGTGGAGGATGAAAAAGGGAACCTCTGGCTTGGTACTAATTCCGGAATATCTTTGTTCGATGTGAATAAAAGATTCTTCATCAATTTTTCTAAAGAAGATGGATTAAACGGTACTATCATGAACCCTGAAGCTGCTTTAAAACTTGATAATGGTTTAATGCTATTTGGAAGTACAGCGGGGTTAAACGTTTTTGATCCGGGAAATATTAAACGATCTTCTTATGTACCGCCAATAGTTATTACAGACTTTCAAATATTCAATAAAACAGTTCAGATTGGAGAGAACTCACCTTTACAAGAGAGCATACAAAGCACAGATGAAATTGTTCTTTCGAATGATCAAAATATATTTTCGATTGAGTTCGCTTCACTGGACTACAATTCTAATAAATTAATTCAGTATAAATATAAGATGGAAGGATTTGATGAGAATTGGATAAATAGCGGCTCAAGAAGATTTGTGACATATACTAATCTTAATGCCGGGGAATATAGATTAAAAGTAAAATCAACCAATGCCGATGGTGTTTGGAATGATAGGGAAGCTTCGTTAAGAATTATTGTAACTCCGCCCTGGTGGAAGTCTTTGTGGGCTTACGTATCCTATTTCATTTTGATAATACTAGGGTTAATAACAATAAGGCGTTTTGAAATAAATCGGACAAAACTTCGTAGTGAATTAAAAATACATGAATTTGAGATTAAAAAGAAATCTGAATTAGAAGGAATGAAATCGAGGTTTTTTGCGAATCTATCCCACGAATTTAGAACTCCGCTTATGCTTATTAAAGGTCCGCTTGAACAACTGAAGAAGGGGAAAAATAATGGCGATCATCATGAAAGTATTGAATTGATTGAGAGGAATAGTGATCGGCTCAGAGAGTTAATTGAGCAGCTTCTTGAACTTTCACAATTAGAAGCAGCGGCAATTCCTCTGAAAGCGAAACAAGTAAATTTAATCACAATATTAAAAGGGCTTGTATCTTCGTTTGAGTTGATAGCAAAGCAAAAATCGATCTTACTGAAATTTACTGGTGATCTGGGTTCTGAACTTATTTGGATCGATAGAGATAAATTTGAAAAAATCATTATAAACCTGCTTTCGAATGCTGTCAAATTTACCCCCGATGGCGGGAGTATTAGTGTGAAAGCAAGCGAATTAATAAGAGACGATAAACAATATGCCGAAATTGAAATAATGGATAGTGGTATCAGCATCCCGAAAGAGAAACTTGAAAAGATCTTTGATCGTTTTTACCAAGTTGAGGATTCAAATCACCGTTCTTATAAAGGTTCGGGAATTGGACTGGCGTTAGTAAAAGAATTTGTTGATCTGCACAAATGGGAAATTTCAGTAGAATCTGAAATGGGAGAAGGGACTGTGTTTAATCTCTTGATCCCGATGTGGGATGATTATTTAAATGAAGACGAAAAAGTAGCTGCTGATTCCTCGAATAATATTGAAAGTAACGATATAATTAAAAAAGATGATGAGGAATTGATTAAGCAAGAAGTTAATATTATAGAAGAGTTTGACCACAATAAAATGGAAAAGAAATATTCAATCCTTATTGTTGATGATTCCGAAGATATTAGGAAATATTTGTCAGGCTTGCTGAAAAGTGAATACACAATTTACACAGCGTCAAACGGAGAAGAGGGAATCAAAGCAGCAATTGAATTATTGCCCGATCTAATTCTAAGTGATGTAATGATGCCTTTGATGGACGGAATTGAATTTTGTACCAAAATTAAAACTGATTGGCAGACAAGTGAGATTCCAGTTATTCTACTTACAGCTAAAGCATCCTTCGAAAATAAACTTGAAGGATTGGAAACCGGAGCCGATGCCTATCTAACTAAACCTTGCGATACAAGAGAACTCTCTATCCGCATCAGAAATTTAATTGAACAGAGAGAGCGATTAAGAAACAAATTTAGTAAAGATCTTGATCTGTTAAATGATAATAATAAACTTACAACGGCAGATGATGATTTTATTAAGAAAGCTTTAGAGATAATAGAGGGTAATCTTGATAAAACAAATTTCAGCACTGAACGTATGGCAAAGGAATTGTTCGTAAGCCGTACACAACTCCATCGAAAGATCCTATCAATTACTGGTCAAACCCCAGGCGTATTTATAAGAACAATCAAACTAAAGCGAGCGGCAAAATTGCTTCTTGAAAAAAGATTATCCGTAACACAAATAGCCTACGAAATTG
>UOGD01000157.1_pt1 | contig 20258 bp, 12 predicted proteins | sample 1989731 | NCBI WGS metagenome assembly UOGD01 (sample SAMEA4712198, study PRJEB27164) | hydrothermal vent metagenome | biome: marine basaltic hydrothermal vent biome; feature: marine hydrothermal vent; material: mineral | place: Pacific Ocean | collected 2011-06-14/2011-07-23 | depth 1691 m | reverse complement strand
TTATTAATCTAACTGTTTCGGTAAAGATCGATGCGCCGCCGTCTTTTAACTCATCACGGTCAACCGATGTAATCACGACGTGCTTCAAACCAAGATCAACAACTGATTCAGCAACTCTGCGCGGTTCATCCTTATCCACCTCGTTAGGTATTCCTAGTTTAACATTGCAGAAACCGCAGCTACGCGTGCATGTATCGCCAAGAATCATAAAAGTTGCTGTTCTGCTGCTCCAGCACTCAGCTAAGTTAGGACATTTTGCTTCTTCACAAACTGTGTTCAAGGAAGATCTTCGCATTAACTCAAGTACTTCTTTGTAGTTATCGCCGCTTGGTAATCTTACTTTAAGCCAGTCAGGTCTTCGTCCAAGTTCTTCCTTGTTCTTCTCAACTGATTCTTTATATTCCTTCTGGTGCTTATTTATTTTTATCATTTAAGCTCTTGTCCTATACAAATTCTCGATCATGATATTAGCTGATGGTATTGCTTTTCATATTTATTCATTGCTTCAACGGCAAATTTCCAATCCATTAAATCATCCTCAATGTCAAAATCTTCATCTTCAGTAATTTCATTCCGATTTATAAATGATTCAAAATCATTTTTATATTTTTTCCTGAAGAAAGCATCTTCAGCTTTATATTTTGATATCTTACTAAGAAGAGTTAACTCGACCTGCTTAATTGCAGCATCCTCAATATTTTTATATCCCAATTCTTTTAGAAGACTATTTAAAGTTTCGGTCTCTAACATAATTTAACCTTTTACCAATAATTATACTAAATATATGAAATGATATTGAATTTTTTACTTCATTAAATAATTTTTTTATGAAAAATTAAGTTAAACCATACTAACATCAAAATTTTCCAAATGGTCCTTAACCGATTTTAAGAACTTTCCACCAAGCATACCGTCTACTAAGCGGTGATCGTGGCTGATCGAGAGATACATCATCGGTTTTATAGTTATCGAGTCAACCCCGTCAACCTCAACAACAACGGGCTTTTTAATTACCGCACCAACACCGAGTATTGCAACTTCAGGTTGATTTATTATTGGTGTACCGAACTGCAACCCGAAAACGCCATAATTAGTAATAGAAAATGTTCCGTTCATAATATCATCAGGACTCAGTTTTTTATTTCGTGCATTATCACTCAGTACGGCAATACCTTTTGCAAATCCTCTAACATTTAGATTCTCAGCATTTTTAATATTCGGAACGATTAAACCGTTAGGTTCAACGGCAACGGCTATGCCAAGATTGATGAATTTTTTCATTACGATATTTTTACCATCTATAGAAGCGTTGATCAAAGGGAATTCCTTGATTGCATTAACGCATGCATATGAGATAAATGACATGTAGGTTAATTTGACTTTTTCCTTTGCCCATAACTCATCTTTATGAGACTTTATATAATTATGAACTTTGCTCATATCAACTTCGTTAACGGCAGTAACATGAACCGACGTATCACGACTGCGGATCATATGCTCCATAATCCTCAGCCTGATATTATCCATCGGGATTATTTCTGTTTCGTTATTCCCGAATGACTGTACTGAAGATGGTTCGGCAACATGTACTTCACTAGTGGAAGTTTCTTGTTCAGCGCCCGGTTTCTTATTTTCAATGTAGTTTAAAATATCTCTTTTTGATACTCTACTGCCAACACCGGTACCATGAATTTTTTCAAGTTCGCTAAGTGATACATTTTCTTTTCTTGCAATATTCAATACGAGGGGCGAGTAAAACCTATTTGTGTCCGATAGATCGATCTTTTCTTCTTGCCGTTCGGGTTTTATTGTTTTTACAACTTTTGTCTCAATTTTTTTTTCTTCTTTCTTTTCAGACACAACCGGAGTTGGCTTGACAGAAGAAGGCTCAACCTGACCTTCACCTTCAGAATCAATTACTGCAACAATAGTATCAACATCAACCGTTTCTTGTTCATTAACAATTATTTCAGTTAAAACACCATCAGCCGGAGAAGGAATTTCGGTATCTACTTTATCTGTTGCAATCTCAAATATTATCTCATCTTTTTTTACACGATCTCCAACTTTTTTATGCCATTTGATAACAGTACCTTCGTTAATACTTTCTCCCATCTTCGGCATAATTACGTCTATTTTCATTTCATATCTCCAGTCAAATATTTAGTATTACGTTCAAGATTATTGATAGATCACTTAATACGAAAGCAGTTCCTTCAATTCGTTATATATTTTATCTCTGTTCGGTAGGATCTCTTTTTCCAAGTTCGGATGATAAGGAATAAAAGCATCTTTCGCAGCAACTCTTTTTACCGGACCATCTAAATATTGAAAACAATTATCAGAAATTCTTGCGGTTATTTCAGCTCCGAATCCTGCTGTTAAAGTATCCTCATGAATGACAATTGCCTTACCTGTTTTACGAACAGAGTTAAAAATTGTTTCTTCGTCTAACGGATTCATCGTTCTGATATCGATCAGCTCAACGGAATATCCTTCTTCTTTCAATTTACGAATTGCAAAGTTAGATTCGTGCACCATTGCGCCATACGTAATAACGGAAAGATCATCCCCTTCTACAACAACATTGGCTTTACCAAACGGAAGGAGATACTTCTCATCCGGCTCAGGCGAACTTGCATAGCTTTGCCTGTATAATCCCTTATGCTCAAGGAACAGAACAGGATCGTTCAACCTTAGAGCAGTCTTCAATAATCCCTTTGCATCCGCTGCATTGGATGGATATGCAACAAGCAATCCCGGGATGTGAGAAAAGAATCCTTCAATATTCTGACTATGGAATAAACCGCCATGAATGTAACCGCCAATTGCAACACGAAAAACAACAGGAGAGGAAAACTGATTGTTAGAACGGTAACGATATGTAACCAACTCATCACGTATCTGCATAAATGCCGGCCAAATATAATCGCCAAACTGAATTTCGACACAAGGTTTTAATCCGGTCAATGCCATACCGATACTAACGCCGGCAATACTTGCCTCTGCCAATGGAGAATTGAAAGCCCGCTCCTCGCCAAACTTGGTAGATAATCCTTTGGTTGAGGTAAAAACTCCGCCTTTCCTATCGGCAACATCTTCTCCGAAAATGTAAACCTTATCGTTTAATTCCATCTCCTCATGAAGCGCATGATTTATGGCATCAACCAGAACAATAGGATTGCCAGCCGGTTTCGATTTTTCATATTCCAGACGATCCCGCTTACCGCTCTCATCAAGGATAAATCTCTCTGCTGTTTCGGCTTTCGGCTCTTCTTGCTGTAAAGCGAACTCTGCTGCTACATCAATTTTCTTCTTTATCTTTTTCTTCATATCGGATAAGGATTTATCGTCCACCGCTTTATCAGTCACAAGTGTTTTCTTGAGTCTTTCTATCGGATCTTTAGCAAGATCAGCTTCAATCGATTCTTTTGTTCTGTATTTTCTCTGATCATCGGAAGATGAATGAGATGCAAGTCTTACTACATGAGCTTCAATTAATACCGGTCCTTTACCGCTGCGGGTATATTCAAATGCTTCTTCTGCAACAGAATAACTTTCCTCAAAATCAGTACCGTCAACTTCAATACTAAGCAGATTCTCAAATCCGCTCATCATCTGCGCAACAGAATGTTGCTTGCCGCCGTTCTGATTTTCGACCGGGACAGAAATTGCCAGCCTATTATTCTCTATTAAAAAAACAACCGGAAGTTTTTCTCTGCTTGCCCAATTTATTGCTTCGTAAAATTCACCTTCGCTTGTTGTACCTTCACCGCCGCTGACATAAGTAACCGCATCATTTCCTTTCTTCCTATTTGCCAGAGTAACTCCGACAGCTTGAAGAAACTGTGTACCCGTCGGGCTTGACTGAGTAGGAATATTCAGTTTTTTTGATCCCCAGTGATTAGGCATTTGTCTGCCGCCTGTCATTGGATCTGAACCTTTTGCAAGCATGTGAAGAAAAATATCTTGAAGATCAATTCCAATGGAAAACAGGAAAGCCTGGTCACGATAATAAGGGAAGGCCCAATCAACGCCGGGATTCATCTGCATCCCAATCGCTACTTGAATAGCTTCATGACCAGCAGCAGACATGTGAAAATACGATTTCCCCTGCTTCAGCAAATTCATAATTTTATGATCCATTTTACGCGTTGTGGTCATTATCCTAAGAGCTTCAATCTTAGTATCATTCGTAAGTGTATTAGCTATTTCTTTATTTTTAGTTTTCATATCAATTTTGTTCTCTGTTCTCATTATCTTCTCATTTAATAACTTTCACTTTTAACTTCATTATATTCAAAAATATTTTTCATATTCCGTACTATTATCTCTTTAACATTCTGAATATCAAACTCTTGACAAAGTTCCTTTTGTAATGAAGTTACTCCTTTATCATTTATTCCGCAAGGGATTATTCCGTTAAATAAATCAAGATCGGTATTAACGTTTAATGCAAAGCCGTGCATTGTTATCCATCTGCTTACTTTAATACCAATCGCACAAATTTTTCTATCCTCTATCCAAACGCCTGTGTGCTTTTCCATTCTGGAAGTCTGCAAACCATAATTGCCGCACGTCTTAATTATCACTTCTTCTATAGCTCTAAGAAAAAGATTCGTATCCTTTTTCCAATTATTCAAATCAAAAATTGCATAACCAACAATTTGTCCCGGTCCATGATAAGTAACATCTCCGCCTCTATCAATATCATAAATCTTTATTCCCTTCTCTCTTAGATAGTCATCATCTCCTAACAGATTTTTTTTATCCGCTGACTTGCCAAAAGTATAAGTATGCGGATGTTCAAGCAGCAAAAGAGTATCGTGGATCTCACCCTTTAATCTTTTTTCAAAAAGTGATCTTTGAAGGTCCCACGCTTCTTGATAATCGATCTGTCCGAGATCGTGATAACTAAGAGATCTAGATGTGGATCGATTTTCCATCCGCATCCTCAGCAGCTTCCATTATTATTTCCGATAAAGTCGGATGAGCGTGAACAGTTCGGGCAATTGCTTCTTCAGTAGCTTCCAATGTTTTGGCTAATGTAAGTTCGGCAATTAATTCTGTTGCTTCGGGACCAATTAAATGCGCTCCCAATAACTCACCGTATTTCTTATCGAATATCAATTTCGCAAATCCTTCTCTCTCTCCAATTGCAGCGGCTTTACCGCTGGCCGATAACGGGAACTTACCCACTTTAATATCATATCCTTCAGCGATAGCTTTTTCTTCTGTAAAACCAATACTTGCAACTTGCGGCTGAGAGTATGTACAGCCTGGAATATTAGAATAATCGAACTCACCTAGTTGCTCCCCGTGGAATGTCTCTACACAATGAATTCCTTCGGCGGAAGCAGCGTGAGCTAAGCAGGGCTGTCCAATCACATCACCGATCGCAAAAATGTTTTCCACATTTGTCTGGAATGTAGATCTATCAACTTGAATATTTCCGTTTTCTGTTTCGATACTCAATTCTTCAAGCCCAATTCCTTCGATATTCGAAGTAACTCCGATCGCATTTAAAACCTTATCTGCTGTTATCTTCTCTTGCTTTCCGTCAATTTCGAAAACCACTTCTACTATATCACCAACAACTACCACGTTCTCAACCTTTGCGGAATTATAAAAAGTAATACCTCTTTTTGTTAAACTCTTTTTAAGCGCTCCGGAAACTTCCTTATCTTCTATGGGAAGAATGGAATCCATCATTTCAATAACAGTTACTTTTGTGCCGATTGTTGCGTAAAAATATGCGAACTCAATTCCGATAACTCCTGCACCAATTATAATAAGTTCCTTAGGTTGTTCAGATAAATTCATTGCTTCGCTGCTTGTGATTATCTTTTCTCTGTCAACAGGAATTGCCGGTATTGATTTTGATCTAGCTCCCGTGGCTATAATTAAACGATCCGCCTTCACTATATCAGTGGTGTTTCCATCCTCGTCAAAAACTTCAATCTCTTTTGAGGAATTTAATTTTCCAAATCCTTTTACTCTATCTATTTTGTTCTTTTTAAATAGATATTCGACACCCTTAACAATTTTTTTGGAAACAGTACGGCTTCGCTTGATAGTTTTTTCAAAATCAAAAGATACATTTTCGACAGTTATCCCAAAATCTTTAGAATGGTTAGAAACTATATCGTAAACCTCAGCATTCTTGAGCAATGATTTTGTTGGAATGCAGCCCCAATTCAAACATACTCCACCAAGTTTATCTTTTTCCACGACAACAGTTTTGTAGCCGAGCTGTGATGCTCGAATTGCTGCAACGTATCCTCCCGGTCCTCCGCCTAAAACTGCAAGATCATATTTTTCACTCATAATGAGACTCAATAACTTATTTTTATTAAGTATAAATATACTGAAGATTAAAGAGAAATAAAACTTTGAGAATGCTTAACTGATTGTTTAAGTATGAGCTTAGAATGGCATACTGATTGGATATAGAAAACAGATTTGCAAATATAACTTAAACCCAACCTCGCAATATTGGATTATTTACAGAAACTCTAGAAGCCCAACTTTTTTTGACCTCATAGTAGAAAGCTAAAAGTTGGGCTTCTTTTTTTTACCCAAAAAATTCCTTGAACAGAAATTTTTTATATTTTAATCAAATTCTATCTGTGAAAATCCGTATCATCCGTTTGATCAGTGTCCTATTTTTCACACAGAATCGAGAAGCATAAAACTTCTTTCATTTCCCTTTTCTTTTTTTGATAAATTCTTTTCTTCAAATTCACAGAGTTCGAGCAGCGGACAAATACCGCAGCTAGGGTTTTTAGGCTTGCATATCTCTCTGCCAAGACGTATTAAATTTGTATGAAATTGATGAGCAATTTTGGGTGGAAAATTATCATTTAATTTAAAAAATGTTTTATCTGGAGTTGAAGCTTTAACAATCCCAATTCTGTTCACCGTCCTGTGAACATGCGTATCAACCGGACAGACATTTCGACCTTCCGCAAATAGAAGGACACAGCTCGCAGTTTTTATTCCAATTCCTTTGAACTTTGTTAACTCCGAGATTGCTGCTGAATTTTCTAATTCAACTATATGATCCAGTGAAATCTTCTTTTTCTCTTTATATAGGTTCGTAATAAAATTCTTAATTGCTTTTGATTTCTGCAATCCAAGACCGGCAACCTTAATTTCTTTTTCAATTGTCGTTCTTCGGACTTTTAGCAATTCATCCCACGAATTATATTTTCTCTTAAGATTTTGATATGCTTTAAACGAGTTATTATCGTTTGTGTTTTGCGACAATATTGTTGCAATTAACATATCAACCGAATCAGGCAATTCTTTATTCCGGGGTGGAATGCCAAAATGCTTAATCAGATTTTTATTAACGTTTAATATTTTTTTAGTATTGATATCCATTTTTAGAATTATACTTTACAAAAAAACAATCTCAGATATAAAATAAAAAAGGGACGAAAACGCCCCTTCTTTAAATTCATATCTTATTTGTGTTATTACAGCAATATACCTACATCAAAAAAGTGAACGCTTTTCAATCTTCCGTAATCGGCAAATGCATAATTAATAAAGACTCCAAAAGAATTATTGAAATAATATTTCAATCCGCCGCCGAAGGTTAAACCACCTTCACTATTGTTCATAAATAGTTGACGATAACCGATACGTAAAAATAGAAGTTCGTCAAATGCAAATTCCGAGCCTAAATTCAAATACTCAGAATTGTCGTTTGGATGAATTGCATCAACTGCTCCGCTTAATCTTATGTACCTGGATTTTACAAAGTCCATTGCCAATCCAAACCTGAACATCAGAGGTAGAGCAAAAGCATCAGTATCATATGAAGCAGGAATGTTATTCGGTCCGGTATCTATATTATCATTAGGATCGTCGTTGAATTGGATATCTCTTCCATTTAATCGCATTGCTCCGCCGAAATTAAATATTGCCGCAGAAATTGTAAGATCATTAAACGGTGTTCTATAGAGCGTACCTACATCAAATGCAAAGCTGGATGCTGATGAATTCCAAATATTCTCGGTTATATATTTACCGTTAAATCCAACTGAGAAACGATCGGTCAACCTTTTGGAATAAGAGATTGTAAGGGCAATTGAATTTGCATCCCACATTCGTCCGTCCCCCTCCGGGTTTGCCAATGTTCTCACTTTATCCTCTGGCACACCAAAAGAAGTAAAACTGACTGCCAAGATACCTGCATCTCCAAGATTTATTGACCCGGCAGCAAAGTCGTAGGTCATATCCGCTAACCAATTTGCATGGTTAAAAACGATTTCCGAACTATGATTACTTAGTGCAAGGCCGGCAGGGTTCCAGTATATGGAATAAATATCGTTCCCAAAAGCAGAATAAGCTCCGCCAAGTGCAATTGCTCTGGCACCTGCACCAATCTTAAGGAACTGTGCCGAAGTTGTCCCGACTTTAGAAACTTCCCTGAATAACTGCGCTTGGGTTTGAATCGTGAAACCCAGCACAACAATCAAGACCATAATATAATTGAATTTTTTCATTTATTTTCCTCCGTTATAAATTTTTCAGATACCCGGTTAATCGATATCTCTTATTTTATAACCGCAAATCTGCCAATTTTTTCACCAACATTAGGAACCTCTATATGATAAATATACACGCCGTAAGCAATACGCTGTCCTTCATCACTCAGCAAGTCCCAAGTTGCCATGTTCGTAAAATCATTTTTATAAATAACCGAGACTAATTCACCAGTCACAGTATATATTCTAATTGTACATTCCGGAGGCAGATTTCTGAACTGTAGTTGTTTATCTCCACGTTTATCAGGTAACCTCCCCGGTTCTTCAGCCATACTGAATGCCACATAAGGATTAGGTACGACATAAATGTTATCTAAAGATACCTCGGCATTTGCCTTATTTAATTCGGCTTTCTTACTTTCATAGGTATATAAGTCTCCTTTCATGAAAGGTTTCGATGTTCTTACATAATATATGTCCCCTTCCTTAGGATAAATTGGTTCAAACTTCTTTATTGTTGTGTCAACAATTGTTGTTGAATCATCAACTACAGTTGAATCAATTATCAATGTATCAGGTCGTAAACTGAACTGAACAAAGTAAGATACTGTAGCGCCAGGAGCATCAGTAGGTCTTAGGAGCAATGGTTCGCCCCAGTCCCATTGTCCGTTACCTGCTTTGTCCGATTTAGATTCATCAACAAGATAGTTTCCTTTTATTTGGTTGCCCTGGTCATCAACTTCCGAAACATTAACAACATAGAACGGCATCAGAATTTCAGGGAAACCTCCAGCAGCTACATGTGAAGTATCTCCAATGTTTGCCCACGTTCCATCATCAAGTGTATCTAAATTCAACCATCTGACTTCCCAATCGGCTCTGTATTGTACATGAGGATTACCAATGTAATCAGCATTTGATAGACTCCATAATACAGAATCTCGAATGTTCGTTACTGCTTCTTCATCCCAAACGCAGTTCTCTACATCTAAGTCCAATGGATCGTTTTTAACAAAAAGTCGTTGACCGTCAAAAACCGGATTAGCATCTGAGCTATCAATCTCATTACTAGCCGGAATAGGATAGTAATTATAAGTAACGTCAAATAGTTCACCCGCAGGCAGATCCCCGGATAAAGTGCCTCTGATCTTGCCGAATTTTTCGTTTACTATGTACCTGGAAGGATCAACGACATTGCCAGCGGCATCTTTTACTATAACTGTGCTTGCCTTAACCCATGTCTTGTTCAAATCAGTAAATACAGTATCCTTAGAAACAAATTGATCTATAACTCCGGTTGAATCGAACACCGTGTAAGTTGAATCTCCGATAAACTCAATTTTATAAAACTTATCTTTAACACCAAGGTCATCAAGAATAACTATATTAAGATCGCCTGTAGAATTACCATTTACTTGAAGTGGTTTACCGCCAATACCAGCTTCAGGATTATCCATACCGGCACTTACTCCTCCCGGAGTAACCATTGCAGTATTCGTTTCGAATGTAAGTTCACTTGTAATAGGATCTTTTCTGATTATCGCTTTATTCTCAGTAGGCGGAATTTCATTCGTACCGAAATCATAAGCAACAACAGCATAATAATAAGTTATTCCGTCTGTAATAGTAGAATCAATAAACTGATGAGCTAAACCGCTGTTATTACCGAGATAGAATTTAACCGCTCTGCCAGGATAGTCCACCGGATGAAAACCAGATAGTGAATCATCTAAATCCCATTGCGCTAACGCTTTCCCTAAGAAAGGATTACCGTTAGCATCTGTAATTGTATATACATCGGAAAATGTATAATCTCTGCTGCGGTAAACTTTATACCCTTCGAAATCTTTGAGACCGGTTAACGGGTCAACAGACTCTTCCGCTTTTGTATCCCAATACAGAGTAACTCTTCCTTCACCTGAAACTGCTGTAACAGTTGGTTTAATAGGCGGTTGAGCAAATCTGTAGTCTGCTTCTAAAATTTTTGTCGAAGTTTCTGCATTTAATATTAAGTCATCAATATCATGACCAAAAAGTATTGCCATAGAAAATCGTTGTGTTTCACCAGCTTCCAGTCTTAAAGGACCAGTACCAAAGTTAAAGACATTATCCCCTGGTTCTGATAATAACTCCTGAGCAGTATTGATAGTATCTGAAGAGAGCCATTGCCACATGAGAGGATCATTCCTAGGGACATTAGGATCAGAATTCGTATACTGAGCAGCTTGAAAACTTGAAAGTCCGATCTGATCGGATTCAGAAATATCCCTTAGACCAAAATTTGGTTCTGAACCAGCCCATCTGTAACCTTCTATTCTTTCATCATTTATTGGTTCACCGGGAGTATAATCACCGTCTCCGTCAAGATCTTGATACCAAGCTTGTGAAGGTTCGCCGTCACCTTCGCCATAGTCTGGTCCAGGATAGTTAGGTGAATTAGGTCCTATACCGTCAATACCTATATCATCTTTATCCACATTCCAATCTCCATCTTCATCACCGGCAAATCTTGGTTTAGGAGGTCCGAATACTTTAGTATATTTTTCCACATCGCTTATACCTGTTTCAAGCGGAATGGTTGTACCGTCAATAAATTCCCCTTTGCTGTTCTCAGGAGTTTCATCTGTAATACCGTCATCATCGTTATCAATTCCATCATGAGCATTTGAAGGTGATTCAAGAAATTTCCATCCGAAATATCCTGTTGGTCTTCCACCCATTCCAACACCGTCGTCATCCCAAGAATAAACCATATTTCTAGCTCTCTGCGGAACTTCCTGAAGATTTAACTGAACAGATCTTCCGAACGGATCAATAAAGTCAGCTCTATCATCACCATAATCAGACGAACCGCCCACATGAGGATCGCCGTGCATACCGAAGTATCCTCTGCCGATCTTTTTTTCACTGGCATTTGTAATTTGATAAACTAAAAACATAATGTCATCGGCAAGCGGATTGCTGAATTGGATTACCCTAACTTCCATATCCAATCCTAACCCCTTCATATCAGGATCTGAAAAAGACGGTGTATAAGGGAATTCAGCATTTGTAAAATCATCAACCACATAATATACTTCTTCGTCAGGAGCTGTTGCTTGATCACCTAAAAATGCTGGCCAAAGGTATTTACCCACATCCGGGTTATACCATCTTTCCGGCCATGAATCAGGTTTACCATCACCATTTTTATCTCCAATGGCTAATCTTGCAATTTCGTTCTGTGTTGTATCCACATAACCATCCTTCGGCAGCCATCCCCATTTAAGAGTTCCATCTGTATTGTAGTCACCTTGACTAGGCAAAACAAATGAATCGGATGTGATGTGCAAAACTTGATTTGAATCACCAATAACCTCGGCAGCTGCTAAAGGTCCGAATTCAAATCCGTAACCCAGACCGTCCCAAACAAGGTCGGCAATGTTACTTAAGGTATTTGGTTTACAAATAGACCCATAGTTATAAAGGATGGTTGTGATATTGTTACCATTAATAATAGATTCCTTGATCACCTTTTTATCACCGTTTACCTTAAAAAACTTACGGTCAAATTGATCTCCGAAAATCCTTACCATATCTTCTTCGGAGAGACCTTTAATATTGATATTACCATACTTGTCGCGTTCTTGAGCAAATAAATTAGTCAAGAATGTTGGAAGTATAATTAAAAACATCAATAGTATTGTTAAACGTTTCATATCTATGATACCTTTATATTTTAATTTCAATTAAAGAGTAGGGAAAATCCGAGTCGAATTTCTCTCGGTGGACTTACCCTTTCAGGTCTTCTGGAATAATAACCGTACATTTCATCCATTCCGAATAATCCCGGGTCGCCTCTCTCAATTCTGTTATCAATATTTCTGAATGCATTTGCATTTGTTGTTTCTTCAACAGAACTAAGCGCTCTACCGGTACTAGAATAAACAATACGCTCGTTTTGCGTATCTAACAGATTCTGTACCCATAAGAAAACAGACCATTTAAAGTCCCCAATTTTGAAAAATTTCTCAAACTTAAAGTCCAGATTATTCTGCATCAACTGATTATCGGAATTCTGAATGAATGTGATCGGGATAATTTGTGACGGATAAGCCGGTGTATAAGGAGTTCCAGACTGCAAGTTATAGATCAAACCAAGTGTCCAATCGTCCGGCTGATATAATCCGAAAGTAATATTAAGAACATGAGTTCTATCGAAGCTCATAGGTACCAAATAAGTTTCAGACTGCTTGCCTGCTTTTTCACTAAAGAATATTTCATTGGCTGGCTGTGTTCTGTTTCCTTCAGCAATCTGGAATGTATAATCCAATGTAGCATAAAACATATCATCCGGCGCTCTTCTTCTTTCTAACCTGAAAGAAATACCGCGTACATTAGAATAAGCTAAATTAGTTAGTACTCTATATTCCCTGCCGGTATTCGTATATACCGTTTGGAAATAAATATAATCTCTTACATCTTTATAATAACCGGTTAATTCCAACTTTAAATTTGGAGCAATTTTCTGCTGGAGCCCAAGTTCATATTGTATTGAGCGCTGCATTTTAACATCCGGATTACCAAATGTTGGTGTGCTGCCTATATTAGCAACAAAGAAGTTTGGGTTGGCATATAAAGAAGATAAACTTCCGTTTTGATAAAAATGACCGTAAGAAAAACGGATCACTGATTCGGCAGTAATAGGATATGAGATTGATAATCTCGGAGATAAGTACTGCTTTGCTGTGGCATCTTTAAGATGTCTATACATTACTCCATCACCTAAATCTTCGAGGTCTGAAGAAAGATCAGTATTATATTGGGATTTCGGATCGAAGTATTCGTACCTTAAACCGACATTTAATATAAATATTTTTGCCAATTCCATTTTATCTACAACATAAAGCGCCGCGTCTACTGGTTTTTTATCGTATTGTGTATAAAGAGACATTGATTCCGTAGGTTTACGACGGATCAAATTTTGATTTGGGTTATAGAGTAGATCAGAATTGTTAATCTTAGAACCGTCTTCATTCAGTATTTCAATATTATAACTTTCATAAAGAAGTTCGTGCTGTCTTCCTTCAAAACCGAATTTGAATTCGTGATTCCCTAACTGAGCAACAAGATCACCTTTTAATGTCATTGTTGTTGTTTTTCTATCAAGTCTGTAATTATCAGTTCCGCCAGCTACATAACCGGTATTACTAATACCTAATTGATATAGGGTAGGAAGATATCTTGGATCATTTATATCTTCATACAAATAATGTTTTACTTGGTTATAACCGTAAGATCCTTTTAAAGTATAGAAAACATTCTGACTTACTGTATGAGTAAAGTCTAAAGTTTGAACCAACCCATCTTGATAATTCGTTCCTCTGCCATCAGGATTGAATTTCCAAAGACGGTTATAAGTTTTCCAATCGCCTTTACTATAAACAGTTTCGTAACGAAGTTTCATTAAGCTACTTATATTAAGGATCACGTTACCTTGTAGGTTCAAACTTGTTGAAGGATTCATCGCTATGTATTCGCCGTCTCCGGTTGGTAATCCTGTCGTATCATTACTATAAGGATTGAACCAATAAGGATCACCTGCGTTCCCAAATCTCGGATCAAGCGGATTACCAAGAGAATCTGTTCCAGATCTGAAAGCTTCCCGACTTAGGTAAGAGTCAGTAGGTTCATAAAGTCTCTCTCCATAATAAAGTCCGCCATAATTTTCATAGATGCCAGACGCAAAGAATTTCAACGCATTAGTAAATACTGGTCCGCCAATCGTCGCTTCCATTCTTCCTCTATTCAACGGGTTGATCTTATCAATGTTTGGAAAAAGATTATCCCTGCTGGTAACATAATCACCGGCATAACCTCTCATACTAAATGAGATTTTATTACCGCCTTCTTTTGTTACATAGTTAACAAGTCCGGAAAGAGCGTTACCATACTCAGCGCTGAAAGTTCCGCTTGATATAGAAACCTCTTGCACAGCGTTTACTGCCAGCCCGACAGATTTCCTGTTGTTATAGGGGTCATTCAACGAAACACCGTTTAGTGTATAGGCAGTTTCATTACCAAAACCGCCGCGCATGTGAATCTGACCATCGTCGCCTACGGTTACACCAGCTTGAAGTTTTATCACATCACTGATCTGATCAACCGGCAATTCCATAATTGTCTCGGCATTAATTGCAACAATAGGATTTGTTAGATCTTGCCTGATAAGAGGGTCTCTTACCCCTCGTACAACAACTGCTTCCATTTGAACCGAACCGCTGCTTAGCTCAAAATCAAGACGTGTTGTAAAATCTACATTCACTCTTGTATCAGTGATGGTCACTTTCTGGTATCCAACAACAGATGCTGTTATCGAGTAAATACCCGGAGGAACATTTAAGATAGTAAAGTTACCATCAATATCTGATGCAGCACCCATAGAAGTACCGTCAATAAATACATTAGCAAATGGCAAAGGTTCTCCGGTCTCTTTATCTTTAACCGTTCCAGCAATTTTACCTGTGCTGCCGGCGAATATTTGAATTGTTAGAATGGTAAACGAAAAGATTAGAGACAATAGTAAAAATTTTCTCATAGAGAGCGTCCCTTGTTTGTTTTTAGTATGAAATGAATTATCATTATTTATGTGTCCATTTTTGGAATTGTTAAAGATAGTATAACAAATAGAAATTTGCAAAAAAAAATCAAAATATTTTAGCATAAAAAGTTTTTATTTGAATATTTATTCATATTAATAACTAACTTTAAAATAATTACACTTAAAGGCATTTTCAAGCGAAATTAGTATTTAAAAGTGATCTTTCTTAATTTTACTTTCAAAAAAACTATTATACGGAGGAAATAGTGGCAACTTTGATGGTTAGTGTTTCTGGAATTAGAGGAATTATCGGCGATGGATTAGATCCGCAGACAATCGTGAAATATACTTCTGCCTATGCCCAGTTCTGCGGTAAAGGGAAAATTGTTATCGGCAGCGACGGAAGAATTACAGGCAATATGGTAAAAAATATTATAGTTGGAACGTTGATCGCAAAAGGGAATGATGTGATTGATATTGGCGTTTGCCCTACTCCAACAGTGCTTTACAATGTAACTAAACTTAATGCCGTTGGTGGAATTCAAATTTCTGCAAGTCATAATCCGAATGAGTGGAATGCGTTGAAACTCTTGAATGATAAGGGAGAATTTATGACCTTGGAAGAGAACAAAGAAATGCTCGGATATATTACAGGAGAAAAATTCCATTACGAGCCTTGGGATAAACTTGGAAAACTCACCGACTATTCCGAAGGACTTATAAACCATATGGACGGAGTATTTAACCTCCCCGATATTGATATTGTTTCTATTAAGAAACGAAAGTTTAAAGTTCTGCTTGATTGTGTTAACGGTGCAGGTTCTTATGTTATGCCGGAACTGCTAGAAAAATTCGGTTGTGAAGTGATTGAATTGAATTGTGAAAAGACAGGTATATTCCCCCGCTTGCCGGAGCCGATACCGGAAAACTTAACCGAGACAATGCAGGCGGTTAAAGATCACGGCGCCGATCTTGGAGTTGTTGTTGATCCCGATGTGGATAGATTAGTGTTGATCACAGATGAAGGTAAGCCCTTTGGTGAAGAATACACAATTACACAAGCAGTAAGATTTGTGCTTTCGAAAACTAAAGGTAATGTTGTTGTTAATCTTTCCACTACGCGTGCAGTGGATGATGTGGCAGAATCTTATGGATGCAAAGTTTATCGTTCGCCTGTTGGTGAAGCAAATGTTGTAGTTAAGATGAAAGAGGTAGATGCAGTAATTGGCGGAGAAGGAAGCGGAGGCGTGATCTATCCGGCTCTTCACTATGGACGTGATGCTCTGGTCGGTTCTGCTATTATTCTTCAGCATTTGTTAGAGTTTGGCGGAACAATTACAGAAATGAAAAAAGCGCTGCCGGAATATCACATTGTTAAATCTAAAATTGCGGTTGGTGATAGAAATCCTGATGAAGTGATTAATGGTTTAGTACAAAAATACTCTAATGAAAAAATAAATACCGATGACGGTTTGAGAATTGATTTTGATGATCACTGGGTTCATTTTCGTAAATCGAATACCGAACCAATAATTAGATGTATAGTTGAAGCAAAAACCGAATCACATGCGAAAGAACTGATCGACCACTATTTTAATGAGTTAAAATAATAATAAGGATTTGTTCTTTTACAGGATCATCCAAATTTTTGCATGATTTATTTTTGTCGCCAAAAATTTTGATGTACATGTTTCGATCTGTAAAAAATAAACAGCGATTCAGAGTTAAAAATAAGATGGTAAAAACCAGCATTTTATAGGATTTTAAAAAGATACTTCCCTAGTTATATTTCTACAAATTATGTTAGAACAGATCATTAATTCGTTCTAAAATAAAATTGGACTCTGAATTACCGGACATAAAATTTAACTTTGCTAATAAAACCTTAACTCGTTATATTTCATAGCTTAATTTGAAATTATATGCGAGAGTGGCGGAATTGGTAGACGCGCTAGATTTAGGATCTAGTATCTGTAAGGGTGTGGGGGTTCGAGTCCCCCCTTTCGCACCATTCAAAAGTAAATGTCCCATTAAAATATAAGGAAAATGAGGTAAAGATTTGGAAGTTAAAGTAAATGAAATTAAGAAGCACGAGCACGAAGTTGAAGTAACTTTAAACTATGATGAGATTAAACCGGAAATTGACGAAGCTTATCAAAAAGAAAGAAAAAAAATTGCCGTTGATGGTTTCAGAAAAGGCAAAGTTCCTCTTCCGATCATTAAAAGATTATACGGCGAAACGATCGAATATCAAGCAAGCGAATCTATTTCAAATAAAAAGTTTTGGGATATTGTCGAATCTGAAAACTTAAAACCGATTTCCACACCGCAGCTTGTTGATATAGATTTTGCACCAAATGAAAAATTATCTTTCAAAGTCCGTTATGAGGTAAAACCGCAACTTGACTTAAAAGATTATAAAGGTCTGGAAATTAAAAAACCTATCTTCAAAGTAAAAGATGAAGATATTGAAAACGAAATTACTAAGTTATTAAAAGCTCATGCAACATTTGAAGAAGCTGAAAAGGTTGAAGATCCGAATTATAGAATTACTGTTAACTTACAGAGGATCAAAGAAGACGGGACTGAATTTGAAGGCGGCAGAAGTGAAAGTTTAGTTATTGATCTTTCCGAACCGAACATAAATAAAGATATAAAAAATAATGCTACCGGCAAAGGTGTAGGCGATCAATTTAAATTCACTTTTGTTGATGAGCATCAGCACGGAGAGGAAACACACCGCGAAGAGTATATCTACAATACTGAAATCCAAAAAATAGAAAAAATTGTATTCCCTGAAGCTGATGAAGAATTGGTTAAGAAAATTTCAAACAACCGAGCTACCGATTTAGAGCAGTTTAAACAGCAGATGAGAGATGACTACGAAAAATATTATGAAAGTCAGTCCGAGCAGATTTTTCAAAGTTCGCTACTGAATGAAGTTGTTAAGAATAACGACTTTGAAGTTCCGAAAGGATATGTAGCAACACTGCTCGAGAATTTGATTGCAATGGAAAAAGATAATGCGAAACGATATAACAAACCGGTTCCCGATGATGAGACTCTGCGTAAAGAATTAGCCCAGAGAGCCGAATGGAATGCGAAATGGCAGATAGTTTTAGAGAATATTGCACGCGCAGAAAATATTGAAATCACCGATGAGGAATTAGAGAAAATTGCAGAAGAAGAAGCTGAGAAGACTGGAATTTCAATCAAAAAGCTTCTCAAATATTATAATGACACAAACAAAAAAGAGACACTGCTTGAGGATAAGGTTATCAAGTTCTTGATCGAAAATACAAAGATAAAAGAGATTGATCCCGAAGAAGAAGCAAAGAAGGAAAGTGAAAGTAAAACTGAAAAGAAAACCACGAAGAAAAGTACACCTAAAAAAGAGAAAAAGGATAAAGAATGAAACCGGAAATTTATAATCAGTTAGTGCCTTATGTAATTGAACAGACTGGCAGAGGCGAACGAGGAATGGACATCTATTCCCGTTTATTACGCGAAAGAATTATTTTCCTCGGTTCTGGCATTGATGATCATGTAGCAAGTTTGGTAATTGCTCAACTTCTGTTCTTGGAAGCTGAGGATTCGGAGAAAGATATAAATCTGTATGTTAATTCTCCAGGCGGAAGTGTTTCCGCGGGCTTAGCTATTTACGATACCATGCAGTACATAAAGGCAGACGTATCAACAATTTGTGTCGGTTTGGCGGCAAGTATGGGTGCGGTGCTGTTAGCAGGCGGTGCGGAAGGCAAACGTTCTGCGCTCCCACATTCAAAAATAATGATCCATCAACCATGGATTGGCGGATTGCAGGGACAAACTTCCGACATTGAGATCCATGCAAAGGAGATGGTTAAGACACGCAACACACTTTATGAAATATTGGCAAAGCATACCGGTAAAGATCTAAAACAAATTGCGATTGATTGCGATAGAGATTACTATTTGACATCTGAAGAAGCAAAAGAATATCAGTTGATCGACAATGTATTAGAGAAACGTAAAGTCAGTTCATCTTCTGATAAAAAAGATTAATACAATTTAATGTGACGTTAACAAAGTCGGGGTTATTTCCGGCTTTTTTTATTTCCTCTATAAATGTCAGTCTGTTGTTTTTCGCAGATTGCTCGCTCTTGTTAGACTTAGCTTCGTACAAACGCTAAATAATCTATGAGTCTAGTCTAAAAAGTAAAAATTAATAATGTCATTGCAAGCGAAGCAAAGCAATCTTTAGAATTTAGGTTAAAATCAGCAGATTGCTTCGGCAAAAAACGCCTCGCAATGACGGAAATAACCTTTTTAGACTAGACTCATCTATGTCACATTTTTTATAACTTTTTAATTGAACAAATTCACTTTTAATCTTGCACTTACAACACAAACCCGCTAAATTTCGTAAAATTATTAATCTAAATATTCGAGGTACTCATGAAATATTCTAATAAACTAATATTTCTGATAATAATAGTTTCTTCCATAACTTTTGCGCAGAACAAAAAATTTACAATGGAAGATGTGGTTTTCAATTCTACTAAATCATTAGCTCCTTCCACATTGAAACAACTGCAGTGGGTACCGAATGAATACTCCTACAGCTTCGTAGAAAAAGTTGACGATTCTGATATGTTGGTTAAGGGTTTTGCGACTTCCGGCAAAAGAGAAGATTTAATATCACTCAAAAAACTTTCAGATAAAATTCTCAACTATTCAAGCGAAGTGCCGAAAAGTTTTCCTAAGATAACATGGCTTGATGAATATAATTTTCAATTTAATACCAAAGATAAGATTTATAAGTATTCATGGGAAAATGATAAATTAACCGTGCTCGCTTCTCTTCCGCTGAATTCAGAGAACATTTCCCTTTCACCCGATGGAATTCATGCTGCATTCACAAAAAATAATAACCTTTATGTTTCTGTTGATGATAAAAATAACAAGCAAATTACTTTTGATGACGGCTACAATATAACCAACGGAATAACTGTATCACGTCAATGCTTTGGTATTACAAAAGGGATTTTCTGGTCACCGAAAGGAAACTTCGTCGCCTTTTACAGCGAAGATCTATCTGAAGTAACAGATTATCCGCTTGTTGATATATCTACCACTCCGGCTACACTAAAAAATATTAAATATCCAATGGCTGGACAAAACAGTCAAGTAGTAAAGAT
>UOGD01000387.1_pt1 | contig 20587 bp, 17 predicted proteins | sample 1989731 | NCBI WGS metagenome assembly UOGD01 (sample SAMEA4712198, study PRJEB27164) | hydrothermal vent metagenome | biome: marine basaltic hydrothermal vent biome; feature: marine hydrothermal vent; material: mineral | place: Pacific Ocean | collected 2011-06-14/2011-07-23 | depth 1691 m | reverse complement strand
TTTTCAAGTTCTTTTTTGTCGGAAGGATAACAAGTTGCGTTTTTGTTATTTAGCAATCCAGCTCTCTGTAAAATTACCGGCGCTGCGCAAATGGCTGCAACCACTTTACCGGACTGTGCAAATGAATTTGCGATTTTATGGAATGATACATTATCCCAATACTTTCTAACTCCATCCCCTCCGATAAATATCACTGCGAGAAAATTCGACGCGTGAATATTAAAAATCGATACATCGGCTTTTACTTTTATTCCGTTATCGCCTTGACAAAGTGAATATGCATCCGATGAGATAAAAACTTTGAAACCGTTTTTTTCAAAAGTCTTTTTCGTCATTAAATATTCTTCGGAATTAAAATCCTTAGCGGGCAATATTATTAGTATATTTTTATTGTACAAAATTTTATTTTAATTGTTTAAATAACTATTTATTCAAATATAAGAAATGAAATTTTATAGATTTAGTTTTATTTTCCAAATTCAATTTTATACTATTATTTTATGGGTTCAACTTAGCAAATTATGAGAATACCGGAAGAACAAATAGATGATATAAGGAACAGTGCGGATATAGTTGATATTATATCAGGATATGTACAATTAAGAAAACGCGGTAAAAATTATATTGGATTGTGCCCTTTCCATCACGAAAAAACTCCTTCCTTTACCGTTAGCCCCGATAAACAGATCTATCACTGCTTTGGCTGTCATGCCGGCGGAAATGTTTTTAAGTTTTTAATGGATTACAAAAATATTTCGTTCGTTGAGTCTGTCCAAGAGATTGCTGATTACCTCGGGATAAAGATCAAGCAGGACACTACTCCCTTTTCCGATGGGAATTCCGAATTAGAAGAACTCTATGATATAAATGTTCTCGCAGCAAAGTATTTTTCCAACAAGCTTCTGAAATCGGACGAAGGTGAAGTGGGAAGAAATTATTTCAAAGAGAGGAATATTAAAACCCAGACTCAAAAAATATTCGGGCTGGGATATGCAGAACCGAGCTGGGATAATCTTTTGCTTTATCTGAAAGATAATAATGTGAACCTGCTTAAAGCTAAAGAGATCGGTCTGATTGATACCCGCGATGACGGGACTTTCTACGATAAATACCGCGGCAGACTAATGTTCCCGATCCTTTCGACAAACGGCAGAGTGATAGCTTTCGGCGGCAGAATAATGAACCCGGAGGAGAAAGCCGCTAAGTATATCAATTCGCCGGAATCAAGGATTTATTCAAAACGAAAAACGCTGTATGGACTTTTCCACTCAAAAGAGGAAATACGAAGAATTGATAAAGCTCTTCTCGTTGAAGGATATATGGACTTGATCTCGCTTCATCAATTCGGTATTAAGAATGTGGTCGCCTCTTCCGGTACAGCGCTTACCGAGGAACAAGTTCAGCTGCTTTCCCGGTTTACTAAAAATATTACCGTATTATTTGATGCCGATGCAGCCGGTCAGAAAGCATCGATGCGCAGTATTGAGATACTGCTAAAACAAGATTTTGACGTAAAACTTGTCACACTGCCAAAAGGAGAAGACCCTGATTCTTTTATCAACAAATTCGGTCTCGATGAGTTCAATTCCAAAATAAATAATGCCCAGAACTTTTTGGAATATCAAGCATATCAATACGAATTGGAAGGAGCATTCGAAGACCCGACGAAACAAACCACTGCTATCAGGGAGCTTGTTAAAAGCGCTGCGCTGGTTAGTGATGAACTGAAAAGACAATTGTTTTTGAAAACCATCGCGAAGAAATTCAATCTGAGAGAAAAACTTCTGGAAAAAGAATTGGATAAGTTTTTGAGTATGAATATTCAGAAGGAAAATATTGCCGCTCAAAGAAGTCAAAGAATCAAAATCCCCGAACCAACAAGATCTGTCGAACAATCGGTTGATACATCTTCACCCAATTCGCTTGAAAAAGATATAATTGAACTTTTGCTTGAGGGCAAACAGCAAATTATTGAACTGATTTTTGACCATATACATCCGGATGAAATCAAAAATGAAAAGTACAGAAAAGTTATGGAAGTTATCGAAGGCTGTTATAAAAACGGGAATACTTCCCTCTCAGCGATTCTCGATAAAGTAAAAGATGAAGAGATCAAAACATTTATTTCCTCTTTTGCCGTTGCTCAAGAACCGATAAGCAAACGATGGGATAACCATTACGAAAGCGGTAAGATAGAACTGAATGCATCGCTGAAAGCAGAAGATGTTGTTCAAAAATATAGAATCGCCAGAATTGATAATATGATCCGCAAAAATAACAACTTCATTGCAACTCACGATGACGATGAGAAAATAATAGAACTAATGAAAGAAAACCAAGAACTGGAAATCCAAAAGAAATTGATCCTAGAAGGGAAAGGTAACTCTGATTTGATATGATCTTCTAATTTCTATAAACTCAGTATTATATCAAATTTAATTATTCCAATAGTTTTAGCGCATTTATCTCAAAGTATTTTTTCTGCGCTTTATTGGAATTAAAATAGAACTACTGCAAAATAAGGGTTTTTCCCTTTTGTCATTTCGAGCCCGATTTTATCGGGAGAGAAATCTTTCAAAATTCACAAGATTTCTCACCCCGCCTTGCCGGATTCGAACGTGCCTAACGGCAGTCAAGAATGACAGATCAGTTATTCTGCAGAAACTCTAATAAATACATTTCTTAAATTGTAGAAATGAAAAGGGAAATAATGGGAAACTATCTTAATTTAATTATAACAGTGCTATTCTTGGTGCCTTCTCTCTTAAATGCACAGGGAATATCAACATCTGGCAGTCTTGAAACCACAATTACAATCAACTCCGACAGTGTAGTCAAACCGGTGCAAGTTAAAATCGGCACTGGAGTCAGCTCTTTACATCGGGGTCCTGGTTGGCCTCCAGTTGATTTAAGCAATCCGGATCTGCTTGACTTGTTCAATGAAGTTAAACCTGCCTTTATCAATCTGCAATATACTAAGTCTCCCGGTTCAATAGAGCATGTTATTGGTCTCCCCTTTTATCCGGAAAGCACCGGTGAATTTGCTCAGCGGCTTTCCTATATCGAAACGATTGAGATGATGGGAATTGATAGTAACAGCATTGGAGCAGAGGGTGATTTGTATGCGCTGTTCACTTCTCCCGATACTTTTTCAGGAGCACCGACGACAATTAACGATGTGGACTATTATACTTATGAGGAATTATGCAGCCGACCGCCGCATAAAAATTATGATGATATACTACAGTTTTTTGGACGCATGGAGGAACCGCCGCAAATATTTATCAGAGTCCCAACAATATTTATGGCTTATATCGATGATCCTCTTCCTCACAGCGGTAACACCAGAGCGGAGATCAGCGTTGATTTAGATCCGCAGACCGGTGCACAAATGGTGCATTACTTCAACGACCCGCCGACAACGGAACTAGGCAAACTGCGTGCAGCAAACGGACATCCCGAACCCTATAATGTTAAGTACTTCATGCTGGGCAACGAGATCTGGTCACCTCAAATTAATTTTGGTTTGTCTATCGATCGGGTAATCAACCAGACTATAGCTTTTGCACAAGCAATGAAAACAGCGGATCCGACAATAACAATCGTTTTTAATCCGGTTAATAATTCATTTCCAGAGAGTTTCCTACGAACTTATGATCCAATTTACGCAGAATATATTCAGAAATTACGAAATTTTAACACAGAAGTAATTCCCGCAATAAAGGATTACATAGATGCTGTTGAGTTTTTCCAATACGGTTTAGCTGTCGGTGATGGTACGGTTCTTCCACCTCTTGATAAAGAAGGGTGGAAATCATCTATGGCATTGAATTATATCTATGAAAAGTATGATAACGCAGGTTTGCATCGAAAAATTGCCGATCAATTCGGTGTGGGCATACCTATGATCATGGGTGAATTCAGTGGTCCTTCTGCTCGCCTGGGCGGAGCGATATACGATGCTGATTATATGATTTACCTGCTCAAAAACAATTATAATATCTTTGTCGCTAACTGGAATTCAGGTCTAATTGAACTGAATTCTTACGGTATCATGAACCAGGATGTTTTCAACAGCAGGCCGCCTTATAGAAGACCAAATTTCTATACTTTGAAAATGTTTGCCAATTATCTTGGCGATACCATTGTTGAATCAATTATAACAGATCCGCCTTTGTTTGATGCAAAGTCATATGATACAGGCGATTTTCTGCTTTATCCGGCGGTGCAGAACGTTCCATCTTTAAACAGCATAGCTACAACCAAAGATGATAAACTTTATTTGATGGTTATCAATCGAGACCTTGATAATGACATCCATTCACAAGTTGTCCTCAACAATTTTGTACCTACCGAACTTGCGCATGTATATACTCTCAACGGTCCGTCTATTGATGCAACAAACGAAATTGTCCACGAGAATGTAACAATTAAGGGATCGACATTTAATACAGCTGCAGCTTCTTTCTCTTATACATTCGAAAAACACTCTGTTACCGTGATCATTTTGGATAATTCAACAACAGGAGCAAAGCAGCTGAGTAACCAAATCCCTGATCAGTTCGAGTTAATGCAGAATTATCCAAATCCATTTAACCCAAGCACAACAATAAAATATGCAATACCGTCAAATGTCAAACGTGAAATGTCAAATGTCAAATTGGTTGTTTATGATATCCTTGGAAGAGAAGTTGCAACCCTTGTAAACGAAACCCAACAACCAGGCAGCTACGAAGTGCTCTTTAATACAAGCGATCTTACAAGCGGGATTTACTTTTACAGATTAGAGACCGGTAATTTTGCCGAGACTAAAAAGATGACTCTTTTAAGATAAAATATTCAAACCAACCACAAAGTAGTTGAATTATCTTCCGTTTACCGGAAATCATGTTATATCAGTTTTAATATCTTTACATTGAAGTTTTACTCTCTAATTCATATTTTGCAGTGATAATAGTGTGAGATTATAATGAACGTTGACAAAGACCTACAATCGATACAAGAAGTACGCGATTTAGTTGCAATTGCTAAAGAAGCTCAAGCCGAGTTCAAATATTTTAACCAGGAACAAGTAGATAAAGTTGTTAAAGCAATGGCTGATGCCGGGTATGCTGATGCTGAACGATTAGCAAAATTAGCTCACGAAGAAACAGGCTTTGGTAAATGGGAAGATAAAATTCTCAAAAATCAATTTAGTACTAAAACTGTTTACGATTCTATTAAAGATCTAAAAACCGTAGGAGTTATTGATGTTCAGCAAAACGGGAAGATCGTAAAAATTGCAGAACCGATGGGTGTTGTCGCAGCTTTGATCCCATCAACAAATCCTACATCAACTGTTATGTTCAAAGCATTGATCTCACTAAAAACAAGAAACGCTATTGTTGCTTCACCTCATCCGAAAGCTGTAATATCCACTACTGAAGCGATGAAAACAGTTGCGGAAGCTGCAGAAGCTGCCGGCGCACCGAAAGGATTGATGCACGTTCTCAGTACTCCGACATTAGCCGGGACAGAGTCTTTAATGAAAGAGAAAAATGTGTCGGTAATTCTTGCAACTGGGAGCAACCCTATGGTCAAAGCGGCTTACAGTGCAGGTACTCCTGCTTACGGAGTTGGTTCGGGTAACGTACCGGCGTTCATTGAAAAAACAGCCGACTATAAAAAAGCCGTTGCAGATATCGTAACAGGAACCACGTTTGATAACGGAACTCTCTGCTCATCGGAGCAGGCAATGATTGTCGATCGATCTATTAAAAATTATGTAATAAGCGAAGCCAAAAAACTCGGATGTTATTTTGTAAACGAAGAAGAAAAGCAGAAGCTAGAATCGGTTGTAATAAAGGATAGAAGAATAAATCCCGATATCGTTGGTAAACCTGCAACATATATTGCTGATTCTGCCGGTTTCTCTGTCCCGTCGGAAACAAAAGTACTCATTGCCGAGTGTACCAAGGTGGGAAGAGAAGAACCTCTTTCAATGGAGAAGCTCTCACCGATACTTGCTTTCTACACTGTTGACGGCTGGCTTGAAGGATGTCATAGATGTATCAATCTTTTAGAGTTCGGAGGGATCGGTCATACATTGGTTATCCACTCAAACGACAAAGAAGTGATCATGAAATTTGCTTTGGAAAAACCTGCATTCAGAATTGTTGTGAACACTCCCAGTTCCCTCGGAGCGGTCGGATATACAACCGCACTTATGCCTTCTATGACACTCGGCGTTGGTACATGGGGAGGATCAATTATCTCAGAGAACGTTTCCGCAAAGCATCTGATGAATATTAAGACCTTAGCTTTCGAAACAAACTCGATGAATCCCGGTTCGTCGGTTTCGTCTTACAACGGCGACTTATCTTCGTATCATCCTAAAAGCACTACCGGTTTTCTCGGAGAAATTGAGGACAGGTTAATTGCCCGTGCGGGTAACCCAACTTATAAACCAATTACACTTAATAGAACAAAACCCGGTAATAATGATCGAGAGAAAACTTACGGCGCCGGTATTTCAAAAGAAGAAATTGAAAAGATCATTAGAGAGTTTAAATCATAAGGCGGTAAAGCCGCAGATATCAGATAATAGATTTCAGATTTGAGACTTTAGATGACAGAATCTTTTTAAAAAAACAATCTGTCCCGCAACTGAGGGCAATGGTGTCAACTTAAGCAGAAAAAACTTAATCTTACTCCTAATCTTAATTCTTACTCTAAAGCAGATTAAGAGAAAGAGTACGAATTAAGATTAAGATTTCAATCACATATTCTTATGTTGACACCATTGCAACTGCGGGAAGGATATAGGAGATTGTTCTATAGTTGTCTGCTCTTTAACGATCAATTTATAAATTAACATAGGTATTCATGTACATCATTTCAGAATTTAAATATATTGTCTTAGTCTTTATCATATTTTTCTCTGTACTTAATGCACAAGATGAAAAGAAAAAAAAACCTATCATTAAATCCGATCAGATTATTGTTGTACTTACAGATTCTGCTGACGTTTCATACGGAACTTTGTTTAGACTGGAACGGAATAAAAAATCAAACTGGGATCTAATTTCCGAACCGATACCAATCATTGTCGGTAAAAATGGTTTGGCTGTGGGAAAAGGTTTAATGACAATTGAGAGTAAAGGGATGAAGAACAAAGTTGAAGGTGACGGGAAAAGTCCGGCTGGCGTGTTTAGTTTGACTAAAGCCTTTGGTTTTCTTCCAAAAGAAAAATTAAAAGGGTTAAAAATCCCATACATACAAGTCACCGGCAAAACTGAATGCGTTGACGATCCTAAGTCCAAATTCTACAATAAAATTGTTAGGAATAATAAAGTTGATACAGTTGACTGGAATTCGTCAGAAAAGATGTGGAAAGCCGACCCGTGGTATAGATTCGGAGTTTTTGTTGACAACAACTGCTGCCCTGTTACTCAGAAAAAAGGGTCATGTATTTTTCTTCACAATTGGGATGGACCTGCTGATTCAACCGTTGGCTGCACCGCTATGGCACCGGAAAATATGAAAGCAATAGTATTTTGGTTAGATATTAAAAAAGACCCTTTGCTGATTCAACTTCCTGTGGAATTATATAATGAGTATAGAGCTAAATGGGAACTTCCGGATCTGGAACCAATTATTCCGAAAGCGATGTAACCTTTTCTATACTATTTTCTTTGTTCTCAGTATCGTTCCAGTTTAAATCTCTCTCCGAGATAAAGTTTTCGTACATCTTCATCATTAGCAAGAACATCCGCAGTACCTTCTCTGAAAAGTTTTCCTTCTATGAGAATATATCCCCGGTCAACAATACCAAGGGTTTCATGCACATTGTGGTCCGTAATTAAAATACCGATACCTTTATGTTTTAGATTTGCAACAATATTCATAATATCTTCAACAGCTATCGGGTCAACTCCGGCAAAGGGTTCATCAAGCAGAATGAATTTAGGGTCGTTCGCCAACGCTCTTGCAATTTCAGTTCTTCGTCTTTCACCGCCGCTAAGTTGGAATCCCTTGCTTTTGCGAATGTTCATGATATTCAATTCTTCCAAAAGTGATTCTGTTTTTGCTTTTCTTTCCTCGTTTGTCATCTTGTACATCTGAAGAATAGCCATAATATTATCTTCAACACTTAACCTCCGGAACACCGATGCCTCTTGAGGGAGATAGCCTATACCCATTTTCGCCCGCTTGTACATTGGCTCGGATGATATTTCTTGCTCGTCCATAAATACCTTTCCGCTTTTAGGTCTGATCATTCCAATGATCATATAAAAAGTAGTAGTTTTCCCTGCACCGTTTGGTCCCAGCAGTCCGACAACCTCTCCTTGCTGTACACTTACCGATACTTTGTCAACCACTGTTCTCTTTTTATAAACTTTAACAAGGTCTTCACTTCTCAACGTTAATATTTTGGACATACTTATCTACTCCCTTTCAATAAATCTTTTAGATCCGGTTTGTTATTATAAATAATAAAAGTCGGTAAAGTAAAATCCTTTTCCTTTCCCTCAACTAAATTTTCCGGGTGATATTCGCTTTCTACGGACTTATACAACCTAACATCCACAACGGCATTATCTTCGAAAAACATTTTCGCCCTCTGCGAACTTGATTTTAAGAGTCCGTTCGGTTCACCTTCTTCGTACATATAATAAATGCTCAGAACATTATTGATCACATCTGTTTCTTTCAGTCCTTGATCACCAAAATGGAGTTCTATCCTATCTCCTGAGATCTGATCGAAGCGGTATTCATAATCTTCGTTCTGTGATATGATAGTCGCATTACCTCTTATATCAATCCATTTAAGCTGGCTCTTAATTAAATAAATATTGATAGTATCACCAACCATTTGTGAATTAGTGTACCATAAAACCGGCGGTATAATATCATTTTCTTTTTTGTAGGTCAATATTTTATTTTCGTCTCTGTACAGAATTGAGATATTATTTACAGAAGCAAAATCAGCGCGTATGATCTTTACAGAATCTGTTGCGATCAGTCTATTCGTTGAATCCCCGATTGATTCCATTACTGCTGAACGGATATAAAGCGTGTCAAGCTGACCTGACGATGTAGTATCGACCTTCCTCAATAACGGCGCGCCTGTTATGCGTGTGTACTTCTGTTCCCCATCATCAATCAGATAATTACCTGTAATATTAAGATCATTTTTCGAGTCGTTAATAACTACATTATTAAATGCTTCCGAATGATTGATGTTTCGGAAATGAACCAAGCTGTCAGCATAGATTGCCGACTCTTCACTAATTATTTCCACACTACCAACAGCAACGGCTTTACTTGTTTTGTTATAGTATGTAAGTTTATCGGAATTCACAATGCTGACAGAATCCACAAGCTGCACATCGGAATAGAAAATTGCTTTTTCAATATCGAAATAATAGTAGCCGGTATCAGCTGTGAGGACGAAATGACCATCTTCCAATGTAACACTTGTATCAGAATAAGTGTACTGCTCTTCCCCAAAATAGAAAGCTCTTTCGGTCAGTATCTCGATAGTGTCTTGCGTGACCACTACATTGCTTATTAGTTCAGCGTTATTCTTCGTAAGATTCTGAATTGCTTTATCACAAGTAATTCTAACGTCACCTTGTGTCATTACAACATTTCCCAATACTTCCCTAATAGATTCCCCGTTTTCAACACGCCCGAGCAGACTATCCCCAATTACTTTAATGGTTTCAGTTTTCTGCTGGGCAAGCAATACGCTAGTGATAAAAAACAATATAAGAATTCTACTTAGCATTTTTCTTCTTCGTGACAGTTTGATAGGTAACATTTCGTATCACATAATTTCTTATCTGCTGATCGGATTCAAAACCGTAACCTTCAATAATTTCTTCATCGGATGTTATACGAACAAATTTATCCGTAACAATTTTCTCATCTTTTTTACGCCACATCAATTCATCTGTTTCAAGTTTTACATGTGAGCTGTCATTGATTGCTACGACACTATCTATGGCATACATATCCTGTGTCAGCTCATCAATTTTACCTTTCTTTGCCGTAAGCTGTGATGTAGGTTTACCTTCTTTATTGTAGAAGATTATCTTCACACCATTAAGCAGCTTCTCTTTCGGTTCCTTGTACTCTCTCATATGGTCTGAATAGAGTATTCCCTGCAGTTTGCCCTCTTCCGTGAAAATGACTTTGGAATCCCAGCTTTCTTGAACGGGCATGTTTTCTTCTTCCAGTGTAAGATCAATTTCCGGTTTTATTTCATCATCAGCACAAGACATCATTAATATTGCTGCAATGATAAATACAAATAGAGCTATATGTTTTTCGAATTTGATCATTTAATTTTACTTTAAACATTTTTTCTGCTTAGCTGCATAATTGTATCAAGAATATTATAACTTTCATTCTCATCCAAAACTATATCAACGGCTCTTTTAACCTCGCGCCTTGCATTGCTTGGTGCACAACTAATTCCCGCCTTCTGAAGAAGCGGAAGGTCCAATATATCATCTCCCATATAAAATAGATTATTGAAATCTAATTCTAATTGATCGAGCTTCTCTTTCATCAGTTTTTCTTTATTTAATGATGAAGTTAAAACAAAACAATTCTCTAATTCATCTAGTTTTTTTGTTAACGCATCTTCATCTCCGGCAGTAATAATACCGGAAAACCGGTTCTCTATTCTTTGGGCATTGCAGAATTCTGTCATCTGCTGATAGATATTTTCTTTGTCTTCCGAATTTTTAAGCAATACTCCATCCAGATCGAACATGAATATTTTTATCTTTTCTAATTTATTTACTAATTCTTCACTAGTCAGGTTGTTAAATCTCATATGGTTATTAGAACAAGCTTTCCTGATCTAATCCTTTCTTTGTTCTTTTTTTATTGAAATGTTTGTAAGCAAGATCGGTAGCTTCGCGACCCCTCGGGGTACGCTGTATAAATCCCAGCTGAATTAAAAACGGTTCGTAAACTTCCTCAATTGTTCCGGCATCCTCATTAACACTAACGGCAAGAGTATTCAAACCGACCGGACCTCCGTTGAATTTCTCAATGATAGAAAGGATAATATCTTTATCCATTTCGTCCAGACCGAATTCATCAACCTCAAGAGCGGTTAATGCCTTTTTCGAAATATCAATATCTATTGCATCGAGATTTTCGTAGTCAGCAAAGTCGCGCGTTCGTCTTAACAATCGGTTTGCAATACGCGGAGTACCCCGTGATCTTTTTGCCAACTCAAGCGCAGCTTCTTTCTCAATAGCTATATTCAAAATATTAGCCGAGCGGTGAACAATATTTTTTAATAAGCTGCTGTCGTAATAATCCAAACGGAATTTGATACCAAACCGATCGCGTAGAGGTGCGGTTAGAAGTCCTGCCCGTGTTGTAGCGCCGATCAACGTGTACTCCGGCAGTTTTATCTGAACACTGCGCGCATTTGGTCCGCTGTCTATCATTATGTCAAGTTTGTAATCTTCCATTGCCGAGTATAGATATTCTTCAACAACAGCACTAAGTCTGTGAATTTCATCAATGAAAAGAACCGACTTTTCTTCTAGGTTTGTCAAAATTCCAGCAAGGTCGCCTGGCTTTTCTAAAACCGGTCCGGAAGATACTTTTATTTTCACGCCCATCTCATTTGCAATAATATTTGCAAGGGTTGTTTTGCCTAATCCCGGCGGGCCTGTAAGGAGAACATGATCTAAGCCCTCTCCCCTTTTCTTAGCCGCACCGATAAAAACTTTTAGATTGTCTGTTATCTTTTTTTGACCGGTAAACTCGGAAAATGTTTTTGGACGTAAAGCCTTTTCAAACGTCTGTTCATCATCTTTCAAGTTAGGATCTGTATTTTCTGATTCTCTCATTTAATTATTTACTCGGAATTACTTTTTAATAAACTGCTTTTCTTTTTAAGTCTAAATTTATCTATTCTTAATGAAATTAGTATCATTAAAGTTATCATTATTATAGTTGATATAATTGTGAGTGAAACGGAAAAACTTCTGCCGAATAAATGATCCAATCCCAATGACCACGGCGAGCCATACAGAATTACAAGATGAATTATGTATATGGACAAAGAACTTTTCGCTGCTGTTATTATATATCTTGGAATTGACCTGATCTTTAATGATATCAACGCGAAAACACTATTTAAGATCAATACAACCCCGATTCTGTTTAACGATTGTGAATAATCGTTAACTCCCTGATTATCAACTATTGAATAAATATACCGAGAGAGCAGAACAAAAACAATTCCGAAAACCAGAATTACAAAATTCGCCGACATATTTTTATAAAGATTCGGATACTTGCTGAGCAATGCTCCAATAACAGCGCCGACAAACATATATTGCAGATATGGGAAAAATGGGAATATCGAACCGAACTCAAATGTAAAATACGACGCAACAGGAATCGGGAAAACTTTTACCCAAGCAGCGGAGTTAACCCACGGCGATGCTATCAAAACAATAGTAGCGAACAACATAAAGATAATTGAATTATTTACCTTTGATATTGAAGCGAACCATTCTAAAATAAGAATGAATAATAATCCGGCACCAATTAAATGAAGTGCATCAACTGCGAAAAAGGTAAGCCATTGTTCTGTTGTTACACCCGAAAAAACGAAAACCTTATATGTCGGATATCTTAAAATATACCCGATCAGGATGAGTGAGATTCCCCTTTTAATTCCTTTTTTAATTCGCGGGTTTTCCTTGAAAGAAAACTTTTTAAGTGTAAGTAGATAAGTAAAAACGACACCTGCTGTGAACATAAAGATCGGCGCCGTATATCCGCGGATTATATACCAGCTAGAGTATACAACAGAATCCATACTTCTGTATTGATCAGATAAAAAGACAGAAACCGTGTGCCCCTGAAGCATCATAAATATTGCGAAGGCGCGCATTAAGTCTAAATATAAAATTCTATTTTTAGGTGGGTCCACTCTTAATAGTCTATATTGTTTTAGATATGAATCGAAAAACAACTTATAAAATTAAAGTCGCTGCAAAATAAGTTATTCTAATATCTCGGATGTTTCTCTACCCAATCATTCAGAAACTTAACGATCTTTTGTGTTGAAGCGCCGGGTGTAAATATTTCACCTACGCCCATTTCTTTCAACTTCTCAATATCCTCGTTCGGAATAATTCCGCCGCCGAAAAGCAAAACATCATCCATTCCCTTTTCATTCATAAGTTTCAGCACTTTGCCGAATATCGTATTGTGAGCGCCTGATAATACACTTATCCCGATCGCATGGACATCTTCTTGTACTGCCGCTTCGACTATCATTTCCGCAGTTTGTCTCAGTCCTGTGTAGATCACTTCCATCCCCGCATCTCTCAGCGCGGAAGCAACAACCTTGGCGCCTCTGTCGTGTCCGTCCAAGCCTGACTTAGCAACTATAACTCTTATTTTTTCGCTCATTTTATACCCCAAGATATTTTCTTCTTTTAGAGAATATACCAAAAATTCCGCCCGTGTGCAGAAACATTATATTACTTTTCTTTTCCCCTTTAAGAAAGTTTTCATGGTAGGCATAAAACGCTTTGCCCGTGTATGCCGGATCCAGAAGGATGCCGCTGCTTCTGAAAAATTCTTTGATCAATTTTAATTTATTATCTGCAATCGATTTGTAACCTTCTGCTGAATAACCATCTAAAATTATCAAGTTATTAAAATCAACTTTTACCTTTAAGTTAAAATCCTTAATACAGTCTTCAACTAACTCGATAATTACATTTCGTGTTGTCTCGCCGTCATCGACAACATTTACGCCGTAGATCTTCAGATTCAGACCTAGCATTGCAGCGCCGAGAAGCATTCCGGCAGAAGTACCGCCGCTGCCCGCTGCGGAGAGAATCCCTTTAACTTTTTTCATATCAATCTGTTCACTCAATTCCCGCATGAAATTTATATATCCCCAAATACCGATCGGAGTGGAACCGCCGGCAGGAAGGACATAAACTTTGTTCCCTTTCTTCTGAAGCCGTTTACTCTCTTTCAACATTATCTGGATCACGTTATTATATTCTTTTTTAGAAAGGAATTTAATTATTGCCCCTGTCAATTTATCTAGGAATAAGTTTCCATCAGCATTTTTAGTATCGCTTCCCCACAAAAATAATTTTGTTTTTACTCCGATCTGTTTCGCTGCAATAACAGTAGCTCTTGCATGATTCGACTGATCACCGCCGCAGGTAAAGAGATAATCTGCTTTCTTCTTTTTGACATCGGCTAAAATATAATCGAGTTTTCTAATTTTGTTCCCCGATAAAAGCGACCCGGTGAGATCATCTCTTTTAATTAAAAATTGTGTGCCGTTAAACTCGATTTTCTGAATAGGTGTCGGGATATTTGCAATATTCATTTTTTTCGGTTCGCTCATTTCTTTACCATCTTTTTTTGACGATTTAAATATCTTGTATAAAATTTTCTGGCTAACTGTAAGTCTTTAGGAGTATCGACCGAATAGCTGTCTTCTTCTGTAACCACTATTTTAATTTTAAGACTATTTTCCAATATCCTCAATTGCTCAAGCCCTTCTATCCGTTCAAGGTCAGTTGGTTTTAACTTTCTCACCTGATCCATTGCAGAACTGCTGAATGCGTAAACCCCAATTTGTTTATAAACTTCAGCGCTTAATACTTTCTCTAAATTTGTTTTCGCATTTTTAACAAACGGGATAGGAGCATACGAAAAGTAAAGCGCATAGTTGTTATAATCAAAAACAACTTTGGGTATTGTGGTTGATTTCAACTCTTCTACAGATGTGATCTGTTTTGCAATAGTAGTAATGCTGATCGTAGGATCGAACAGATGCGGTTCTATAACTTCATCGATAATTTTTGACGGGATGAACGGATGTGAACCTGGAATATTAAGGAAAACATCTGCGCTCATTTTTTCGGCAATGTAAGCTACTCTTTCAGCGCTGGTTGATAATTCCTTCGGCGTCAACTCAACTTCAGCTCCGAATGCCTTTACAACTTTGAATAATTTTTCATCATCCACAGCAATTATCACATCATTCATCAGCTTGGATTTTTTCGCATTCTCGTATGTATGCTGGATCAATGGTTTACCGCCAATGTTTGCAAGCAGTTTACCCATTAACCTTGTTGAGGCAAATCGAGCGGGAATTATTCCAACAATGTTCATAAATTTGATCTGTAGCTAAAATTTAAAAATGATTTTATTCTGTTTACAGCAAACTTGATTGCTGTAAAATTCCAAATAACAATTGTTAAATAACAAATAATATTCAAACTGCAAAACTCAAAAATGAATTAACTATCTTTATACTAAGAATAAACTCATCTCCCTAAGTTCACAACATAACTTACATAAATTACGTTTTGGTTTGGGAACTAGGAAATTGTATTTTGAAAATTTATTTGGATTTTGCTGTTTGTGTTTTGTTATTTCATCTCTTTATATTCTTTGCTTAACTATACCTTCGAGGTTTTGTGACTTACACAATTTGACACTGCTTTTCAATTAATTGATTTTGTTAATTTATTAACTTCAAAAACCTCGAAGGTTTTTTATAATCATCTTCTTGTGTGTTTAGATTAATCATGCTCGTTTCATGATACAAGATATTCACAATACTAATAAATATTTTATCAATCCGTTTTAATTACTTTCGGCACTTTGAAATATTCTTCAGTGCTTTCCGGCGCATTCTTTAAAGCATCTTCTGTGCTGACTGATTTACCTAATTTATCTTCCCTGAAAACATTTGAGCCCTCAATCGGATGCGATAAGGGTTCAACATTTTCCGTATCTAACTCATTTAATTTATCAACATATTCAAGAATTTTGTTAAGATCCTCAGTGTACTTAACTATCTCTTCATCATTGAATTCAAGCTTAGCCAACTTAGCTATATGTTTCACTTCATCTTTTGTTACTGACATTATAAACCCAGATTAAAAATCATTTATTCTTGAATGTAAATATAATGAATGTGATGTATAAATTTTGAAGAAGTTTTCACTCTATCGTCGATCGAAAGATAAGACTATGAATATTGTTTCAGTCCGCTTGCTTGAGAAAACAGGTAGCGAGACTCATCTGTTATGTCAATGTTCTATTATAATTTTCCTCTAACATTTACTTATATTGCGGTACAGTGTTATTGCCTATTTAAATAATATTATAATGAATATTGTGGAGTTAATTAAATGAAACCACTTTTAAATTTATTCTTATTACTAACTTTTCTTTTCTTGATTGCATCATGTTCTTCAGAGCAGACAACAAAACCTAATATTATCTTTATTATGAGCGATGATCATGCTGAAAAAGCAATTAGCGCATATTCCGATGAATTGATTCAAACTCCGAATATTGATAGAATTGCTAAAGAAGGGATGCTCTTTACAAATAGTTATGTTACAAATTCAATTTGTGCCCCGAGTAGAGCAACAATGCTGACAGGGAAATACAGCTCACAAAACGGATTGCGTGATAATAGGGATGTATTTGACGGGAGTCAGCAGACATTCATTAAATTATTAAAGGCAAACGGATATCAAACTTCAATTATTGGTAAATGGCATTTAAAAACCAAACCCACCGGATTTGATGACTGGAGAATTCTGATCGGTCAAGGTTCATATTATAATCCAAGATTTTGGGAAAACGGGGATACGTCAAAGTATATCGGTTACACTACAGATATTATTACTAAGTTCGCGATTGAGGAGCTGGAAAATCGGGATAAGAATAAACCATTTGTATTGTTAATACATCATAAAGCTCCGCACAGAAATTGGATGCCCAACCCAAAATATTTCGGAGCATTTGATTCGGTTGACATCCCATTGCCTGAAACTTTTTATGATGATTATAAAACCCGCAAACCGGCATCGGAAGCTGATATGAGAATTGACGGTATGTATCTTTCGTTCGATCTGAAATTACAGAAAGGAAGTTACAAAAAAGAAACCGGTACAGGCGGAAATGCTGCGTTTGCTAAGAATGCAGAAAAGAATTGGATAAACACATACAACCGCTTAACCGATGAGCAAAGAATTGCATGGGATTCATACTACGATAAAATAAATGACGATTTTAAGAAACAAAAATTATCAGGCGATGCGCTTCTTAGATGGAAATATAAAAGGTATATGCATGATTACCTTTCGTGTATTCTTTCAGTTGATGAGAGTGTGGGAAAAATTTTGGATTATTTAGATAAACATGGTCTCACAGAAAATACGATCGTAGTTTATACTTCCGATCAAGGATTTTATTTAGGTGAGCATGGCTGGTATGATAAACGCTGGATGTATGAAGAATCATTTGTCACACCGCTCCTGGTTAGATATCCTAAAAAAATTACACCTTATTCAGTATCTAACAATTTTGTGATGAACATTGATTACGCCCCTACTTTTCTGGATTATGCGGGAGTTGATATTCCGTCAGACATTCAAGGTAGATCGATCAGACCAATTCTTGAAGGCGGCAATCCAGCGGACTGGAGAAAATCAATGTACTATCACTATTACGAGTATCCTCACGGATGGCATAAGGTTCGTAAACATTATGGTATCAGGACTGATAGATATAAACTAATTTATTTTTATGGAATTGATTATTGGGAATTTTTTAACCTTCAAAAAGATCCTAATGAGTTAAATAATATTTACGATAAAATGAAAAGTTCTAAAATTGTAACCGACTTGAAACAAGAACTCGATTCACTTAGAATTAAATACAAAGACACAGATAAGTAGTTATAACCAAATATGCTATAATAGAACTTTTGCAAAATAAGGCTTTTGCCTTTTGTCATTTCGAACGAATGTGAGAAATCTTTCAAAATTCACAAGATTTCTCACCCATAAAATGGGTTCGAAATGACAGCTCAGTTATTTTGCAGAAACTCTAATATTATCCATTGGAGTATAACCCTTTATTATTTTCTACAGATTTTTCTATCCTCTCTCTCCTCTTCTCAACCGAAGGGTGGCTGTAGAAAAACCACTCTACAAACGGGTGAGGTTCTTTGTCCCCCAAATTCTGATCTGTAAGTTTTTCCAGAGTGTTGATGAATGCTTCCGGTTTGCCCGTTACTTGAATTGCATATTCATCCGCTTGATATTCAAATTTTCGAGACAACATATTACCGAGTGGTGTCGAGATCAATCCGATGAGCATTGCCCAGACAGATAGAATAGGAAGAGCTGAAACTTGAGTTATCTCAGTAAAACCAAACCATGGAAGTGAAAGGTCATACAACTTAGCCATAATGAAAAATGTTAGAAAACTTGTCGCCGTTCCGATAAAAAGATTTTTAATTATATGCTTATGTTTATAATGACCAAACTCATGGGCAAGAACGGTTTCAATTTCATCCTCGGTATAATTATCCAATAGAGTATCACCGAGAATAATTCGTTTAGTTCTGCCGAGTCCGGTAAAAGCGGCATTGGCTTTTTTAGTATTCTTGCTCATATTAAATTGGAAAACATTTTCCACCTTCATCTTTACATCAGCAGCAAGACGCAAAACTCTATTTTTGATTTCCTCATTCTCAAGCGGTGTAATTTTGTAAAAAATTGGCAGAATAACCACCGGAACGATCTGAGCAAGAACAACGGAGATTAAGAACATCGCAATCGAAAAAACAAGCCACCAAAGATCACCGAATGTAAGCATCACCCAATAAAATAAAAGAAGGATTGGGACACCGATAACCAAGCCGACCAAAAGCCCTTTAAAATCTTCCCAGATCCATTTCCAGAATGTTTGATTGCTCAGTTCATATTTATGCTCAAGATAAAATTCCGTATAGAATTTTACCGGAAAATTGATCACCGATGAAACAAATCCTACAACCACAACAAACAGAAGTAAAAGCAAGTATTGATTTTCTGTATAACTCTTTAAGTAGCTTTCCAATTCATTGCTGTATCCAAAATAAACGAACGCAATAATTGCGAAGAAAGATACGACCCCCTTTGTAATTGAAATATAGAGTTTTATGTTGTTATATTTTTTTGCGTTTTTGTTATTCATAATGCTTGATCTTAATAATACTTAGTCATTTTTGATAATTTGGTCACTGCACTGACCAAATTTACGTAAATATGGTCAACGTACTGACCGTATTTTCATTTTTGATGAGATACGCTAAATTATTTCAAGTGCATCTTTAGGGAGCCAGCCGACTTTGCCGTCATAAAGTTTAACTTCAACCCAATCGCCAAATTGACTCATTACCGCAACTTTAAGCCCTTCGTGAATAACAAATAGATCATTACTCGAATCATTAGGCGATTGCTTTGCAGCAACGGTGTTTGTTGTAAGAATTGCGAAATCTTTCGATGTTTCCCTACCAACATTTGCAAAAAGAACTATTGTAAAGAGCACTGCTGCCAATAAACCAACTAATGCAGAATAAACCGAATATCTTTGTAAACGTCCATGTTTGCTTATAAAGAAAATCGTAACGCTGCCCAGAAGTATTAGATAAAAAATTATTACTAAAACTTGCCAAGTGGTAAGAGAAAAAGCTGTGATAAATGTGACCCACCAATCTACTATGAAGATCTGCGGCACCTCTTTTATTCGATCAATAGTGCGTGCCTTTACAATTTTCAAGTTATACTGCAGATCCTCATTATCCGGTTCAAGTTTTAAACCGCGTTCATAATTTAGGATCGCATAACCAAGTTTCCCCGAACGGTAGTATGCATTGCCAAGATTATAATATAACGCTGCGCTTGAATAACCTTGATCTAAAATTGCCTGATATTTTTGTATTGCTTCATCATACTGTTTATTCTGATATAATTGATTCCCCTGCATCATTAATGAATCTACATCAGCTGCATTAACCGAGCTAAATAATAAAACTATGAACAATATGATTGAAAAGAATTTCATTTTACTTTTTCTTTTTGGTTTTAACTGAATTCTCAATTTCAACAATTACTTTCACCGCTTTTTCATAAATATTTTCAGCCTGTTCCCTGGTTTGTGACTGCGGCGCAAATCTGGCAAACTCACATTGGTTCAAAATATCCCGCACATCTTCAACAGTATTTTCATTGACGCTATTTTTATGCAATAACTCAATCACTTTATCAATCGAAAATTCCGATTTCGGCAGAAGCAGTTTATCTTCCAGATAACCGTATAAACCTTGTGAAATTTCATTAAAGTATGTCACAAGATCGTTTTCGTCCAGAGCCTTCTTTGCCAATTTTAATCTGTTGCTTGCATTCTTCTGAGCTTTTCTGAATTTCATCAATTCTACATTACCGCTAAGTTTATCCTGCCGCTTTTTGAACCCAATGAAACCGAGCATCACAAAAAGAGGAATGATCAGCGAATACCAGAACCAGCTTTTTATCAGGCTTCCTTTTTCAATTTTTTCTAATTGGAAATCCGATGTTTTAATAAATCGAATATCCTTACTCAGCAGTTTTATATCCTCCTTCGTAAAACCTTCACCGGGAGTTGCGACAGTTCCGCTGCCTTGTTTAATAGTAAGAGTAAATTGAGGAGAAGATAATTCGACATATTTTTTTCTTCTGGGATCGAAATAACT
>UOGD01000114.1_pt1 | contig 20882 bp, 20 predicted proteins | sample 1989731 | NCBI WGS metagenome assembly UOGD01 (sample SAMEA4712198, study PRJEB27164) | hydrothermal vent metagenome | biome: marine basaltic hydrothermal vent biome; feature: marine hydrothermal vent; material: mineral | place: Pacific Ocean | collected 2011-06-14/2011-07-23 | depth 1691 m | reverse complement strand
CCCAAGTGAAGAACAGCAAACAAAAGTCTATACTGAATTTGCAGAAAAATTATATCCGCTTCCTTTAACAATAAGAGCGTTTGATATAGGCGGTGATAAAGTTCTGCCTGTTGATGTCCAAGAACCCAATCCTATGCTTGGCTGGAGAGGGATAAGATTTCTTCTTGATAACAAAGAACTTTTCCGATCTCAGATCAAAGCTGTGCTTCGTGCAAGTAAACATAAAAACGTGAAGTTCATGATCCCGATGATCTCATCATTTAGTGAAATCATTAGTGCAAATGAGATAATTCAGGAATGTAAGAATGAGTTAACAGAAGAGAAAGTGATATTCGATGATCATATTGAAATTGGTATAATGATCGAAGTTCCTTCTGCCGCTTTACTTATAAAAGATTTTGCAGCAGAAGTTGATTTTTTCAGTATCGGCACCAATGATCTTATCCAATACATGCTTGCGGTTGACAGAGGAAACGATATTGTAAATAACCAATATCAGGAGTTTCATCCGGCGATTATAAGAACACTTGATTTCATAATTAAAGAAGCCGATAAAGCAGGGACTAAAGTTACATTGTGCGGTGAAATGGCGGCGGACTTTAGAGCTATTCCTTTGTTGGTAGGACTAGGGCTTGAATCACTCAGTGTCAGCGGGGCGGTGATCCCATATGCAAAAAGTATTATACGAAATTTGGATTATTCACAAATAAATGAATTTGTTGCCGAGTGCCTGAAATGTAAGACTGAATATGAGATACATGAAAAAGTAAACAAGTTTTACTTTAGTAATTTCGGTGATTCTTCACATGAGTTTTATTCAAAGTAGCTCTTCTGATGAAGATACAAATAAATCCCAAGCAGCAATTGAAACAAGAACTTGAGAGAGAGTAGGTTAGTTCCTTTTCTTTTACCGCAAAGGGAATATAATAAGAAGAACGTCATGCTGTCTGTCAATTGACGGATTAATTCAGCATCTGTTCATAATATCATTTTTAAAAACCCGACTTTTAGCATCCAATTTAAATACTTAAAAAATCGAGTTTTTGGGCTTTCACAAAAACCTCCAAGGTCTCAAAGACCTTGGAGGTTTAGACAAATATAAATTAGTGATAATCTATTTTTCGGTTCGACAAAAAACCTACGAATTCTCTCACTTATAAGCTTGGTGGATAAGTAAAAACCTTGAAGATTATTAATGCTAAAATTCATAATCAACTATAATTTTTTTATCTGTCAGAAATTTCATCATTTGTTCTTCTGATTGGAAAAATGATTTAACTTCTTCCACATCTGTTAATGTTCCATTGCGTTCCCCAAGTAAATCCTTTGCATTAGAAAACTCCCAGCCGTCAACTGAATTTGCTAATTTTGCTTTTACTGGATTTTCCAGAATATATTTTATTATCCAAACAAAATAATGCTCATCTGTAATTAGCTTATTTTTCGTTTTACTCTCAAACAACGATCCCTTCCTATCAAATTTTTTATTTATTGATTTTACATAAGAGTTCAACAAATTGGAAAGAAAATCTGATATTGTAAAGTACTTACTTTGTTGTTTAACAAAGATATGAAAATGATTTGGCATCAAACAATAAGCTAAAATTTGTATGTGGTATTTATTTTTGTAATGCTTGAGCCTTCTTAAAAAATACAAATAACTTTCATCATCAAAAAATATTTTGGTTTTATTAGTTCCTCTATTATATAAATGATGATATGTGTTTTTGTAAAAGTTTCTTGCTTTATCCATAAATGAAATTACTAAATATTTTTGCAATCTTCCAAGTAGAAACCGTAATTCAACATGGTTTTGTTAAATCTGAATGTAAAGTTGAATCGTGTATCTCAAACCTCCAAGGTTTCCAAAACCTTGGAGGTTTAGACAAATTTTAATCTGTGAAAATCCGTTTCATTCGTGTAATCAGTGTCCTATCAAAAATTTTAATGAGCTTCCAACCAATTCTTTCCAGCACCTATATCAACAGAGATCGGGACATTGAGGGGTAATGCTTCTTCCATACATTTTTTAATTATCGGTTTAACAATTTCCAATTCCTCTTTGCTGACATCAAAGACCAATTCATCATGAACTTGCAAAACCATTTTAGAATTTACTTTTACTCTCTCAAATTCGTTGAATACATTTATCATCGCTAGTTTAATCATGTCAGCTGCAGTACCCTGGATCGGCATGTTCACTGCAACTCGTTCCTCAAACTGACGGACGGATCTGTTCTTACTGTTAATGTTCTTTAAATATCTTCTTCTTCCAAGCAGAGTTTCAGCAAAACCATTTTCCTTTGCAGTGTTGATTGATTCCTCAATGAATGCTTTTACTTTATTGAACTTTTCAAAATATGTATCAATTATAATTTGTGCTTCGCTTCTCGAAATACCAAGTCTATTTGCCAAACCAAACGCTCCTATCCCGTAGAGAATTCCAAAATTAACTTCCTTTGCTTTACGTCTCATATCCGGTTCAACATCATCCGGATCAACCCCAAAGACAAGCGCGGCAGTGCTTCTGTGAATATCCTCACCATTTTTGAATGCTTCAATCAAAGTTTCATCACCGCTTATACTTGCCATGATCCTCAATTCAATTTGACTGTAATCGGAGCTTAAAATTACATGATCCTTACTGCGGGCAGTGAAAGCGGCTCTTATCTTTTTACCGAGTTCCGTTCTTATCGGGATATTCTGTAAATTCGGATTTAAACTCGAAAGTCTTCCGGTCGAAGCGACAGTCTGGTTGAATGATGTATGCAGGCGCTTTGTTTTTGGATTGACCAACTTAGGCAAGGCATCGGCATAAGTTGATTTCAATTTCGTAGCTTGCCGATATTCCAGAAGATAATTGATAATTTCATTCTGTCCCTTTAAAGCCTCAAGTGAGCCGGCATCAGTTGAATAACCGGTTTTAGTTTTCTTAGTTGGTTTTAGTCCTAGCTTATCGAATAAAATATATTGCAATTGCTTCGGCGAATTGATATTAAAGGATTCACCTGCAATTTCAAAAATACGGTAGGTGTATGAATCCATTGCAATACGTAACTCTTCGCTGAACTTCTGCAGCGCTTTTATATCAAGGTTAACCCCGGTTCGCTCCATATCTTCGAGCACTGGCACAAGAGGGAACTCAACTTCATAAGCTATCTTATCCTGCTTTTTCTTTTTCAGCTCTTTATCAAATATCTTGTACAAACGGTATGTAATGTCGGAATCTTCACACGCATAATCTTTCAGTTTGTCAATTTCCACATCAAATATAAGATCCGGATTTTTCTCTTTACCGATCAACTCCGATATGGGAATGGGTGTATAATTCAGATAGGTATCAGCCAAAGCATCCATTCCATGTCTTTGATCGGGATCGAGTATATAACTTGCCAGCATTGTATCGAAATAAAAATTATGAACATCAATTCCATTTGTACGCAGAACCGCTATATCGTATTTTCCATTCTGACAAACTTTCTTAACTTTTTTATTCTCAAATACATTTTTAAAAATATCTCTGAATTTATAAATATCAATTCTGCCGGAAAGATCTCTTTGAAATAAACTATCCGATTCCACAAAAGGATCTACCGGTACAAAAAAAGCTTTACCTTCTTTTATCGTAAAAGATGAGCCTGCTAACTTAACATTGAACACGTCAAGCGAATTTGTCTCCGTATCAAAAACAAACACCTCAGAATCAAGCAGCAGCTTTGCTAACTCTTCGGCTTCTTTTTCAGTCGAGATCAATTTATAGTCAACATTCGAAGGATCAAATTTAAGATTCTCGGTATCCTCAACAATATCAATATCATCATCAGATTGCCCAAACAATTTATTCAATTTTAATATGATGCTTTTCAGTTCCAATTCTTTAAGGATATTATTGACTTTTTCAAGATCCGGTTTCGTAAATTCAGTTTTATCAATATTGAACTCAATCGGCACATCGGTTTTAATAGTTGCCAAAGTTTTTGATAGAAACGCATTGTCTTTATTAGTAAGGAGTTTATTTCTTACACTAGCACTTTTAATGTTGTCAATATTATCATAGATGTTCTCGATAGTTCCGTATTGTGCAATTAATGGTGTTGCAGTTTTCGGACCAATACCGGCAACACCAGGAATATCATCGGAAGAATCACCAACGAGTGCCAAGTAGTCAACCATATATTTCGGTTCAAAGCCCATGTCATGAATGGCTTTCTCCCTATCAATTATCATCACATCATCCGCTGTTTTACCGGGCTTAATTACTTTTGACTTATCTGTTATAAGCTGGATGTAATCCTTATCAGGAGTAATCGCAAAAGATTCAATTCCAAGAGCTTCTGTTTTCTTCAAAACAGTTCCAATAATATCATCTGCTTCATAACCGGGCATAATGAACAATGGAACATTCAGCGCTTCAATTATTTCGTACATTCTTTTGATCTGCGGTATCATATCTTCGGGCATAACTTCGCGAGAGGATTTATATCCCTCATAAATTTCATGACGAAAAGTTTTTTCTTTAGAGTCAGTTGCTATAGCTAAATATTTCGGTTTTGTGTCTTCAATAATTTTTACTAACTGCGCCATAAATCCATAAATGGCAGAAGTCGGTTCTCCTTTGGAAGAAACTAGCGGTCTGTTGATAAACGCAAAGTATGCTTTGTAGGCAATTGCCATTGCATCAACAATTACAAATCGATTTTGTCTTTTATTCATAAATCCCTATTTTAAATTAAAATTATAAATCTTATTCATTAACAATCTATCTATTTATTATAATCTTTCCAAGAGAGAGTGTTATAAAATTTACTGAAGGGGCTTTTGTACTATGAAAAGAATTACCAATTATACAATACTGATCATTATTTTTATATCAACGATATCTTTTTCACAAAAGATGCAAGACACACTCTACATCGCTTCGTGGAATCTGGAAAATCTTTTTGACGCCGTTGATGATCCTGGTAAAAGAGATGAAGAATTTTTACCGAACGGGAAAAAGGAATGGACACAGGAAAAGATTGATACAAAACTTGAACATCTAGCAAAAGTGATTTCTGCAATGAATAACGACAAAGGTCCATCTATTCTTGGTGTCACTGAAGTTGAGCACCGTAGTCTTTTAGATACGCTACTTAATAGATTTTTTAGGAATAAAAATTATAAAATTGCTTATGCGGAATCACCCGACAAAAGAGGAATTGATAACGGTTTGATCTATGATTCGGATCTATTCGCATTAAATTACATTGAAACGTTAAGAGTGAATCTTGATAGCGGTTATCCCACAAGGTATGTTTTCCTTGCTAATTTTACTTACAAGAATGGAAGTGAAGTAAATGTCTTTGTCAATCATTGGCCTTCAAGAGCTGGCGGTGAAGAAAGATCAAAGCCAAATAGGGCAAAAGCTGCAAGTGTTTTAAAAGAAAAAATTGATCAGCTATTAAAAGATAACAACAATGCACTCATTATTGCATTAGGTGACTTTAATGATGAACCGAACAACAAATCAATAAAAGAAATTCTAGGTGCAGAGTTTTTTGAATGCGGTGAAAAAATAGATAAAGAAGCTCTATACAATTTATCATCAAAAGTATTTGAAGAAGGCGGAGGCACATACTTATACCGAGGTGACTGGAATATGCTGGATCAAATAATTGTTTCGGGGGCAACAATATCTGACAGCAGCTTTCATTACTTATGTAATTCTTTTGAACTATTCAAACCAAATTTCATGCTTACAAAGAGTGGTAAATACAAGGGCGCAGCAACGCCGACTTTCGGTGGGCGAAAGTATTTAGGCGGTTACAGCGATCACATTCCTGTGGGTGCAAAATTTATCGTGGTTGAATGATGAAAAGAATATTGATTTTGTTTGGCGCAACCGGCAATTTAGGGAAAGCAATTTTACCGGAATTAAAGAATGGTAAATATGATGAATATTATCTCTTCGGTCGGAATATCAGTGAAAACTTACAAGGAAATATCCATTATTTAAATGTTGGCGATCTAACTAACGAGAAAGATGTTTCAGAGGCATTCAATAAAATAAAATATTCTTCTGAAGATAAATTATTTCTACTTTCAACTGTCGGTGGATTTTTAGGAGGACAAACTGTTGATGAGATCAATTATTCAGATTGGCGGAAGATAATTGATCTAAATCTAAATATATCTTTCCTGATTGCAAAACATTTCATTAAAATTATACGAAAAGTAAATGAGGGATCGATCTGTTTTATTAGTGCTAAAACTAGCCTATCAGCGGAAACAAAAAAGTCAATTTATGGTTTAACAAAAAGTGGTTTGAACTATTTAGTACAAACCCTAGCGTTAGAAGGTAAAGAGTATGGAATGTCGGCTAATGCAATTGCACCTAATATTATTGATTCTGAAGAAAATAGGAAGTGGGTGAAAGAATTAAGTGATTTAGTTAGTCCAGAAGACATAGGTAAATTTGTAAATCAAATATTTAATAGTTATACTTTTGTCACTGGGAATATATTCTTATTGCCAGGAACTATAAAAAGGTTAGGGTAATTTGACATAAATAAAATGTTGACTTTCTCTGTTATTTGAATAATATTAACAAATACGATTTCAATAATTTATAATAATCATTATATTTAATTTAATTAACAATAAAAACTTAGGAGGTTATCTCTTATGCTATTCTCAGAAATCTTAGGTACGTTCACCTATCTAATAGCACAAGCAGGGGACACTGGTGTTCTCACTTATTTGCAAGAAAAATTCAACGCTGGTGGTGTATTTATGTGGCCGATCCTTGCATCTCTCGTAGTTGGTTTAGGATTCGCATTTGCAAAAATCTGGACATTAAACAGAGCAAGCGTTAATACTAAGAAGTTTATAATCGAAGTTAAAGACGCACTTCAAAAAGGCGGAGTTGAAGAAGCAATGAAAGTCTGCGAAAATTCACGTGGTTCTGTCGCTTCAGTTTTTCATGCCGGATTATTAAGAGCTGATGAAGGCGTTGATGCTGCTGAAAAAGCTATCATGGCTTACGGTGCAATCGAAATGGGATTCCTTGAAAAAGGAATGATTTGGGTTTCACTTTTTATTTCACTTGCCCCTATGCTTGGTTTTACCGGAACGGTACAAGGTATGGTTGAAGCATTCGACTCAATTGCTGCTTCTGCCCAGATGTCACCTTCTGTTGTTGCTGCACCTATTGCTATAGCATTATTAACAACTCTTTTCGGTCTTGTTACTGCTATGATTTTACAAGTATTCTACAATTATTTAATATCTAAAATTGATAAGATAGTTGCTGATATGGAAGAAAGCTCAATTGAATTGATTGATGCCTTGTATGAAATAAGTAAAAAATAAGAAAAAAAGAGTATTGAAATGGTTCAGATAAAAAAGAAAAAGGAAAGAGAAGCTAAAATTCCGGATGCAGGAATGTCGGATATCGTATTCCTACTTCTATTATTCTTTCTTGTATCAACAACTATCGACGTTGATACTGGAATTGGTTTAAGTTTGCCGGAATACATACCTCCTGAAGAGCAAGAATTTGTCCCGTTATCAAAGGATAGATTAGCTGCACTCAACATCAATGAAAATGGTGATGTACTATTGGATGGTAAGGTTATAGCTATTCCTCAAATACAGGAATCACTTATTCCGAGAATAGAAAGTAAAATCGATTTGCCATTGAAGAAAAAATTAGTTGTCTCAATTAAAACGGCACGTAAAACTAATTACAATCTTTACATTCAGGCTCTTGATCAAGTTAAGGGCGCTTATGCAACGGTTCGGAAAGCTTATGCACAAACTCATTTTGGTAAAAAATTGTATGAGCTGGATAAAGATCAGAATAAGGAGTTGAAAAAGAAAATCCCTATTATTATCTCTATTGCTGAACCCGAAAAAGTTAAGTAAAATGATTAATAGGTAAACTTATGAAATTCGAAAAAAAGAGATCATCAGTAAAACAAGAGATCCCTACTTCATCAATGCCGGATATTATATTCATGCTCTTGTTATTCTTTATGGTTGCTACTACTTTAAAAGAAGTGGAAGTTTATGTTAAATATAGACTACCGGAAGCTAAAGCAATCGAAAAAATAGAGAATAAAAGATTGATATCATATATCTGGGTTGGAAAGAGCGGAAGAATTCAGTTGAATGACGCGATCGTTCAAGTTGGAGACATCCAGGATATTATGTATAAAAAGAGAACTGAATTACCTAACGTAATCGTATCGTTAAGAATTGATAAAGGATCCGATATGGGAGTTGTGAACGATATTCAGCAAGCTCTTAGAAAAGCTGACGCAAGAAGAATTAACTATTCTGCTATGCTGAAGCAATAACTACAAGTTATTGGTTATACAGGCAGGTTATTTAGTTATGACCTGCCTTTTTTTTTGGGGAGATTTAAAAATGAGTTTAAAAGAAAATATAAGTAATGACCTGAAATCTGCAATGAAATCAGGCGATAAGATCAGGCTGGCTACTATACGTTCATTGCGCGCACTGATTCTCGATTTCGAAAAAAGCGGTGTTGGTCGTGAGCAAACTGAAGAAGAGGAAATAGCACTTCTTACAAGCGCTGCAAAAAAAAGGAGAGAATCTATAGAACAGTTCCGTAATGCCGGAAGAAATGAATTAGCCGAAAAGGAAGAAACGGAATTAAAGATCATCAATGAATATCTTCCAAAACAGCTTACAGACGAAGAACTTTTAGAGAAAATAATTTCTTTAGCTAAAGAGATAGGAGCAAAGGAGAAATCGGATTTCCCTAAATTGATGCCTTTAGCAATTAAGAATTTTAAAGGCAAAGCTGACGGTAAAAAAATTAAAGAAATTGTTGATAATATCTTAAGTTAAATTGAACTATTTGGACATCATAATTCTAATATTCTTAATGATAGGTTTTGCATTAGGATTTAGAGACGGTTTTATAAGAAAAGTTATTGGATTGGTCGGATTAGTACTTGGAGTTGTCTTAGCGCTTGAGTTTTATAAACCGCTTGGGAGAATACTTGCTCCTTTTATAAATGATGAATTTTATTTAGCTGAAATAGTAGCCGGTTTTTTAATTTTTATATTGACAATTTTTCTCGCATCAATTTTAAAACGTATAATTCACCCGCTAGATAAAGTAAATAGATTCACCAATCAGCTTCTTGGCGCAATATCAGGCACACTTCAAATTCTCTTTTTCATAAGCGGATTTATGCTATTCTTAAATATATTCAATTTCCCAAGTGAAGAAGACCGTAATAATTCTTTGCTTTATAACGAGGTTTATCGAGTGATTCCTACAACAATTGACTTAATAATCGGTTCTAATTCTGATGCAAAAATATTAATGAAAGAATTTATTGAACAAAGCAGCGACATTCCAGAGAAATAATGATTGCCGATAAAGTTATATCAATACTGGAGTTTGAAAAGATACTGCAGAAGATATCTAAATACTCAATTACTGAATTTGGAAAAGAAAATCTTTTAAAACTCACTCCAAAGTCGAAAATATCTGAAGCGGTAAAGTTTGGCAATTATGTAACCGAAGCAAAAGAAGCGTTAATACAAACAGACATTCCTCCGTTAGAATATCTGCCTGATCTGATCAAGTCAATTTCAAACAGTAGAATTGAAGGCGCAATACTTACTATCAAACAGATCAAAGATATTGATTTGCTGGCAGCTGTATCAAGAAGATTAAAGAAGTATTTAAAAACTTCTTGTCAAGAGACAAAACTCAATTCTGATTTTTCACATTTATTATTCTCAGATATATCATTTGAAAAACAGATAGAAAGAATATTTACAGAGTCTGGTGATATTCGAGACGATGCAAGCCCTCAGTTAAAAAAAATAAGAACAAAAATAAATGAGAAAGGCGAAGCATTACGAAAAACGGTTAACAGTATTCTTAAGCGATTAAGTAACTCAATGTTAGTGCAGGAAGAGTACATTACTCAACGTGACGGGAGAATTGTATTACCTGTTAAGGCTGAGCATAAACGACATGTAAAAGGATTTATCCATTCGGAATCTGCAACAGGGCAGACGATCTATATAGAACCGGAAGAATCATTAGAGCTAAACAATGAGCTTTTATCGTTAAACTTTGCTGAAAGAAGGGAAGTCGAAAGGATATTAAAACAAGTTACGGATCTAATTGGTCGTAAAAGTGATGAGTTGAAATTATCGCTGGAAGTTATAAGTGAAGTTGATACGTTTTTTGCAATTGCGAATTATTCGATGGAGATCATTGGTGTTTTCCCATCTCTGAATGAAAACGAACCATTCAAAATAATAGATGCGCGCCATCCTCTTCTGATCCAGAAAATCGGGAGAAAAAATACTGTCCCATTGGACTTAGAGATCAAAGATGATAAGATCATTGTCATCACCGGACCGAATGCCGGAGGCAAGACAGTTGTGCTTAAAACTGTTGGTGTGTTGTCATTACTGGTTATGAGCGGTATTCATATACCAACACATGCCGATTCAAATTTCTGGTTCTTCGATAATATTGCGGCTGATATTGGTGACCAGCAGTCAATAGAAGATGACCTCAGTACATTTAGCTCGCATCTAATGAATATCAATGAAATATTAAAAACTAGTGATTCAAAGACACTTGTTTTGTTAGATGAATTAGGAACCGGTACCGATCCGGCAGAAGGTGCGGCTTTGGCTGCGGCAATTTTGCTGAAGCTTCACGAAAAAGGTTCTACGGTATTTGCTACAACACATCACGGTGATCTGAAAATATTAGCTAATGATCAGGAAGGTTTCCTTAACGCTTCAATGATCTATGACATTGAGAAATTAGAACCAACTTACAAATTCAGACTCGGCGTGCCTGGTTCCAGTTATGCGTTTGAAGTTGCTCGCAGAATTGGTATTGATGACGCAATAATTGAAATAGCGAAAGAAAATTTAGATGAAGATAAAAATAGAATTGAGGAATTCCTAATAGAACTCGAAGCAAAATCAAACAAGATCAGAGAGAAATTGAACGAGTACGAAAGAGAGAATTCAAGACTTAAAGGGTTGACAAATCTATATCAATCAAAAATAAAATTTTTGGAAAATGAAAAAAAGACTATTATTTTAAATGCTAAAGCTAAAGCAGATGAATATCTGAAGAATATTAATAAAGAAGTTGAACAGACAATAAAGAGGATCAAGGAAACAAATGCCGAAAGATCTGTTATAGTTGAAGAAAAGAAAAAAATATCTGAGTTAAAAAAGGAAAACGAAAACATAGCTAAGAATGATACTGAAGAGTTAGAACCAGTTAAACTTTATGTAGGAGATTTTGTTAAAATAAAGGATACTACAACCGAAGGAGAAATTATAAGCATTAACGGAGATGTTGCTCAAATTGTATCGGGTAAAATTAAACTTAGAGCAAAGTTAAATAAACTCAGAAAGACAAAACAGAGAGAACAAGTTGTATTAAATAATTATAGAAATTATACTGCAGCTTCGCCGGAAATCAGAATTGATATTCGGGGTAAAAAACCGGAAGAAGTTGAATATCAACTGTTAAGGTTTTTAGATAACGCCTATGCAAATAATTTATCTAAAGTCGAGATAGTTCATGGTAAAGGTACCGGTGTATTAAAGGAAACTGTTCATCACATACTGAAGAAACATGAAGGAGTAAAAGATTTTGAATTTGCCAAAATCGAACTCGGTGGTGAAGGCGTTACAATAGTTAGTATAAAATAATAATAAAATGATCTGATATGTTCAAAAAAATTCTGGTTGCTAACAGAGGAGAGATTGCATTAAGAATAATCAAAGCGTGTAATGAATTAAATATTACCGCTGCTGTTATTTATTCTGAAGCCGATAAAACCGCTTTACATGTTCGCTTAGCAGATGAAGCATACAATATAGGCGGTCCTAGAGCAGATGAATCTTATTTGAATCAAAATAAGATAATCTCCCTTGCCAAAGAGATCAATGCCGATGCAATTCACCCCGGTTATGGGTTTTTATCAGAAAATGCACAATTCATAGAAAAAGTAGAAAGATCCGGGATCACTTTTATTGGACCTTCCTCTAATTCCGTTAAACTTATGGGCGATAAAACATCAGCCCGCAGATTGATGACTCAGAATAACGTTCCAATTGTTCCCGGCACTACAGAACCGATCACAACAATTGATGATGCAATGAAATCAGCATCAGATATCGGTTATCCAATCATGCTTAAAGCTGCGGGAGGCGGAGGCGGGAAGGGAATGAGAGTTGTCCGATCAGAATCTGAATTGGAAGAATCTTTTAACCTTGCTAAAAGTGAATCGCAAAAAGCTTTTGCACGTGATGATATTTACATAGAAAAATACTTGGTTGATCCAAAGCATATTGAGGTGCAGATAATTGCAGATCATTATGGAAATTACAGACATCTTTTTGAACGCGAATGTTCTCTTCAGAGAAGACATCAAAAGATAATCGAAGAAGCTCCGTCACCATCGATCAACGAAAAAGACAGGGAGAAGATAACAACTATTGCTCTTAATGCTGCTAAAGCATGCAACTACCATAATGCTGGTACAATCGAGTTGTTAATGGATGAGAAAAAAAGTTTTTATTTCCTCGAGATGAATACACGTGTGCAGGTTGAACATCCCGTTACAGAATTTATTTCAAATATCGATATTGTTAAGGAGCAGATCAAAATTGCTTCGGGTGAGAAAATTTCATTTAAACAGGATGAGTTAAAAATATTAGGACACTCTATTGAGTGTAGAATTTATGCGGAAGATTCCTTGAGTAATTTCGCTCCTTCGGTTGGCGTCATAACTAATCATTTTGTCCCGCATGGAGTTGGAATTAGAATAGATACTGGTATTGATACAAATTCTGAAGTCAGCATTTATTATGATCCGATTCTTTCCAAGCTGATTACTTTCGGTCGTGATAGAGAAGAAGCAATAAGCCGAATGTTATATGCATTAAAAAATTACTTGGTTACCGGAGTTACAACTAACATTCCATTTTGCAAATGGATAATGCAGCACAATGATTTTGTGAAGAATAAATTCAATATAAATTTCATTGGTTACGAAATTGAAAATTATTTGAATCAAAGAAAAAATGCAGAAATATTATCCGATGAAATGACTGCTTCAATTATTGTAAGCTCTTTACTCTATCATGAAAAACGCAGCAGCGCCCCTAAATTAAATTTTGTTTCTAAGCATAATAAATGGACGGTAGATCATGAATGAAATATATGCTAAGGTCGGAAACAAAAAATTAGAGATTCAAATTATTTCGAAAAATGAAATCCTTCTAAATTGGAAAAAATATAATATTACTCTGAATAAATTAAATAATGATCTATACCAATTGAGCTTTGAAAATAAACAGTATCAGCTATATGTTAAAGAAATTCAATCGGGTCATTTCCAAACTGTAATAGAAGGAGAGGATCATGTAATTCACATGCAAACAAAACTTGAAGCGGAAGCAAATAAATTACTGAAGAAAAACAGCAACAGTAATTCCAATAATAAAGTTACTGCGCCTATGAATGGCTTAGTTGTTAAAGTCAACAAAAATGTTGGTGAAAAAGTGGAAATTGGAGAATCTCTTATAGTTTTGGAAGCGATGAAAATGGAAAATGAAATCAAATCCCTTTCTGATGGAATTGTTAAAACCGTTAATTGTCTTGTAGGTAACTCTGTTGATAAAGGAGAACTTCTTTTTATTATTGAATAATCTTACATATATTAAAATACTATAAATAAATGTTTCATAAATTAAGGAGGTTTAGGTGAAAAAAGTATTGCATTTGTTTTCAGTTATTGTAATTATCTCTTCTCAGATTTTCGCCAGTGGATTTCAAATCAATGAGCATGGAGCCAGAGGTATGGCAATGGCTGGAGCTTACACAGCGTTAGCTCTTGATGGTTCGGCATTATTCTATAACCCGGCTGGATTATCACAGCTTAGCGGCACACAGTTTATGTTGGGAACAACATTAATTTCTCCCTCAGCTACATTCAGAGGTGTGACACCTGATATTAATGAATACAAAATGGAGTCTGCATTATTCACACCAATTAACTTTTACATCACTCATCAGCTAAATGATAAATGGGCGTTAGGTTTTGGTGTTAATAATCAATACGGTCTTGGCACTACTTGGGATGAAAATTGGATTGGAAAATATCTTGCTATTAATACCGAAGTTAAGACGTATTATTTTACCGGTGGCGTATCCTACAAACTCTCTGATGAATTCTCGTTAGGTATTACAGCATCTTACGTTTATGGAGATGTTGTTATAATGAAAAAGAATTCATTATCTCCGTTTGACGGTGATGCAAAAATTGATCTTTCCGGGAATGGTAATTCTTTTGCATATTCAATTGGTCTTCTCTATAAACCAAGCGAATCGTTCAGTGTTGGTCTTGATTTTAGAAGCGGTTCCGATTTTACTTTTAAAGGCGATGCCACAGTTGATGCACCATCACAGTTCGCATCATTACTTCCTACCGGAAGCATAGAAGCTCCACTATCGCTTCCATACAATGCTACAATTGGTCTAGCATTTATACCAAATGATAAACTAACTATTTCTACAGATTTCCAGTATGTTGGATGGAGCAGTTATGACAAAATGGAAGTCACATTTACAGAATTTAATAATCCTGATGGAACTCCTTATGTCAGTACATCTATTCGTGATTATACGAATTCATGGATTGCACGGTTAGGCGCTGAGTATTCATTATCAGAAAGTTTCGATCTTCGGGGTGGGATTTTGTATGATAAAAATCCTGTCAAAGACGAATGGGTTGAACCGTCGCTTCCGGATGCTGATAGATGGGGATTAAATATTGGTTTTGGTTATAAATTTACTCCAAACTTGGTTCTTGATCTTGCTTATATGTTCTTAAGATTTAATGAAAGAACAATAACAAATTCAAAAGTAGATTATACAAACGGTGCAGCCGGATTTAACGGAGTGTATAACTCATCCGCTCATCTGTTTGGTATTAACTTATCATACTATATAAACTAGGGGAGGAGAGATTATGAAAAGAACAAATAGATTAGTCGTTTTATTTTTTAGTATTTTACTCATAACATTTATTGGTTGTGAAGATAGGACTGAATTGACCGCTCCGCAGCCTCCAAAAACCGGCGAAGCTGATTTTACTAGATTTGTATCGATCGGTAATAGTTTGACAGCCGGTTATCAGAATTCTTCATTGTACGAAAAGTCTCAAATATTTTCTTTTGGGAAAATAATTGCTGATCAAGTTATGACAGATTATGTTCAACCGTTGATAAGCGAACCAGGGATTCCTGGCAAATTGGAAATTGAAGCTCTGGCACCCGATGTTGTTATAGCTCCAAATCCTGGAACAGGATCACCGACAAATTTAGGTTATGCAAAACCCTATAATAATTTAGGTGTCCCCGGTGCCATATTGTATGACTTAGTTGATACAACTGATTTTCAACAAAAAGCTGTAGCCAGAGGAAATCCTTTCTTCAGTGTTGTATTGAGAGATCAACAATTAGGTAAAAGTATTATCCAGCAAGCCCTTAACTTGCAGCCTACATTCATAACCCTTTGGATCGGGAACAATGATGTACTAGGTTATGCTACAAGCGGCGGAACAAAAGGAACTGATCCTGCTACAGGTAAACTTCCTACAGATGTACCAACATTTTCAGCAATATATAATATGGTTGGTGCTGCCATTACCGATCCAACCGGAGCTAGAAAAATTGCCGCTGCTAATATTCCTGATGTTCAGAATATTCCATTCTTTACTACAGTTGGTCCGAAAATAGCTGCAAGTCTTGAAGGAAATGGAGTTCCAGCAATGGTCTATCAAAAGAATGGGGAAACTATTGGAACTGGAGTTGCAACTATAGCTAACTTAAAGGAAGGAAAGGTTCTTATAACACTTACAGGTGGCGGAGCTGCTACTTTATTAGGAGATACGACTGGGAAATATTATGCTAGTTTAGGTATCACGCCGCCAGCAGGGATTGATATAACTAAACCATTTGGTTTCGATCCGCAAAATCCCTGGCCGGATGTTTTTATTCTAGATGATACTGAAATCGACGTTACTAAAAATGCAACCAAAGCGTTTAACAAAGTGATCAGCGATGTTGTGAGTTTGTATAGCAGTACTTGGGTGCTGGTTGATGTAAATAAGTTTTTCAATGAATTAAAAAATGCTGAAATTACATCAGGCGGAATGGTAATAGACGGTATTAACTTCACTACTGCTTACATTAAGGGTAATACGTTTGCTTTGGACGGTGTTCATCCCACAACATACGGATATGGAATTATTGCTAACCAATTTATTGATGCGATCAATAATAAATTCGGAGCTTCAATTTCTCATATTAATGTATCAACATTACCGCCGAGCATTCCATTGGCAAAAACAACATTATCTAAAAAGAATAATTATATTCTGAAAAATATTACTTGGAAAGATATTATTATGTAATTATTAATACCCGTCTAATTATATTAGGCGGGTATAATATAATTTTTTGAGGTAATTGTGATTCGCAACAAAATATTTTTATTTATTTTCTTATTACTCTTCACTTTCGCTTGTTCTTCCACAAAGGAAACAACAAAACAATCAAATAGTCCTGACGAGGAAGTATATGTATTTGACGATGTTTCGGATGTACCCGATGTAGATACTACTTCACATGAAGCAGTTGAAGTCATACTTGAACAGAAAGCTGAACCGACACCGCCACCGCCGGTATCTGCGCAGACAGTTCCAGTTGCTCCTGTTCTAGCTACTGTTGAGAATGGATATATTGTTCAAGTCGGTGCATTTTCAACCAGAGATAAAGCTGAAAGTTTTGTTAAAGGTGCAAAGAATACAATCAGCTATCCTCTACATGTAAAATATATTGAAAAGACCGGTTTCTATGCTGTTCAATTATCTCCATTGAAGACAAGGAAAGAAGCGGAGAAAGTGAGGAATGAACTATGGAAGAATGCTCAATTCAGTGATGCCTTTATTGTTCCGAAATCTAAATAAAATCTAATTGGTTTAATTATTTAGATTTTCTTATTGTAACAATCAAAATATATGTTATTTTTGTTAATAAATTATTTATTTAAAGATTAGGAGGGAATAATGCCATTTTCATTAAACAAAGTTATGCTTATCGGTACCTTAGGACGCGATTCCGAAACTAGCTTCACAACATCAAATGTATCAGTAACAAAATTTTCAATTGCTACCGAACATAGTCGAAAAGACAAAGACGGCAATTGGCAGAGAGACACATCTTGGCACAATATTGTTGCTTTTGGTCTTTCCGATTTTTACAAAGATGCTCTGAAAAAAGGAGCTAAAGTTTATGTTGAAGGAAGACTTGATTATCAGCGTTATGAGAAAGATGGTCAGACGAAATACTATACAAGTATTATCGCTGACTTTAACGGTATCATTCCTTTAGATAGAAGAGGTGAAACTTCTGAAGCATCTTCCGGAGGAGGAGCATCATTTACACAAGATGCACCGGAAAGTTCTGAATCTTCAGAAGCTGACGACCTTCCGTTTTAGGTTTGTTCGGTCAATATTTTACAACAATTGGGAGTCTTAAAAAATAGTTGGATATAGATTGGGTATCTAAATTAATTTTTCTGCTTATATCACTAATATTTTCTGCTCTATTTTCTGGATCTGAAGTAGCTCTTTTTTCATTGGATAAAAAGCATTTAAAAGAGCTTAAAGAAGGGAAAAGTTTATTAAATAGATATATATTCTCATTGCTGGATTCTCCACGTAGATTATTAGTAACAATTCTTATTGGCAATACTATTTTTAATGTTGCCGCTTCAATAATTGCCGTTACTTTAGCAATCCAGTTTGCAGAGTTTTATGATCTGTCTGTCGAGCTGATATTATTAGCACAAATAGTTTTATTAACAATATTCCTTCTGCTGATTGGCGAAATTACTCCGAAATTATTCGCATCAAAAAATCCATTGCTTTTTTCTAAGATCATAGCATTCCCGCTTTATTGGACAAGTATTCTTATCTATCCTGTTGCTAAGATTCTAACCGATACTATCAAATTCGTTGTATCTAAATTAAAGATAGATAGATCTAAAACAGCGCTGCAGTCATCTGAAATAACCGACCTTGTTGATATAGGGAAAGAGCATGGTTCAATTGAGGAAGAAGAACATGAACTTATTCATGGATTAGTAGAATTCAGATCTATCAATGTACGCGAGGTAATGACTCCCCGTGTTGATATAATAGCGCTTCCTTCTGATGCAAAATACGATGAAGTAATTGACATAATAACTGAATCTGGTCATAGCAGAATTCCTGTATATGAAGAAGACCTGGATGATATTATTGGAGTGCTTTATGCAAAAGATATTCTTTCATTCTTGGATAAGAAGAAAGGCAAAGACTCACTCATTCTGAATAAAATTGTTCGTGACGTTATATTTATTCCGGAGACAAAGCTTATACATGAATTACTGCGTGAATTCCAGAAAGAGAATATTCATATGGGTATCATCGTTGACGAATACGGCGGTACTTCAGGGCTTGTATCATTGGAAGATATTCTTGAGGAAATAGTCGGTGAGATTCAAGATGAGTATGACAAAGAAGAGAAAGAGATCATTCAAGTTGATGATGACAAATATGTAGTGTTAGGCAAGGTAGCTATTGATGAGTTGAATGAATTATTTGAAAAGGATTTTACTGATGAAAATGATGACTATGATACCGTCGGCGGATTTATTTTTTACCATGCCGGGAAAATACCGGAGAATGGTTATCAATTTGATTACAAAGGATTGAATTTTAAGGTTGTTGATGTTGAAAATAAAAGAGTGAATAAAATTATCGTTGAAAAACTTCACACAGAAGAAGATGAACAATGAAAAAGGGGTGCTTTTTTCGTTCACTCTTATTGCTAATTGTATTGATTGGGATTATTTCTTATTTATACCAAAAGTACGGCGACAAAATAATTCGATCAGGGAAAGAGCAGGTAAAAGAATTTGTTGATGAAAGTATTCAAAAAGCAATTGACAATTTAACCGATTCGGTTGAAAAGGATTCTTTGCAAAAAGATTTAGAAAAATTGATCGATGAATTTGATAGTAAAAATATTTCACTCGATTCAAACGATTTTAATGCTATAAAAGAAAAGTTCAACGAATTAATAGATTCAAACAAAATTAATTTTGAAAATATTGAAGAATTACGCAAGTTGATAAAGAGATATGAGAAACGAGAGAAAAACTGAAATAAAAGTAGGACTAACGGTTCTATTAGGTCTGGTTGTATTGATATGGGTTCTTGGATGGGCAAAGAATTTTTCTTTTGATTCCAAAGAAAAGATGGTCAGCGTACAATTTGAATCCGTAGCCGGACTGAGTGTCGGTGATCAAGTATCTATAAGGGGAATTAAAAAAGGTTACGTAGATGACATTTATATTGTTAATAATACTGCGCGAGTCAATCTGCTTTTGAGTGAAGATACCGATCTTAGAGAAGACGCAAAATTTTCGTTGATGGTGCTTGATCTTATGGGCGGCAAAAAGATTGAGATCGATCCGGGTAAATCATCAACTCCGCTTGATTATCAGAAAATTCAGAAAGGTTACTTCCTTGGGGATATATCGACAACGATGGCTATGCTAGGATCGGTTCAAGATGATTTGGTAGACGTGATAATTGAAGTTAAGAGTTCGTTAAATTCATTAAATAAATTATTAGGAAATTCTGAGTTCACCGATGATCTTAGGCTTAGTGTGACTTCTTTAAATAAATTAATTGCAAAAACAGATAAATTAATCTCTGACAATAATGAATCGATAAACGACCTTTTGAATAACAGTAATGAATTGGTCAAAAATTCAAATCAGTTTATCATTGATAACAAAGACGATATAACAAAAACAATTCAAAATATAAATGGACTAATGAACAGCACAGATTCTTTAGTAATGCAATTGTCAAAATTTATGGATGATGTTAACAAGGGCGAGAATAATATTGGTAAGCTTGTTAATGACGAGAAGATAATGAAGGATCTTCAGGAAACTTTAACTCAGTTAAAAGAACTTAGCAAAATCGTGCTGGAGCAATTAAAAGGGGAGGGATTCAAAGTTGATGCGGACATATTTTAGTTATGCGATTTATGTAATTGTTATAATTGTATTACTTCAAGTAAGGTTTTAACACAATTAAAAGAGAGTGAGATAAATGTTAATGCAAAAGTTCTATAAAATATTTGTAATTATTTTGTTTGTATTCTCTGTCACAGTCATAGGGAAATCAAAAGACCCGGTAAGGGCTAAAAACGGGATGGTGGTTTCGGCAAGTGACATAGCTTCGATGGTCGGAGTTGGAATATTAGAGAAAGGCGGTAATGCTGTTGACGCCGCAGTTGCAGTTGGATTTGCACTCGCTGTAACATATCCGCAAGCTGGAAATATCGGCGGTGGCGGATTTATGGTTATCCATTTGGAAAACGGGAAAAGTACAACTATTGACTATAGAGAAAAAGCTCCCAGCAGCGCTTTCAGAGATATGTACCTGAATGACAAAGGTGAATATGATATGTCAAAAAGTACTCAAGGCTGGGCATCTTCAGGAGTGCCGGGTAGCACGGCTGGCTTGCTTTATGCTCTAGATCAATACGGTACAATGGATATATCTGAAGTTTTAGAACCTGCGATCAAGTTAGCGGAAAACGGATTTCCCATTGATTACCACTTTGCAAGAACTTTGAATCATTATAAAAATACTTTTTCTAAATATGAATCAACTAAGAAAATATTTACATCGGAATTTGGAAACTTTGGCGACGGTGATCTTTTTATCCAGACTGAT
>UOGD01000291.1_pt1 | contig 21050 bp, 17 predicted proteins | sample 1989731 | NCBI WGS metagenome assembly UOGD01 (sample SAMEA4712198, study PRJEB27164) | hydrothermal vent metagenome | biome: marine basaltic hydrothermal vent biome; feature: marine hydrothermal vent; material: mineral | place: Pacific Ocean | collected 2011-06-14/2011-07-23 | depth 1691 m | reverse complement strand
TCAAATGACATTAATTACTCCTATTTGATATCTATTAACCAATACGATTAAAAATTAACTTGAAACTTTTTTTAAATATAAATAGATAGATTTTATATCGTTATCCATTAAATTTACTACCGACGCTTTAAATCCTAATGAAACAGGATCCGAGTCTAACTTCTGTATAAAACTATTGTAATCGTCCTGATTTAATTTTGTTATGTAATTATAAACCACTTTTCCTAAATCAAGCGAATTTTCTTTAAGTAAATTTGCACTCTCAACATCATCATTTTTGATCTTATCCGTAATCTTCATACTTAATTCAATATTCTTTTGATTTTCATCTGTCATAATCGAAATGGATTTTTTTATTGAAATATGATTAGGATCAACTATTCCGGCAGAAAGGTTGTATGTTGCATCCAATTTATCTTTAACTTCTGCCATTGTTACTTCAGGATAGTTTCCCAGAGTACGAATATATTGAATGATTGCAACCCTATCCTCTGGTGAGATAAATTCATATGCTGTCATTCCGGTTCCTGGAACTCCATCATTAACAGTTTTGTATATGTCGTAAAAAGTGCGTCCGTTAGTCCAGCCATCCGCAGAATGAAAATTCCTCGGTTTCGGATTCAAAGCTGCGGCTGCAACACCGTCGCCTTTGCCTTCATTACCATGACACGAAGCACAAGTAGTCTTATATAAATTTTCACCCTTTGCAATAAGTTCCGGTGTCGGTTCCGTAATAAGCGTAAGATCCATTGCCGGTTTCATTCCGCCAACCTTGGTTTCAACTTCTCTTTCAGCATTCAATGTATCGAGAGATGTTCCGGGAACAGTATTGAAAGAAACTGCATCCAGATTATTAACGTAATAAACCCCTATTACTAATGCAACAATGAAAAAGTAGATATATACCAAGCTGAATAACCTAATAGGGTTTTTCAGCAAGGTCTTAAAATTAATTTCACTTTCAACTTTTTTCTTCTTTTCCATAAACCTTCCTAATAGATTAAACTATAATCTAAAATCAATTCCTCTTTGTAGTTTCGGATCACCAATTGCGACAAGATTTGTTTTCTTCGCTTTGAAGTAAAATACAACCATTATTATTCCAATGGCTAAAATGATAAATCCAATTTCAATCCATCCGAAAACAAAGCCATCCGGGCTGAATGTCGGTATAACGATCCAGTAAAGGTCCATTAAATGAGCAAACACCAACCATCCAGCCATATATTTCAGGCGCTTGGGATCCGTTTTTGATGGTTGTGAAAGCAGTCCGAAATACGGTACAACAAAATGTACAAAGATAAATAAGATTGAAAAGATCATCCAGGACCCTTCCCATCTCTTAAGAAACCAAAATGTTTCTTCAGGTAAATTTGCATACCAAATCAGCAAGTACTGACTGAATGCTATATAAGCCCAAAAATTGATGAATGCGAAAAGCAAAGCGCCTAAACTATAATAATGATCTTGCTTAATCCCTTTAACCAATAAACCCTTTTCATTCAGCCAAATCACCAGTATGGTTCCCACTGCAAGCGAGACGACAACCGTTCCCGAGAAATAATAAACTCCAAAAATTGTTGAGAACCAATGAGGTTCCAAACTCATTAACCAATCTATTGCAGAGAATGTAATTGTAAGAGCAAAAATCGGCATAAATACGGCGGATATTCTTGCATTCAATTTACTGATCTTCTGATCTCTGCTTTTATCCTGTTTATTAGAATTGCGAATTAATACCCAATAGAATATAATCCAAATGGCAAAATATATGATGATCCTGATTGTGAAAAATGTCATATTCAAATAAGAAGACTTCTGCGATAATATATCATCAGCGGCAACTATATCTGTATGAGTCCAATGAAAAATATCATGTGCATGGAAATAAACCGGCAGCGCAACAAGCGGTAAGATCAATAACAGCGCCGAAAGAATTTCAAAAACTCTTCTGAACGGTGTACTCCAAACAGCGCCGACAAGATGTTCAAGAGCAACAAAAAATAATGCCCCCAAACCAACACTAGTTAAGAACTCTAGCAAAATCACATTATTAAATGCACTCCTAACAGGATCAGACATGTATGCTAATACAGTTAAAACTATTCCGATCACAAATAGCACTATCCCCAATCTCCCAAATATAGGGGGCAAATCTTTTTGACTATATTCAATTACTTTTTCGGATGAACTCATTTTAAGTCGGACTCCTTAGCGTTTAAAGATCTTTGTAATGCGCGCAAATATAGAATTACCGCCCATCTTTCATTATTACTCAACTGTGAAGCGTAGGAGGGCATAACATTCTGACCATCCATTATAACAGCATAAATTCTTCCATCGCTCCAATTACGTACTTTCTCAGAATGTAAACTGGGCGGGTTCGGAAATTGACCTCGAAGCCTGCTGTCTCCCTTACCGAAGTAACCATGACACGGGCTACAGTATATATCAAATTTCTTCCTTCCTAATTCTAAATTTTTCTCTGTTATTAAAAGCGGATTTATAAGTTCCTTCCCTGCTGCATCAGGATCACCGGCATATCTATAAGGCATATTCCCCCTGGCAACAGTGCCTTTCACCGGTACCCTCATGGAAAATCCATCCTTAAAAAATGTTGATACTTCCTGAGGAATATATTTTGATTGTTCACGCATCCAATTGAATGGAACCATGAACATCAATTTATTTAGAGTAAAATATGTCGTCCCGGAAACAGCAAGCGCAACAATAATCAAAAATGTTATGAACTTCGGCTGTAGAACAGTGTTCTTAAAATTAACTTCATCATTATCCCAATAAATTGGTGTAATGGATTTAGCCCCAATAGAAGCTAAAAATGAACGCACATACTCTTCATCAAATTTCGGATCGTCCGCTTCGATGCTGATACCATATTTATTTGAAGTAACACTCTTAATAAAGTCTGTATCGTGAAGCGGATGACTGATGTTAGGAAATTTAAAGAAAATTGCTATCATCGAAACTACTGTTCCAATAGATGCCGAGAGCACGGTAATTTCGAACAATACAGGCACCCAAGCAGGAAAAGAGAAGAATGGTTTTCCGCCTACAATAACCGGATAATCGATTGTTGTCATCCAATACATAAAAATAAACATGATAAATAACGCAGAAAGTCCTACTGCCAATGCAACGTAAGGAAGTTTAGATGGTTTTAATCTCATTGCCGAATCCATACCGTGAACCGGATATGGAGTATGCACATCATACTTCTGGAAACCTTCATCTGCAGTTTTTTCTGCTGCTTCAATTATTTCATCAGGTGTATCGAATAACCCTGTGTAACCGTATAGAATTTTTTCATCCATTGCTAATGATCCTTATGGCTTGGCTGAGAGCCTTCAACCACAGATTTAACTTCTACTATTGAAACAACTGGTAAAGTTTTAGTAAATAACAATAAAAATGTAAAGAAGAACCCGAAGCTACCCAGTAATATTGCAAGATCTGTTAAAGTGGGAGTATAATATCCCCAGCTTGACGGTAAATAATCTCTGGATAATGAGGTAACCGTAATAACAAATCTTTCAAACCACATTCCAACATTTACAAATACTGCAATAGCAAACATAAATGGAATTGTCCTTCTTATTTTTTTGATCCAGAACAGTTGGGGGATTAATACATTACACGAAACCATTATCCAGTAAGCCCATGCATATGGTCCGAATGCTCTATTGACAAAAGTGAACTGTTCAACTTGTACGCCGCTGTACCATGCAATAAAGAATTCCATTGCGTATGCATATCCGACCATAGACCCAGTTAAGAGTATAACCTTATTCATCTTCTCCAAAGTATCAAGTGTAATTATATGCTCATAGTTAAAAATCTTTCTTATAAAAATTAAAACATTCTGCACCATAGCAAAACCGGAGAAAACCGCACCGGCTACAAAGTATGGAGGAAATATTGTTGAATGCCAACCTGGCAAAATTGCAACGGCAAAGTCGAAACTTACTATTGTATGCACCGAAAGTACAAGAGGAGTTGCAAAACCGGCAAGAACTAAATATACCATTTCGTAGTGCTGCCAATGTCTGTTAGAACCTCTCCATCCGAGAGATGTAATTGAATATATTGTTTTCTTGATCTTACTCTTTGTTCTATCCCTTAAAATTGCAAAGTCAGGAATCAGCCCAACATACCAGAAGATAAAAGAAACGGCAAAATATGTTGAAACGGCAAAAACGTCCCAAAGTAATGGTGAATTAAAATTAACCCATAAGGAATGCTGGTTTGGATATGGAAATAGATAACCGTCTAACCAAGGTCGCCCGACGTGAATCGCAGGGAAAATACCCGCTGTCATTACAGCAAAGATAGTCATACCTTCTGCAAAACGCGCTATACCATTACGCCATTTTTGCCTTAATAGAAATAGTATTGCTGAGATCAATGTACCTGCATGACCAATACCAACCCAGAATACAAAGTTCACGATAGGAAAGCCCCAGCCGACAGGATTATTATTGCCCCATAAACCTGTACCATAATAAAATGAAGCCAGTAAAGCAACCGCACCGATCATCAGCATCGTTGTTGTAACGGCAAGAGCATAATAATATTTCTTATCAGGTTTAGAATCGAGAGGTTTAGAGATGAGGTCATCAATAGACCGAAGTGATGGTTTCCCCTCAATTACTGAAACATCTTTTGAATAATCTAGAACATCACTACTCACTATGCATCCTCCGAATGAGTATTTCTCAATTTTGCAACATATGTTACATTTGGTTTCACATTTAAATTCTGAAGCACCGAATAACCTAACTTATGGTTTCTGTATTGGGCGACTTTTGAATTGGGGTCATTTACATCGCCAAATACAATTGCATCAGCCGGGCAAGCCTGCTGACATGCTGTTACAACATTTTTTCCGTTTACTTCTCGTCCTTCTCTAATTGCATTTTCTCTTTCTTCCGAAATTTTCTGAACACAGAATGAACACTTCTCCATAACACCGCGAGAGCGAATTGTTACTTCCGGATTATAAACCAGTGGAGTAACTTCATTTTCGTAATAACTATCTGCAAAATGATCAAGGAAGTTGAAAAAGTTAAATCTTCTTACTTTGTAAGGACAGTTGTTAGCACAATATCTCGTTCCAACACATCTATTATATATCATTTGATTCAACCCGTCAGGACTATGGTTGGTAGCATTAACAGGGCAAACATTTTCGCATGGCGCATTATCGCAATGCTGACATAGCATCGGCTGATTACTCACGATCGGATCTTCAGGCGTACCGGAATAATATCTATCAATCCGTATCCAATGCATCTCTCTACCTATTGCAACTTGATCTTTACCAACAACCTGAACATTGTTTTCCACATCACAGGATGCGACACAAGTGGCACAGCTAACACATTTGTTCATATCAATAGCCATTCCCCACTTGATCTCATTGAACTCATGTTCTATGGTAATACTAACCAATTCCTCGTCATACTCATGAGCAAATTCCGGGTTAGTCTTATATTCCGCCAGCGTTGCTTCTCTGATAATCCCTCTCTTAAGGTGGAAATCTTTTACAAAATCGTCATCAAGAGAATGGTGCTCTTGAGTTGAAACAAGTTCATAACTCTTGCCGGTTTTTTCTATGGAAATACCTGAAGTGATCCAAGGCGATGAACCGTTCTGTTGATTAAGAAGATCACTTGCATTAAACCCTGCATCTTTCCCGGCATCGCCGATAACAGTTCTGCCGTAACCAAGTTCCACTGTGATCATATCATTAACGATACCCGGCTGAATCATTACAGGAAGGTCTACAGAGTTCTCGCCAACTGAAACTTTTACAATATCTCCAATTTCTAAATCCATCTTCTTAGCAGTTGACGGTGAAATAGCTGCATAATTATCCCATGCTACTTTAGAAATTGGATTTGGGATCTCCTGAAGCCATCCATTGTTTGCGAAACGTCCGTCTCCGATAAAATAGTTCCTTGATAAAAGAAGTCCGAAATCTGTACTGGCTGATGAATGCTTTCTAAGATCAAATGCAGTAAGATCAAATACGTGTTTTTTAGTTGACTGTTTATTCAATTCAACATAACCATCGTGAAGTGCTGCTAACCAGAAAGTTTTAAAATCAACAGCCAATTTCATTTCGTTGTAAATGTTTTCTCTGCAACTTTCCATCAAGTATTTATGATACATATCTTCACTGTATGCTTCAGAACTACTTGTGATCCAAGTTAGAATGACCGCTTCTCTCTGTCGTGTATTATAGAGAGGTGCAATAACCGGCTGCCGTAGGCTGTAAACATTCTTCCTTGCTTGTGCATCGCCCCACGATTCGAATGAATGATTGATCGGAAGTGTATATGTATCGTTTACAGTTGATTCGTTTTTGCTGTGAACAAGCGAGACAACAAGATCAATATTTTTAAGCGCATCTGCATATTTCATTGACGATGGAAGATGGAATACAGGATTAACATCATAATGAATTACCGCACCGAATTCACCTTTGTTAAATGAATCAATAAGAACTTTAAAATCATCCAGATGTGTTTGTTGCCCTGTGTTTACATATGCTCTGTCATAATCATATAATTTTGTATTACCAAGTATTTCATTTAACAAGTTGACAGCAATATGAACATCAGCCGGTAGAACTTCTCCGGCATAGACAATTGCCTTACCTTTATTGTTTATTAAATCATCTATTAGATAATTTACCTTTATGGCATCTATATTCCATTTAGTTACAAAGGAATCCAGCGAATAATTGGACAGCTTTTTCTTAATGCTTGAATCAATATTTATTACTGACGCTCCTTTTTTAACAACCTCGCTCATAAGCGATAGAACAAAATCATATTGTGCATCAGGTCTAACTTGAATACGATAATCGGAGTTAGTGTTGGTTAGACTCATTCCGGCTTCAGCAACATACAATCTGTTGAAGTGATCACTTTTCATAATATCGCGTCTGCTTGAGAAAAGTCTTGTTGCTTCAATATGATTTGCTTCTTTAGCAAGGAAATCACTTTCGAGAGAAAGAATAATATCTGCTTCGTCCCATTTTATTGACGGAATTTCCGGGCTGCCGTAACTTTTGAACCACGCAAACTTTTTATTACAATTATTAAAAAGTTCATACGAATATACTTCTGCGGTTGCGTATCGCTGCTTAAATTCATCAAGCAATTTTTTCTCTGTCGGTGAATTTATAGGGTGAGTGATAACAGCGATCTTTTTACCGCTTTTTACTGTTTCGTCTAATTTGTTAATGATGTCAGAATCAGCAGAAGTCCAATCGACTTTGTTTTTTCCCTTGGTCGGAAACTGCAAACGTGACGGATCATATAAATTATAAACAGAGGCTTGACCTGTAGCGCATATCTTTCCTTTGTTGATCGGGTGAAGATCGTTTCCGTCAACTTTGATCGGTCTTCCCTCTCTTGTCTTTATTAGGATACCACAAGCTTGTGAACAATCATTGCAAGTAGAGGCATAATAATTCGGTTTGCCCGGCAGCAATCCGTCCGGTCGTTTTGTATAAGGCGCTAACTCTTTCTGATCATGATAATCGCTGCACGCAGTAACTGCAAAAGCAGTGGAAGCTGAAAGAAGCGCTAAAAATTTTCGTCGCGAAAGTCCATTAAGTTTCGAAAGATCGAATTCGTCGGTAGTACCTTCCATAAATTCATCGGACTTACTCACAGACAATTCTTTTTTATTATACTCGTCTATACTTTTCCAATATTTTTTATTTTCTTTTGACATAATTGGTCAATTTCTATTTAGTTTTATTATCTCGTTTAACAGCTTGAGGATGTGGGTGAACCTCTTTCAACTTAATCACTTTTGTATTTTTGCTAAAAATATTCATCGGAAAAGATGACATCAGCATAAGCCCTAATGAACTTTTCCCCGCAGTAGCAAAAAACTTTCTTCTATTCGATTTTTTTTGAATAATATTACTCATAAAACTTCTTCTCCGCTCCTATCTATGACAAGCTGCACAATACTTGGGTCCTTCTTTAACATCACTTATATAGGGTAAATATTTCTTAGGTTCACGATGACAATCCAAGCAAGCATTCATTGTGAATGATTTAACTTGTTTAACAACTTCCATCTCTCTTATATTACCATGGCACGATTCACAATCAATTCCTGTATTTACATGTACGCTGTGATTAAAATAGGCATACTCCGGAACTTTATGAACCCTCTTCCAAGGGAGCAGTTTTCCGCTTTCGTAGTATTCTCTCAGTTTAATAATTTCAGGTCTGTCTTTTCTTGCTACAGTGTGGCAGTTCATACAAATATTGACCGAAGGAATAAGGGCATGCCTTTCTTTCGTAACACCGGTATGACAGTACTGGCAGTCAATTCCCATTTCGCCCGCATGGAGTTTATGTGAATAATGTATTGGCTGCTCTGGCTGGTAACCGACACCGTCTCTCTCTTCACGAGAGACGTAAAAAGTTATAATAAATGAAATTGCAACAACAAAAATTGTAAGAGGAACCCGAACTTTTAGAGTATAGTCAAGTATGGTTTTTTTCATTTGTATCCTATCAAAATAGAAACTTACATTGATATAATTTTTTAGGAATGAACCTTAATGAAACAGTTAGTAAATAATTTATTAAAGATAATGTATATTATTTTCTAAAAGAACTTTTTTAAAATATCAAATATTAATCTAAAAGAAAAATGATTTCTAAAATATTTTCACTGCAGTGAAAGAAAAACGAGAATCTTTGGTAAGATAAAATATTTTTGGAAAAGTGATAATTTAATTTATTCATTAATATTTTATAAAATTATTTATGAAGCCTTACAACAACTTGAGGTGTGCAACACGATGAGTTATTTTTCGCGGTCAATTACAAAATCGACAAGAGCAATAAGAGAATTTTTATATTCGGAATCTTCAAAAATGTTCAAGCAGTTTTTTGCTTTTTCCGAGTATTCATGAGCGGCTTTAAGTGAGTATTCAATTCCGCCGTTCGATTTAACAAGTTCGATTATTTCACCGATCTTTTTATTTTTTTCGCCTCTTTTTATTTTCTTCTTTATTTCGGTAACGCTTGATCTTCCTTCTTTTGATAGCGTATGGATAAGCGGGAGAGTAAGTTTCTTTTCTTTTATATCACCGCCAAGAGGTTTACCTATTTTTTTTGTGCCTGTGAAATCTAAAATATCATCTTTAATTTGAAACGCAATTCCAAGATTCTCCCCATAATCTCTAAGTGCTTCGATCTTTTCGATAGAAGTTGTTGCACTGCGAGCGCCAATTTCGCAGCAGGTTGAAAGTAATGATGCGGTTTTATCGGAGATTATTTTAAAATAAGTTTCTTCGTCAATATCCAATTTTCTTGCTTTGTAGATTTGGAGTAATTCGCCTTCTGACATTCTTTTGACAGTATCGGTAATTGTTTTCAGAAAATCAAAGTCATCGCCGTCAACAGATATCATTAAACCTTTTGATAATAAATAATCGCCCAGCAGTACGGAGATCTTATTGCCCCAAATATTATTAAGTGACGGAAGCCCTCTTCGTTTTGCAGCCTCATCAACAACATCGTCGTGCACTAAAGTTGCTGTATGAAGAAGTTCAACCAGAGTTGCTCCTCTGTATGATCTGTCATTTACCTCGCCGCTGACCTTTGCCGAAAGAAGAACGAGCAGCGGTCTTATTTTCTTCCCTTTTTGTCTTAAAATAAATTTGATCACAAAATCCACTAAACGCACATCTGATCTTAGTGAGTCCTTGAAAACTTGATCAAAATCTTTTAATTCGTTCTGTATCGGTTTTTGTATTTTTGATAAATTGTGATTAATCAATTTCTTCTTTATTCTTTTGAAATACTTTTGATACAATTATACTGATTTCGTATAACATAGCTAACGGAATAGCAAGTAAAACTTGAGCAACGGGATCGGTACCGGGCGTTAATATTGCCGCAAAAATAAGAATGGTGATAACAGAATGCTTTCTGTATTTACGCATTATTTGGGGAGTGAGGATACCTAATTTGGATAGAAGAAAAGAAAGCATTGGTAATTCAAAAACTACAGCAGCGCCAAGCATAACGGAAATAATGATAGAAAAATATTCCGCTATTGCAAAATTATTTTCTATTTCAGTTGTTCCGAATTGAGCTGCAAATTTTAATGTGAGCGGAAGCATAATATAATATGCAAATGCAACACCGCTTAAAAAACAGATAGTTGAAAAAATAACGATTGAAGTAATATATTTTCTTTCACTTTTTTTAAGTGCCGGTGAAATAAATTTCCAGATTTGATAAAATATATTTGGAATGCTGAGAACTATTCCGCCAATAATAGCAATCTGAACATAAAGAAATAACTGTCCAAACGGTCGCAAATTCTGAAGGTGTATATGCGCTGTTTTAGCAGGCACTAACAATACACTTTCGACAAGGAAATCGATAAATATCCATGTAATTATAGTCCCAACCAAAACACCGGCTAAAGAATAAACTATACGCCATCTAAGTTCCTCGAGGTGTTCAAGAAATGTCATTTCCACGGTTTGTTCTTCTAACTCTTTTTCACCGTCTTCTAATAATTTATCTTCTTCAGTGCTCAATTATTTCTGCTAGTTTAATTCTGGATATAATGGAAATTTATCACACAAATTCTTCACATCAACTTTTATTGATGCCAGGACCGTATCATCCTCGTAATTCTTGATTGCTTTATCGATAAAATCAGCTATGGCAACCATTTGTTCTTCTTTCATTCCACGCGTTGTTACTGCCGGAGTTCCAATTCTAATTCCACTTGTAATAAACGGACTCTTTGTATCAAACGGTATCATATTTTTATTAACAGTAATACCGGCTTTGCCTAAAGCAACTTCGGTCTTTTTACCGCTGATATTTCTGTTTGTCAGGTCAACAAGCATAAGATGATTATCCGTACCTCCTGAGATTACATCATAACCTCGAGACATTAATTCATCGGCAAGTTTTTTTGCATTGCTCATAACTTGTTTCGCATAAATTTCAAATGAATCATCAAGGACTTCGCCGAAAGCAACAGCCTTTGCCATGATAATATGCATTAGAGGACCGCCTTGGATACCGGGCATTATCATACTGTCAAAAAGTTCAGACATTAACTTGAGCCTGTCCCCTTTGAATGTTTTGATCCCCAGGGGATTTTCTCTGTCCTTGCCCATCATAATTACACCACCGCGCGGACCTCGTAAAGTCTTATGTGTAGTAGTCGTTACAACATCGCAGTAAGGCAGCGGATTATTGAGCAAACCTTTTGCGATCAAACCCGCAGGATGCGACATATCGCAAAGTAGGAATGCACCTACTTTATCCGCTATCTCACGAAATTTACTATAATCCCATTCCCTTGAATAAGCACTTGCCCCGGCAATGATCATCTTGGGTTTTTCTTTTACGGCAAGGTCCTCAATAATATTATAATCAAGTGTTTTCGTTTCTTTATTTAGCGGATAACCGACTGCATGATATATCTTACCTGAAAAATTGACAGGTGATCCGTGAGTCAGGTGTCCGCCATGATCAAGACTGAGTCCCAGTATTGTATCACCTGGCTGCAGAAGAGCCATATACACACCCATATTAGCTTGGGAACCGCTATGCGGCTGTACATTCACATACTCAGCGTCGAAGATCTTTTTCAATCTTTCTCTGGCAATATTTTCTGCCATGTCAACATATTCACAGCCGCCGTAATATCTTTTACCTGGATATCCTTCGGCATATTTATTAGTAAGAACCGAACCGGCAGCTTCCAGTACCGCTTTGCTAACAAAATTTTCCGATGCAATTAATTCTAAATTATCCTGCTGACGACTTATCTCAAGATTTAAAACTTCAGAAATTTCTTTATCGTCTTTAATAGATTTTAACATAAAATCTTAATCTCTCGTTCTTAAATTATTTTACATGAATTGATTTATTGATCCAATCGTAACATCCGCCTTCGATCTTTATATCATCGCCTGATTTATAATTTCTAAAGAAATAATCTTCCTGCTGAGGAACGGAATTCTCTAAAGCTTTAACCCTTTCAACTGCAGCAGAAGACATAGCACCGCCGATCCTGGCAGCTTTTACATAAGTATCTGAAGCTAATTTATAAACACATTTATCCATCCAGTCAAAACTGCCGCAGTTTCTTGCAGCCTGTTCATAAAGTTGAGCTTCAACAAAAATGGGTAGATCCCAAGGTTCTTGACTTGCTTTCTCAGCTTTATGCAAATATGAACGAGCAACTGATAATTGATCTAATTTTTGATAAATAATTGCAATATTGAAATAATTATCCCTGTTGTTAGGATCTAATTTTATTAAAGTCTTGTACGCACGTATTGCATCGTCCGTCCTATCAACTTTTTGATATAAACTAGCTAATTTTTTCCAATAGGTTACCACATCGGGAGCTTTTTTAACTAGAAATTCCATAGGTTCAATCGCACGGTCATAATATCCCGCTCTTCCGCAAGTTTCGGCATATTTCCATGCTTTTTCCATATTTTCTTTATCTAAATCCCAAGCTTTTTTCCTAATATCTACAAGTTCGTCAATGTTTTCAGCCAGACCGTCAATTCGGGAGATCCAAACATCATTTTCGGGGTCCTCTTCGGATAGTGCAGTATAAAGATCAAGCGCTTTCATTTTATAGCCGTTCTCTTCTGTTGCATTCTTTATATAAAGAAGTCCTAATCTATCTTTATAAAACGGATCTGCATCCGGATTTTTTTCTAATGCTTTAACATAGGCATCAATTTTTTCTTGAGGTGTGGCATCTGTCCACTGTTCAATTACATATGCTTTCCTCAGCATAAAATAACCCGGATTTTTAGCACCAGCTTCAACAGCTTTATCATATAACTTTAATGCTTTCTGAGCTAGTTCCTTTTTTTGTTCATCAGTAGTAGCAACACTATCATGAAGATAGAATAGTATATCTTCCATCTTTTTGAATGGTTTATACTGTAAAAACTTACTAGGGTCAGTATCAATTACAATCCAGCCATGAGGTTCAGCGCTCTCATATTCTTTATTTTTGTAAGATTCATAAAAAAGACTGAATTCAGCAAGTAGATTAACACTATCCCCTTGTTCTGAATGGAATTTTGTTGTTGTTTCTGCTTTTGTAGTTGTAAAAGCAAAAATTAAAATAATGCCAAGCAAGGTTGTTATTAAATTTTTCAATTTTAACTCCATTTTTGTTGTTATCTCTCTTCTCTTTGAAACCATAGTTCGCCTAAACTTAAAGTTATGGCAGCTTTGATAAAATTTTCTTTAACTAAATTATTCTCTTTTTTACCTCTAATTCCAAATGCAATACCTAAATCTATTAAATTTACTGAACTAAATGGGAAGGTAACACCGGCATGAACTGAATATGCATCAATATTTATCCCATCAAAGCTATATTGAGATTCTTCAAAACTTAAACCACACCTAAGACTCATCTGTTCCCAAGAAGAAGCATGAATACTTTTTACAATCGGTTTATATTGGAATCCTAAGCTGTATTTAATCAATTCCTTGAAATTTTTTTCATAGGTATCATTAAAAGTATATTCGTTCCAAGGTTGGTACACATAGTCGAAAAGTATTAAATATTCATCATTCCATCCAAAAACACCTCCGAAAGTGTATTTTGTTGGTATTTTGGTAATCACTTCCCCTTCCCTTGGAGTTAATTCCCCAATTGATGTCCCTATTACAAGAGTAGTATCGGTAGTAAGACCGGAGACAAAATTTACCATTCCGGAAAGTCGGAATTTAAAAGATGTTTCCTTATTAAAATATTCAAACACATTGCCGCTTATTAAGGATACTGTAGTTCCAAGACCAGAATATTTATATCTGGTGTCATAATAAATGCTGGAAAAAGATGAAGAATTACTAAAATCCCTCCTAGTTGAATAATCATTTGTCCCCGAGTAGTATTCCAACATTGCGCCCAGTGAAAACTTGAATGGCAGCCCGGTTGACGCTCCGATAAAGATCTTTGACAAAGAACCGGAACCTTTATATTTGTTATCATAATTCCCAAATAGAGAATCACTGCCACTTTCAACAACTTCATATTTTAATGCAGAAATAGGTATCAATCCGATAGCCATAGAAATTCCTAAATCTTTGTCAATTGGAAATCCAAGTGTAAATCCCGAAAATATAAAGTTATTAGCATAAACACTTCCGTTTTGATCGGAATAGGTTGCTCCTAGAAATTTACCACTTATCCCAAATCTTGTAAGTTTTAGATCTGACCAACTTGCCGGATTATATCCATCTACATAGTCTTTATCAATTATTGCGCTTCCCAAATCACCAAATCCCATTCTTCGTGCAGTATGTGAATGTATCTGATCCCCAATTCCATATCTCGAATAAATCGGACCAACCTGAGCAAATAAAAATTGATTTATCGCTAAAAATAGGAATAATATTTTAATTAGATTTTTATTCATTTAACTTATCTTTTCGCGGTATAAATAATTTCCAAATATGGTCTTAAATTTTTATCGGCTGTTGACGACCCCTTTAGCGCAATTTTATTAACGGTGATAAGTTCATTTGCTAAGTATAATTGAATTCCATTATTCTCATGATCGGTAACCCATCGCTGAACATATCCCGTAATATCACCTGAATAAAAAGTGCTATCCTTTCTAAGCAATGTAGGCGCTAATGTTTTATCCATTTTATTCAACTCGTAATCCGATAACGCAAGAACTCCCAATGAATCTGACGGTTTTGTACCAATAAGCGATTCAGATCCATCATAATAGAATCTAAGTGTAGCTTTATTAATGATCGTGTTATCAGGGATCATTGAAACATCTATCTTAAAACTTGAACGTATTGATATTCCGCCTTGAATAAATATGTTTTCACTATTCCCTACCGGCAATTCTCCATCAATCACATGAACATCGGAAGTAACCTGCACAACTATAGTGTCAACAAAACTGTTAGGAACTTCAACTATAATTTTTAACCTTGCCAACTTATTTTCGTCTGAATATGATATTGCCGGGAAACCGATGATCTTATCACTGCTTGGTGTATAATTAAAATAAAGTCCTTTATTTGAAGCTTGATCAGCAGATGTAGAAAGTTCTAACCATTCTTTTGTGAGTTCCTGATCAAAGTTAAAAGTAATAAGCGTATCCTCATAAATTCGGTTTGAACTCCTATCCACATCCTCATAATCCAAGCTTGCCAGGGAATCTTTTGTGAAAGTCAATGAATTCCACGAAGAATTTATTTTATGAACTGTAAAATCGAAAGGATTGGATTTATCAGCGTATGTATATATCGGATCCATTTCAATTGTGGAGCTTAGGATTTGCAGAGTTTTATTCTTAACAGCTTCTTTTAAGGAGTCAGGTAAAAATATCAAAAATTTCATCAGCATAGTTGATTCAACATTACCATGTTTTCCTAACAGAAGAACTTTAGAAGAGGTTAAATTCAAACTGTCGGAATAAAATTTTGATTGCTGCTGGAGCTCGGCTTCCAAACTATTAACTTGAACAATGTCCAGAAGATCACTGTGAGGAAGCAGATCCGCACCTACAAGGTTCGGCTCATCGCTGCAGCTAATGAAAATAAAGACCAGCAGCAGCGGTAAAATTACTTTGAACAACCTAACCATTTATCTGATTTCCCCTTATAGAATCATCAATTATATAATTGCACGCATTTAAAAAAATACAGGTTGTAAAATTGGGGGTTTTATTTCTTTTTTTCAATGAAATAATTTTTTCATTATCATTTTCATAATTGATCAAAATTGTCTTCAACCCTGCATTAATTCCACTTTCAATATCACATGACGAATCGCCTACTAAATACGATCTACTCAGATCGATGTTCAGATCTTCTGCTGCTTTAAATATCATATAAGGAGAAGGTTTTCTGCATTGAGATTTTTCAAGTGAGTCGAACTCCGGATGATACGGACAGTAATAAAAAGCATCCACACTCGTATCATATTCTTTCAGCAGTTCATTTATTCTGTTATTCACCGATACAACCTGCTTGTGGGTTATTAATCCGCGACTTATACCTGATTGATTGGAAACCACGATTATTTTAAGACCACATTCATTCTTTAATTTATAAATTCCTTCACCAACACCTTCAAATAATTTAACTTCTTCCGGATTACCTAAATAACCAGGATCAATGTTCAAAGTATTATCACGATCAAAAAATACTGCCGCAGACTGCATTAAATTTATTAGGAGAGAATTTTTTTATAAACATTTACATAATTTTTTGCTGACTTTAACCATGTGAAGTCAGACTTCATTCCGGTTTTCATCAATCTTTCCCATGCCTTCTTATCATTGTAAAGAGCTAACGCTTTCTTTATTGTCTTGATCAATTCTTTTTCGTCATACTTTTTGAAGACAATTCCATTTCCGCTTTTAGTACTCGGGTTATAATTTTCAACTGTATCGGCTAAGCCGCCGGTCTGTCTCACAATCGGTATTGTACCATAAACTAAGCTGTACATCTGATTAAGTCCGCAAGGTTCATATTTTGAAGGCATTAAAAACATATCAGCGCCCGCTTCAATCTGATGTGCAATATCATCATCAAATCCAATATAACACGCAAATTTATCAGAATATTTCATTGCAGCATCTTCAAAGAATTTCTGATATTTTTTATCTCCGGTTCCAAGTATAACAAGACGCAGATCAAGCTGCATTAACTCCTTGAATGCTTTCTTTAACAGATCGAAACCTTTGTTGTCATCAAGTCTTGATATCATTCCTATCAATGGAATGTTTTCGTCATAATCAAAACCGAATTTTTCTTCAATGAACTCTTTATTAGATAATTTTTTCTCAAGATTTTTAACCGTAAATTTCTTGTTGATCTTTTTATCCTTTTCCGGGTTCCAAACCAAAGGATCAATTCCGTTCACAATACCGAAGAAATCTTTTTTGCGTTTACACAGATCATCTCTAAGACCCGCGCTTGCTTCGGGAATTTTACATAACTCTTTTGCATAAGTTTCACTAACAGTACTAATAGCATCCGCATATTTTAATCCGGCATGGAGCATATTAAGTTTACCATTAAACAATAACTCTTTATCATTATTCAATTTTTCAGGTAAGCCGGTTTTTTGAAATGATGTTTTAGGAAAAACACCCTGAATATTAATGTTGTGAATTGTCAACAAAGTTTTAACATCTTTTAACAGCTCGTCGTCGTTATACATTTCTTTTTTATAAACTGGTATCAAACCAGTCTGCCAATCATTGCAATGAATTATATCCGGCACCCATCCGAGTTTTTTTACCAGTTCAAAAACCGATTTGGATAATAGAATGAATCTCTCGTCGTTGTCCTTGAATTCCTTACCTGTATGCTTATCGCTGTATAAACTGTGACGACTACTGAAGTATTCTTGGTTATCCAGAAAATAAATTTGGACTCTGGCTTTGCTTCCCACCAAAAACGAGGATCGAAGTGAAAAAGTAACTTCTTTTTTGCCTATTGTTGTTGTAAGATCTTTCAGTCTTACAACTTCGTGTATCTTAAATCGTCGTTCATCAACAGCGCCGTACTTTGGGAGTACAATTCTTACCTCGTGACCAAGTTCTTGCAATTTCTGTGGTAATGCTGATGAAACATCTGCTAAGCCGCCTGTTTTTACAAAAGGAACAACTTCTGAAGTTACAAATAATATCTTTAATTTTTTTGGGGGTGCCATTCTAGAAAGTCCATTTTTTATAAAAATTTAACTTTCAAAAGTACTAAATAATTGACTCCTTATCAAAAAATTTTGCATATTACAGTTTCATTGTTTTTGAATACTTTTTTATAATGAGTTTAGAACATTTATGAGGACACTCCTAAAAAATCCGTTACAAATTGTTACTGTAAACGCTAACGGTAAGAAATTCAAGCGTGGTTCCGAGATGAATAAAATTGAAGTGATGACCGACCATTCAATTATTATTGAAGATGTGAGAATTCAAAGTTTTGTTCCGAATGATGATATAAATCACGACAAAATTGATAAGATAATTGATGTTAGTGACAAAGTAATTCTTCCCGGATTGGTTGAATGCCACACGCATACAGCATTTGCCGGTTCACGTTCCGAAGAATTCAAACTCCGTCTGCAAGGATTAACATATGAAGAAATTGCAAAGAAGGGCGGCGGTATTATTCATACTGTCGAATCGGTTCGTAAATCCTCATTTGATGATCTGCTAAATATTATTAAACCGAGAGTTGAGCATTTTATATCGCAAGGTATTACTACACTTGAGATCAAAAGCGGTTACGGATTAAGTTTTTATGATGAGATAAAACTGCTTCAAGTGATAAATGAAATGAACAAGTTATTTAAAATCAACATTGTTCCTACATTTCTAGGCGCTCACACTTTCCCTCCGGAATACAACAATGATCACGAAAAATATATCGACCTTATTGTTGATGAAATGCTCCCTTATATTGCTGACCATAACTTAGCAAAATTTTGCGATGGCTTCTGTGAATCAACGGCTTTTTCCGGCAAGCAGATCGAGAGGATATTTGTAGCCGCTGATAAACTCGGTTTAAAATTGAAACTACATACAGACCAATTCAATTCTATCGGCGGGCTCGATGTTGCCCTTAAACTCAATGCTACAAGTGCTGATCATCTCGAAGTACTGAAAGATGAAGATATTATTAAATTCAAAACTTCTAATACTGCTGCGGTATTGCTGCCCGGAGTATCATTCTTTTTAGATTATGATTACGCTCCGGCTCGAAAACTAATAGAAGATGATGCTATTGTTGCTTTGGCTACCGATTTTAATCCGGGCTCTTCTCATATTGCTAATCTACATTTAATTATGAGTCTTGCTGCATTAAGAATGGGAATGACCATTGAAGAGACAATTACAGCAGTAACACTGAACGCTGCATATGCTCTTGATCTTTCAGATAAAACCGGAAGTATTGAAATTGGTAAAAGCGCAGACTTTGCAATATTTGACGCAGAAGATTATTCCGAGATCGTGTACAGCATGGGAAGAAATTTAAATGTTATGACAATAAAAGATGGTGAAATAATTTTTTCTAAGAGTAATTAAAGAAAAAACAATTTCCAGAAACCCAACTTTTCCCACCAAAGGTGGACAAGTAAAAAAGTTGGGTTTCTAAAAACAAATAAGGAATTATTAAATAATGAGAAGATTGATAATACTAATAGTTTTAATCACATCGTTTTTTACACTAACCACTTTTTCCCAAAATCCTAAAGTAAAACTTGGTATTGAAGTTCTTGTAGAAAACAATTTTGATATTCTACAAGGCAAAAGAGTTGCGTTAGTTACAAACCCTTCCGGTGTTGACAGTAAATTAAATTCCACTATCGATATTCTTTTTAACGGTGAAGGTTTTGAACTCATCGCTCTTTTTGGACCTGAACATGGGATACGCGGTGACGTTGAAGGTGGAGACAAAATTGATAATTCCACTGATGCAGTAACCGGACTTCCTGTGTACTCACTCTATGGCAAAAACAGAAAGCCAAATAAACAAATGCTGCGTAATGTTGATATTATTGTCTATGATATCCAGGATATTGGTTGCCGTTCATACACTTTTATCAGCACACTCGGAAAGATCATGGAAGCTGCAGTTGACTATAACAAAAAGGTTGTTGTTCTTGATCGCCCAAACCCTCTTGGTGGAAACAGAATTGAAGGTAATATTGTTGAAGACGGCTTCTTCTCCTTTATTGGTCAATATCCAATTCCTTATGTTTACGGTTTGACAGTTGGTGAGTTAGCTAAACTAATCAACGAACAAGGTATGCTTACCGACGGAGTATTGTGCAGCCTGGAAGTAGTAAAGATGGAAGGATGGAAACGGGAATACAGTTTTGAAGATACCGGATTGTTATGGGTTCCTACATCACCGCACATACCGCATAAAGATTCGCCTTTCTTTTATGTAATATCCGGGATAGTCGGGGAATTACGAGATGTAATTTCAATCGGAGTCGGTTACACACTTCCCTTTCAGACTTTTGCTTATAAAGATGTAAACGGAATAGTATTAGCAAAGAGGCTCAACAATTTGCAAATAGACGGACTTCGGTTCATGCCGATCTCTTATACTCCGTATTATGCATTCAGCGCCGGCAAAACGATCTCGGGAGTTGAGGTTTTTATTACAGATCATCAGACCGTACCTCTCATGAAAACTCAGCTTTATGTTCTACAGGAACTCCGAAAAATGTATCCCGATTACAATATTTTTGAGAAAACAAACTCAAGACATCTAAGCGCATTTGATAAAGCCATGGGAACTGATAAAATACGAAAAGAATTTATGAAAAAATTCAGAGTTTCCGATGTGGAAGAATATTTGGATAAAGATGTTGAACCATTTCGGGAATTATCGAAGAAGTATTATTTGTATCAATGATCAGACATTGGATGAATCAGTTATGTGCAGTTCCGTTTGATACTCTCCTTAAAGAATGGCGAACCGGTTAACGTGCAAGCGGTTCATTTGCGTTCTTTCGCCTAAATATATCCGAAATATTTTAACACTACCAATCCAATTGTAATCGTGAATATTGACAGCACAGTAGAAATGGCAATTATATCTCCTGCTAATTTTGAGTTGCAATGCATTGCTTCAGCCATAACAAAAGATGCGATAGCTGTAGGAGTAGCAAACAGCACAAAAAATATTCCCAAGTCAGTACCGTCAAAGCCTACAGCCAATCCGACTAATACCGCTAACGCCGGGAACAGAATAATTTTCAAGAAAGATGAAGTGAACGCTAAAGTTGATGCTTTTATTATCCTATCCATTTTTAGTGTAGCGCCGATCCCAACTAAAGCCAATGGCAGAGCGATAATCCCTAAATAGTTCATTGTCTTTTCAATGGGCGACCAAATTTTTATTTCAAATATTGAGAATAAAATTGAAACAATAGCAGCGACTATTAATGGATTTGTTAGAATGTCCTTCAGCATTTTGTTA
>UOGD01000305.1_pt1 | contig 21213 bp, 10 predicted proteins | sample 1989731 | NCBI WGS metagenome assembly UOGD01 (sample SAMEA4712198, study PRJEB27164) | hydrothermal vent metagenome | biome: marine basaltic hydrothermal vent biome; feature: marine hydrothermal vent; material: mineral | place: Pacific Ocean | collected 2011-06-14/2011-07-23 | depth 1691 m | reverse complement strand
GATTAGAGCAATTCTATTAAAAATATTTTTATCATAATTCCAGAACATATCAATTTAAGTTTTATCTAATAAAAAAATATTAATAAAATAATCTTTTTTTGAGGAAATTCCGATATTCCCTCTTTTATGAAACGATAAAATAATAAATAAAAAGATATTAATAAAAAAATCCCCCATAAAAATGAGGGATTTCATATAAGAACTCAATATTAATTATTTGATTAACATCATTTTTCTTGTCGCTACAAAATTACCAGCACTAATTCGGAAAAAATACAATCCGGAACTATAATTAACAGCATTAAATTGAACCGTGTGATAACCTGCTGACATCTCACTACTTACTAATTCAGTAACCATTTGTCCGATTGAATTATATACAGTTAAATGAACATTCGATTTTGTTGGTAAAGCAAAACTAATCTTGGTTGTTGGATTAAATGGGTTTGGAAAATTCTGATACAGTTCATATTTATTAGGAACAATCTCTTCTGTTACAACATCCGTAGTGATGAAGGCTGATACGGTCGGAGAATAATCACTCTTATTACCGGCAAAATCTACAGCAGAAATTTTATAGTAATAAGTTTGTCCTGCTACTACTTCAGTATCTACATAAAACGTATCGAGAGTTGCATAAATTGTTGAAGTAAGAGTATCCGGATCAAATTGAGGGTCAACAGACTTATAAATTAAATATGATTTAATATCATGATCACTATTTGGGACCCACATAATCTCCGCTTTATCTTCTAATCCAATTGCTTCAACACCCTGCGGAGTACTCGGAGATGTTTCATCAATCTGTGCTGACATCAGAGACATTCCACTAATCTTAACTTTACCTGATGTATAATCACTGCATCGAATAGCTATATCTATTATAGAAATAGAATCAGGTATAAATAACGAATTATTTCCGTTGATACTTTGATTCAGTGTGTATTTAGTCCATATTGAATCTTCAGCCGGAAATTTAAAGATCACATTTTCACTGCCAAGTCTAAAAGTAACTGTTATGAAATTTCCCGGAGCTCCTTTTGTAAATATCTCGAAACTATTTTCGCCCTTTTCAAGTCCGCCTAAACCATTTATATAACTAATTCCAGATTGGCTAGAAACAAACATACTATAATCTCCATCTGTAGGAGTACCGTCTGTTGTATCAATCTCTCCAATAAAATTAGGATTAGTTGTTGTATATCCGTCAGGATATCCATTTTCATCTAAGTCAGTATTTAGAGAAGGGAAGATATTTATGTAAGGGTCTTGACTAGTATTATACAAAATTTTTGCCCACTGCGAATGTGTAGCCAAAGGAATATTTTTTTCAATACACCAATCTAGTAGTGCAGCGGTTTTTTCTAAGTAATCACTTGGATTCTCCGCATATTTACCGAAGTAACCATGACTTATTGCCACTCTATTTTTAGCAACAAAATCAGCAATAACTGCTTTTGATTCCTCAACAGTCCATACATCTTCCCTGAAGTTACCCCATAACATAGCAAATCTCCTATCCCCTATAGGATCATACTCATTATAAGTTAATAATGCATTGTTAGTATAGACTTCACCGGAAAGATAACCCAATTCATCGCCCAATACTAACTTTACTTTTTCTGGTGTCATATTAGGAAAATTTCCTCCTGGTTGAATCCATGAATACGGTCTGTTTAATCCATAGTATTTAGCTAATTTGATAGACTCATCACCGAGTAACTGAAGTGCTTCATCTTTTATGGACACATCTTTGACTGAGAATAAATAATAGTTCTCATTATAGTGCGTTCCAAGATTAATGGGGTCATCCCAAATGTCCTTAATTAAGTAAATATCATTACCAACAGCATCTGTAACTAAAATTAAGGTATCTAAGGAAGGAAAGTACATGTAGACATTGCCAAATTGAACTTCATCAAATTCTTGTTCACCATATACTCTATCATTTAAAATGTCAACATATCCCTCTTTGATCTTTTTTGAAAAGTCGATTGCATCGAAATCGAACTCAAGACAGATTTTGTTTCCAACTATATGGTCAACACCGGCTACATCATCATAATTTTGAGGGTCAAATTTCGTTATAAAATAATTGGTCTTATAATTCGGGGTAGGATCAAGTAACTCATTTCCTTGATCTTGTAACATTCTTATTCCATCAGCATAACCTTCGGTATCTAAAATATCGCTACCAAGTCCTATAGTAAAACTGAAATTCTTATTTCTTTGAGAGAACAATGAAGCATAATTAAGATATTCCTCTATAGGTTGACTGCCGGTAACTCTGAATATAACTCCACCTTTTTTCGTTGTTTCCCAACTTTCTGTCTCACTATTGATAATGTTTTGCGAAAGTACTTGTGAACTTAAAACAAGGACCAAAGCGCTTAATAGTAACATGTTTAATTTAACTATTGTATTAAATACTGATTTTAACATAATAAAATCCTCGAAAATTATTTTAATCTACTTAATTCATACAACTATTAACAATATTCAAGCCAAAAAATAAGTGAAAAACAATTGAATTATTAGGTAAAAATTTAGTTGTAATTCTCATTTTAAGATTTCTTCCCAAAAATGCGCAAAAAATTTAAGAAAAAGATAAGATAATAGATTATTATTTGCCCGTATTTTATAGAAAAGCCTTGTAAAATAATATTTACAAGGCTTTTATTTTTCTTTTGCGGGGTCGACGAGACTCGAACTCGCGACCTCCTGCGTGACAGGCAGGCGCTCTAACCAAGCTGAGCTACGACCCCATAAGATAATTTTCAAAAGAACGAATGCTAAAGTAAATATTAATTAAAAATAATGCAAGTTTATATTACAAATCTTTTGTCCCAAAACTTACTCCAACTGCTTTTGCAGATAGTACTGCCTGATCATTTAATTTAACTAATTTTTGCTTTGCAATTGCCTCCTCAATCCTTACACTTTTAACTTCATTTCCTTTTAATGCAACCATTCTACCGAATTTGTGTTTGTATGCTAATTCAATTGCATAAGTACCAAATTTTGTAGAAAGTATTCTATCAAAGGGAGTAGGGGTACCACCTCGCTGCAGGTGTCCTAAAATAGTATATCTAGTTTCTAAGCCTGTATTTATCTCTATGTTCTTTGCTACAACTTCTGCAATACCGCCTAACTGAATGGGATCGGTCCGTTTTGCATCTGTTGATTTTACTACCAGTTCACCATCTTTGGGTTTTGCACCCTCGGCAACACAAACAATACTATATTTTTTGCCCATTAAAGAACGATGGACTACTTTTTCATAAACTGCTTCCCAATCGAATGGTAGCTCTGGTAACAGTATTACATCTGCTCCACCAGCTAATCCTCCATTAAGAGCAATCCAACCGGCATATCTTCCCATTGCTTCAATTACCATTACTCGGTGATGTGCTGATGCAGTTGTTCGTAATCTATCAATTGCTTCGGCAACTACAAATACTGCTGAATCGTGCCCGAAGGTAAGATCGGTTGCGTCAAGATCATTATCGATTGTTTTAGGAACACCGACAATATTCATCCCAAGCTCTATCAGATTTTTCGAAATGTGCATAGTTCCATCGCCGCCTATTGCAATAAGTGCATCGAGTCCCCAAGCTTCATAATTTTTAACTGCATCAGCAGATTTATCGGTTATCTTTATTTCACCTTCAACTTCAACCGGCCAGTGGAATGGGTCACCTTTATTGGATGATCCTAAAATAGTTCCGCCTTGTGATAATATACCTGAAACATCCTTGTCATATAATTCAACCGCTTTGCCCGTAACTAGTCCTTCAAAACCATCAAGAATCCCCAATACTTTTAAACCATGATCTAATGCAGGTTTGGTTACACCGCGAATTACTGCATTAAGTCCTGGACAATCACCACCGCCAGTCAAAATTCCTATAAGTTTAATCCTTTTATTCTTCGCCATAAATTCCTCAAAATGTTTATACAAATATACAATTTATCAGAGTCTTTTTATGTTCTTAAAATGTAATTTTGCTATTTTATTCAGTTCAATCGAGTTTTTATCAAAACGATTATTTTTAAGAAAATTGTTAACTTCTTCTGACGCACCTTTGGGTAAATAAATACTATGAGATTTTTGTTTTAAGAACCAGTTATTAAATACATGTCTAGCCATAATTGATGCAGCGGCAACTCCTGAATATTTTTCTGCTTTGGGAATTTGTAAAACATTTACTTTTTTAGAGTTGATATTCAGATCGATATTAAGAGCTTTATTACTGAACTTATCACTTATTACTTCTGTACATTCTTTCCTATGAAGTAAATTGTTTATTGCCTTTGAATGAGCCCACGTCATAATAGAATTGAGATTTTTGAATTTTTTATATAGCTCATTATATTTTTCAGGATTGATAGCGACTATCTCATAATCATTTGGAAAATTTTTCTTTAGGTTTTGCGCTATTTCATTGATCTGATTTTCCGTTAGTTCTTTACTGTCTCTTACTCCAAGTTTTATTAACGCTGTTTTTATATTCCTATCTACGTAAAATGCCCCTATTACTAAAGGACCAAAAACATCCCCCTTACCCGATTCGTCACTACCAATGTATTCATCAGGTTCGTCAATGTTTTTATTAGATAATTCGAACAACTCTTGATCGAACAAGAATGGATGGACCTCGTTATATAGTAATGAATCTTTATTTCCCTGAATGATTGTTTTAATGCCTTTTTTACCAAAGTAAACTTGGATCTTTAATTTGTCTTGTGCACTGCTTACAGAAAATTCGAAGTTATACTGCTTCTCTTCAATTCCGGTAGTATTCAAACCAAGATGTTCAAGCTCTGTTTTAATTTTTTCTATTTTATCAAATGCTGATTTTTGTAAGTTCATTTGAGTACTATTGAGTTATTCTAATTTTTAAAAATACAAAAAAATTGTCAACGAATTTTATGCTATCAGCAAACTAAAACAGACCTGAACGTATTATATTTAGGCACTTCTCTTAAATATTTATATTTTATTTTTAAATCTGATTACTTAACTTACACAACATTGATATGGAAATTATTCCTTTTATTATTGGGAGGTACTATGAGGAAAAATTTACTCGTTTTAGTAGCTGTTTTATTTTCTATTTCGAGTATGAGCCATGCCGCAACTACCGGAAAGATTGCAGGCAGGGTAATTGACGCTGACGGGGAACCGATTCCATTTGTAAATATAATTGTTATTGGAACAAACTTAGGCGCGGCAGCGGATATTGATGGTTATTATTCAATACTCAATATTCCACCAGGAACTTATGAAGTTAAAGCTTCGGCAATCGGGTATCATGCAACGGTTGTAAAAAATGTTAAAGTCTCAATTGACTTAACAACGAACATTGATTTTACTCTTACCGAAACTTCTGTAGCTCTTGGGGAGGATGTTGTTGTCGTTGCCTCTAAACCAATGATACAAAAAGATCTAACGGCATCTACTTCTGTTGTTGGAGCCGATTTAATAAAAGAACTTCCAGTTACAGATCTTGGTGATGTGCTTTCACTTCAAGCAGGTATAGTTATATCACCGGGCGGGGGAATTCATGTAAGAGGCGGAAGAAGCGGACAGGTCGCTTATCAAATTGATGGTGTCCCAGTGACCGATTCGTATGATGGAAGCACAGTTGTTGAAGTAAATCAAAACGCTATTAAAGAGCTGCAGGTTATAAGTGGCGCCTTTAATGCGGAATATGGTCAAGCTCTTTCCGGTGTTGTTAATATAGTAACAAAAGACGGAGCAAACGAATTCAGCGGTAACATTCAGGCTTTTTCCGGTGATTATGTATCCTCCCAAAATGATCTATTCTGGAATATTAACGATATAAATCCGATCAACATTGCTAATATCGAAGGAAGCATAAGCGGTCCAGTTATCAAAGAGAAGTTATTTTTCTATACCAACCTAAGGTATTACCAGGATTTGGGATATCTGTATGGAAGAAAACAGTTTTTGGTTTCAGATTATGCTAACGAGGCACCAAATTCAGGCGGTGCAAAATACTTGTTTTATGATAAGGACAGACATATTAAAGATTCAACTTGGTCAAATGAATATGTTTCCTTAAATCCGCGAAAGAAATTTTTCGGACAGTTGAAGTTAACCTTTCGAGTCATATCGGGTATGAAGATCAGCTATAACTTTTTTGGCGATAAGCAAGATTTCCAAGAATACACTGATGCTGCGAGATTAACTCCTGATAATAATTTGCAAAGAGTTCAAAATGCATTTTCCCATATTCTAAATTTGAATCATGCAATTTCGACGAAGAGTTTTTACACCCTAAATCTCAGTTATTATTCAAAACATTATCAGCATTATTTATTCAAAGATATTTACACCGGTGACCCAACGAACCCCACCAATTACGTTGATAACACAATACATCAAACTCCTCCATACAGTTATGCTGTGGGAGGTACCAATAAAAATAGATTCGAAAGAAAAACAGAGACTTTACTTGGAAAGTTAGACTGGACAACACAGATAACACATCAATTAAATTTCCAAGCTGGTATTGATTACAAACTGAATAGACTTTTTTATCATGAGATCAATCTTGTTGATAAGCTGGATGAGAACGGACAAAAAACAACACCATATAATGTTGATATTCCACCGATATCTTCTGTTGATAATAACATGTACGATCATAAACCATCTGAATTTGCAACATACGCACAAGTAAAGATCGAAGCTTACAATATGATAATAAATGCTGGGTTGCGTTTTGATCTTTTTGATCCTAATGGGGTTATTCTAGCTGATCCGTCAGACCCGAATTACAAGAATCCTTTAAGGCCGACCAATCAATATCACGATACAAATGGTGATGGCATTATTGATCCGGACGAGCAAACGCCGGAGAATGCAAAAACTGATGCCGAGAGATTAGCATATTGGTATAAGGATGCATCTATTAAAACACAGATAAGCCCGCGTATCGGCATAGCATTTCCAATAACAGATAGAGGAGTGATACATTTTTCATACGGACATTTTTTCCAATTACCTCGATACGAGTATTTATATACCAATCCGGAATTTGAGTTAGGTGTCGGCTCGGGAAATCAAGGGTTGTTTGGAAATGCTGATTTAAAGCCACAAAAAACAGTGAAAGGTGAAATTGGTTTACAGCAGCAGTTAGGCGAGTTTTCTGCGGTTGATATTACTGTCTTCTTTGAGGATTTTAGAAATTTGACCGGCACACAATCGGATGAAGTTTTAGTGTACGGAGGCGCTCAGAGTTACAGTAGATATGCAAACTCCGATTTCGGATTTTCCAAAGGTTTTGTTGTCAAGTTTTCACAGAGATTCGGAGGAGGATTAGCAGTTAATCTTGATTATACTTTTTCTGAGACAAAAGGAAATGCCTCTAATCCTGCCGATGCCAGAAATGCAATACTCGGAGGAGCACTACCGGAGACCATAATTGCCCCGTTAGATTGGGATCAGACTCATACGTTAAATGTTTCAATTGCCTATACTCAATCGAGAGATTGGGGATTTTCATTGATTGGTAATTTCTTTACCGGACAGCCGTATACTCCAGCGGTAAACAAATTTACTCGAGTAACTCAAAATGCTTATCCCCGCAACAGTGATTATAAACCTTCAATTCTGAATATTGATATTAGAGTATATAAAGATTTTCCTGTAGGGAATAATTACTTCTCAATATTTATGCGAGTATTCAATCTGCTTGACTGGGCAAATGCAGTACAAGTATATACAGACACAGGGAATCCTTATTATACAATTTCTAAAACCGAAGCGGAAAGGATCAATCCGAAAATGTATTACAATACATTGGATGAAGTTTACACGATCCCGACATTTTTCTCTCGTCCGCGAAGAATTGAATTTGGTGTTTCATATAATTTTTAAAAGTTCAGGTATTAATTATGCTTAAAAAGATCTTCTTAATAATAATTTCAATTGGAGTATTTAACTCAGTTTATTCTCAAGGGAAAGGTGATCCGACATTGTTGAGAATTGGTTACCATACAGGAAACAGGGCAGGTATTTCATTTTACAATGACGGGCAGATAGCCGGGTTTAGAGTTGATACTGATATTAGAGGAGAATGGCCCTTAGGTTCCGGTTTTAATTATATCGGGGATCTGACACCCTTGATTGGTATTGAGTTTACGAACAAAAACGGAAAGACTCTTCAATCAGTTACAATATCAAGAGGTCCGCGAAATAGACAAGGTGAAGAACGACATCCAACCAAAGGATATTTCTGGGGGTTCAATCCCATACCAGGGTTTTTAAATCCAAACGGCGAATCTGTTGCGATGAGTCATTTACCCGATTCATGGCCTATCGGCGGTTGGGCTGATCCCGGTGGTTTTCCTGATGTGACTGATTATGTTGATGCAAATGGAAAAACTGAATGGTGGGGATATTTTGGTCGTGGAATTATGCAGGCAGATCAAGAGAGTTATTTTGTGGCAGATGATCAGTCCGATGATGAATTCAACGGAATAAACGAGGTTACGGACGAAGCCGAACTATTTGCTCCTGATTCAACTGATCTGTTAAGACATGGAATGGGTTTGCAGTTTAGACAAAGGGGATTCCAGTGGGCTAGTTTTTTAGCTGAAGATGCTATTTTTTGGCTGGTTGATATTATGAATGAAGGGACAACTAATTATAAACGCGCTGACTTTGGAACAGTTGTGGGTACTTTGGCTGGAGGTGACGGGGACAGCGGTGATGACCTTGGATTTTTCGACACAAAGAAATCAATTACCTATTCATGGGATAGTGATGGAATAGGAAATAAAGGGCAGAAAGTTGGTTATGTAGGATACGCATATTTGGAATCACCAGGTAACCCGTTCGACGGTATTGATAATGACGGTGATTCAAAAGACCCAACTTCTCCTAGTTTTGATGTCCCTGACTTTTTAGAGAAAACTTTTAAAGCAGGAGATCAAGTTATTCTGATTGATGAGAAAACTTATGCAAGAACTAAATATACACTTGGAACACTGCCTGATACTGTTTATTCACTTGGTGAAATGTTTGTGATTGATAATGGCTCTGTGTTTAGAGAAGGTTATATTAAAGGAATTGAGAATGGAGTATTGATTCCGGATAGCTCCGCATATGACGGCATTGATAATGATCTTGACGGACTGATTGATGAGAATGAATCGTTACATATCCAGACTAGATTAGTGAACAATCAAGAACCACTGAAATATATAAACTACTTTACTGGAGCAGGATTAAATGATTTGTTGATTGACGAGAGGCGTGATAATGACATTGATGAAGATGAAGATTGGGATGTTACTTCTGATGATTTGGGGCAGGATGGTTTAGGTCCCGATGATGATAATTATCCCGGACCAGATGCGGGTGAAGGTGATGGAATACCAACACAGGGCGAACCTAACTTTGGAAGAACAGATCCTGATGAATCTGACCAGATCGGTTTGACAGCATTTAACTTTTTTAATATCTCGGCATCACCGGATATGACAAATGATTCACTACTTTGGTCTCGAATGACTCCGGGTCGATTTGATAAGATATCTCGTCAACCTCAGGACGGTGATTTTATTTATGCTTCCGGATATTTCCCACTTATATCTAACAATATTGAAAGATTTTCAACATCAATTCTTTTCGGAGAAGATCTTAAAGATATACAAAACAATCAGAAAATTGTACAGCAGATTTACAACGCAGGTTATAAATTTCCACAGCCTCCTAAAAAACCTAAAATTCATATTACACAGAATGACGGTAAGGTCGTTATTTACTGGGATAGCGGTCCGACTGAAAGATCAAAGGATTTTATAACTAAGAAGAGAGATTTTCAAGGATATAAAATTTATAGAGCGACTGATGCTGGTTTTAGGGATGCAAGATCAATTACTAATGCATTCGGCGTGTTGTCGTTCGATAAACCTATTGCACAGTACGATATAGTTGATTCAATTAAAGGCTTCTTCTATCCATCGGAAGGCATGCTTACACAAGTTGGCGGGACGACCTACTATCTTGGAGATAACACCGGCATTATAAATAAGTTTGTTGACTCTAACGTTGTTGCCGGAGTAACATATTATTATGCGGTGTGTGCTTATGATGCCGGTGAAGAAGCACTGGAAATATTTCCTTCGGAAAATTCTAAATTTATTTTCAGAGAAGCTTCTGGGAATATTCAAACTGATGACAACACCGGGTATATTACTCCGGGCAGAAGACCAACAGGTTATGACCCTGCAAATTTGGAAGACTTTGTAGTAAATGAAAAGTACAGAGGAACGGGGGATATTGAAATTGAAATTATTGATGAGACAGAAGTACGAAATAATTTTTCATATGAATTGACATTTAACGATACTGCATTGCAAGGTTATACTACAGATTATACCGTTGTTGATCTGCAAACACCAGACACAGTTTTTATTCCTACAATTAATGATGTTCAAATTGTTGACCCTGGAGATTCTATTCAGTTACCGTCAAATACAGATGCTGTAATAGTGAACGGAAGTCCTGTAGGGGTTACCGGAAATTATTACACTGCCGGTTACGATACGCTTATAAACAGAGATACAACTTTTACCGGTAATACGAAGATCATTCATGGATATAGAATGCAGATATATAATGATTGGCAGATCAAAGAGGATACATCAAAATCCGGTTTTGAAGGAATAATTAGCGATCCGTCTCCGCGGTATTCATTCTTCCCGTTTTTCTTTAAGGAAAAATACCCCGAATATAATGGAATTGATATGCCGTATGATTATGTTATTGAATTTTATGATAATGTTGTTGGAAGCTCTGTAGCCGATACATTATTTCCCCCTATTTCGTCCAATATTTTCCCGGCGAGAGATATAACATTCAAAGTTAAGAATATAACAACCGATCAATACATAGATGTTGTTTATTTTACTTCCGGCACATTAACGTCAGTTCATTCCATATACTTCAAAGAAAACGTGGATGGACAATATGTAAGAACATGGCGGGTTAATATTACCTATTTAGAACCAAACAAAGATTTAGAACCTCAAGGTACATTGAGTCTTAGTACAACTAAACCTTTCAGCAGTGTTGATAAAGTTGTTTTTACAATGAAAGGCGCAAGTGTAGATCAGACAAAAGCTGCTGCTGATCTTGATAAGATAAAAGTTGTTCCGAATCCATATGTTGTAACACATATTGGTGAAGCTGCACTTTTAAGCAGCCAAACAAGCGGAAGAGGAGAACGGGAAATAAGATTTACAAGAGTTCCGCCTGGCACTAAGATATCAATTTTTACTGTTCGCGGTGACCTTGTTAAAACTCTTTATCAAAACGATCTTTTTGTTGGAGATGTTTATTGGAATTTAAGAACAGATGAAAACTTAGATGCAGCTTACGGTGTTTACATCTTTGCTGTTGAAACATCCACTGGAGCAAAAAAAATCGGCAAATTTGCCTTGTTAAAGTAACGGAGAATGACAATGAGGAAATTTACAATATATTTTATAATATTATTATCAGCGGCTCTGTATGGACAATCCAAAGTCGGATCAACTGCGGCGCCCTTTCTTAGTATTGGGATTGGACCTCGTGCCATTGCAATGGGCGGTGCTTTCGTAGCTACTTCCAATGATGTAACATCTCTGTACTGGAATCCTGCCGGAGCAGCTAATATGAAAAGCAGCGGTGCGCTCTTTGCACATTCACGCTGGTTCGCTGATATAAATTATAATTGGGCAGGTGCCGTAATAGACCTTGGAGATGCCGGTGTATTTGGTGCAAGTATAACAAGTCTTGACTATGGTGATATGGAATTAACGACTTTAAGAGAGCCTGAGGGAACCGGCGGTACTTTTGGCGCTTCCGATATAGCAATGGGAATTACTTATGCAAAAGCTCTTACAGAACAGTTTTCCATTGGCGGTTCCGTAAAATACATCTCACAAAGAATTTGGAACAGTTCTGCTTCCACAATTGCCATTGACTTAGGAGTATTGTTCCAATCGGATTTTGCCGGTATAAGAATTGGCGCATCAATTAGCAATCTTGGTGGTAATATGCGAATTACCGGTAAGGATCTCAACGTCCAGCACGATATTGATCCAACAATTCATGGGAACAACGATCAAATTCTTGCAACGCTTGATACAGACAGCTGGCCAATTCCTTTAACATTTAAAATTGGGTTGGCTTCAGATATATTAGATATTGAAAATCACAGAGTTACCATTGCCGTTGATGCACTGCATCCAAATGATAATGATGAATCATTGAACGTCGGAATGGAATATCATCTGCTGAATTTGATCTCATTTAGAGCAGGATATAAATCGTTATTCCTTACAAATACTGAGGAAGGTTTGACATTAGGATTTGGAATTAATTATGATTTTACAGAATCATTCGGGTTGAGTATTGATTATGCTTACCAAGCGTTTGGTTTATTAAATAACACACAGCATTTTTCTATTGGAGTAGTGTTTTAATTTGACATAAATAATGGATATTTATTAATATGTTATAGAAACCATAACATTTTTCTTGTAGATAAATAAAAAATATTATAATTTAACTCTATCAGTTAGAAAATATTATTAAGCAGATTCTTTCACTATAAAAGAGCTAATGAAAAAACTTTTACTTTTTTTCCTAACATTATTTTTGCTTCATCAGTCTTACGCTCAAACTGATCCTCCTAAAAGAGAATTCAGGGGTGCCTGGTTATCTACGGTTCGTAACATTGACTGGCCCAGCAGTCCAAGTGATCCTACGGATAAAAAGATAGAAGACTTAATAAAAATTATTGATTACTTAAAGGCTGCAAATATTAATGCAGTTATAATGCAGATACGTCCTGCTTCCGATGCAATGTATGCATCTACTATTGAACCATGGTCTTCTTGGCTGACTGGTCAGCAGGGAAAAGCGCCGAGTCCGTTTTTTGATCCTCTCGAAATTGCAATTGACGAATCTCATAAAAGAGGAATGGAACTGCATGCATGGATAAATCCATACAGAATTAGGAATGCCAGTTATAATCTAACACTCGATGAAACAAATGTAGCAAAGCGGCATCCTGATTGGGTATTGAATATAAACGGGGATGAGATATTAGATCCCGGGTTGCCAATGGTTCGCGAGTATATCGTTACTGTTATTAACGATATTATTACAAGGTATGATGTTGATGCAATCCATTTTGACGACTATTTTTATCTTGAGGGAATTACAAACCAAGATGATCAAACTTTTGCTGATTATCCGCGCGGTTTTACTAACAAAGGAGATTGGAGACGAGATAATGTAACTGAGCTTCTTCGTATGATTTATGCTACAATACAATCAATTGCTCCTAACGTTAAGTTTGGACAAAGTCCTCCAGGTATTTGGAAAAACGGAGTTCCGGAAGGTACATTTGGTTGGAATGTATATAGTGCAATTTATTGTGATGCGGTTGCATGGTTGGATGAACAGGTAATTGATTATTTAGCTCCGCAGTTGTACTGGAAATTCGGCGGGGGACAGGATTACGGAAAGTTAGCTCCGTGGTGGGCAGAACAAAGAAACGGAAGACATATCTATCCCGGACTTGCGTATTACCGAGTTGGTCAAACAACTTTCGATAAAACACAAATAGGAAAGATGGTTAGGTTCAACAGGAATAATGACGGAATTCAGGGTGAAGTGTATTTTACATCTAATAATTTTGACGAAAATCTTGGCGGCATAACCGATACTTTAACAAATGATCTCTATCGGTATCCGGCATTACTCCCTGTTATGGATTGGAAGGATACATCTCCGCCTGATGCACCAACAAATCTAAGGTTTGATCGTGTAACGGGAACGGGCACAACCGCTCTTACTTGGGATATCCCTCAGAACGAGGCAATTAAATTTTATGTTATTTATCGATCTACCGATCCGGTTTTCAGCGGTAGTGATATAGGAGATCCTTCGAATATATTTAAAATAACATCCAACAATTTTGTTCAGGTAGATGCAGCTTTCCCAAGTGATAAAGGATACTACTTAGTAACAGCGCTTAACCAAAACAATAATGAAAGCGGTGTAAGCAATAAGTTTGAATTCCAGCCGTCTATTGTAATCCCGGATATTCCAACTTTAGTATCACCTATCAACACGGCGAGCGATGTACGTGATACAATGAATCTAGTGTGGAACTATGCATCAAATGCAGATTCTTATTCATATAAGGTAGCTAAGGATCAATCTTTCACCGAAATCGTGCGAAGTGAAAGTTCAGTTCTGGATACTTCTGTGCAGATCACCGGACTTGAAGGATTAACAACATATTATTGGAATGTTACCGCTTCAAGTTTAGCTGGTAATAGTGATGCTTCGGAAACGTATAGTTTTACAACAGCTTTCCCTTCATCGCCGGTGTTGGTTGCTCCTACTTTCCAACAACTTGATGTAGAACTTGATCCAGAGTTCACTTGGCAGGGAGATTCGGAGAGCTTGAGTTTTAGATTCCAGCTATCAGAAGGACTTGGTATAAATCCAGACAAGATGATGATTGATACTGTTCTGAGTTCAACTTCTATCCAAACTTTTGGATTAAGACCGGGTACATTCTACGCTTGGAGAGTGAATGCTTCAAATAGTTTTGGTACAAGCTTGTGGCCAGATACGCTATTCCAATTCAAGACAATTGTAATTTTACCTGAAGTCCCGGTATTGCTTGCGCCGCAAAATGAGTTGAGTACTCTATCCGATTCAGTTACGTTTGTTTGGAAAGCATCTGCTTATGCGGATAAGTATAATCTTCAGATTTCTTATGACAGCAATTTTACTCAGAACTTTATTTATCAAAAAGATATTACTGACACAGTTAAAGTGATCGGCGGTTTCCAAGGTGAAACAAGTTATTATTGGAGAGTCCAATCTGTGAATAATGGAGGTACAAGTGATTTCTCTGAAGGCTTTATGTTCACAACGGGATTCCCTGTATTACCAGTAACGCTTTATCCAGCATATCAGCAGCTTGATAGGGAACTAGATCCAATACTGCTTTGGAGTTCAACTAAAACTGCAACAAATTATTGGGTTCAGCTTTCGGCAGGTTTGAATATTAATTTGGATGACTTAATTATCAATGATGTTGTTACAGATACGTCCTATTATTCGCCGATGTTAGAAGTTAATACAATTTATTCATGGCGTGTTTCTGCTTTTAACAATGTGGGGAGCAGCGGCTGGACAGATGTATCGCAATTTAAAACTGCACAAGATACTATACTGTCGGTGAATAATAAAGAGCTTGATGTACCGAAGGAATACTATGTGGAACAGAATTATCCTAATCCATTTAATCCAACAACAGTTATTGCATTCGGTTTACCGAAGAGTGGAATGACCACATTGAAAATATACAACATCCTTGGGCAGGAAGTTAATGTATTGGTGAGTGAATATTTAGAAGCAGGAAATTATAAATTTGAATTTAACGGAAGTGATTTGTCAAGTGGAATGTATGTCTACAGGTTACAGTCGCAAGGTTATGTTTCAATCAAGAAAATGTTGTTACTGAAATAAATTTGCATTTAATATTTTATTGAAAGATTTAAATTATTTAAGTTGATATTTAACTAATAAATTTACAATTTAGAGTGGATAACCTTTAACAAGGGGAAGTCAAATGAAAAAACTTTTACAACTTAGTCTAATTATACTTCTCACTAATCTAAGTTTACTAGCTCAATCAGGTAAAGTCTCAGGTAATATTACAGATTCGAAAACCGGCGAACCTTTAATAGGCGTTAACATTATTGTAGAAGGCACTATGTATGGGGCTGCAACTGATCTCGACGGTTTCTATTCAATTCTGAATGTACCTCCGGGGAATTATTCATTAAAAGCTTCTTATATTGGATATACTCCTCAAATTATTACAAATGTGATTGTTAACATTGATGAAACCACGATCATTGATTTTCAGTTAACTGAGCAATCCGTTACAACTCAGGAAGTAGTTGTAGCGGCTGCAAAAATTCCAATTGTTCAGCGAGATGTTTCCTCGAGTAGAGCCAACATTACTTCTCAGGAAATTGCAAGTTTACCTACTATTAATATTAATACAGTTTTAGGACTTCAAGCCGGTATTCAAGCAACCAGTGAAGGAATTGTGGTTCGTGGCGGTAATATTAGACAAACTGCATATGTACTTAATGGTATGATTTTAAGAAACGAGAGAGATAACACACCATTCACCGGTATAAGTGTTACCTCTATCGAGAATATGCAGGTTCAAACCGGTGGGTTCAATGCTGAATATGGCGATCTTAGATCCGGACTTGTAAACATCGTTACTATGGAAGGCAGGAAAAATCTATATACTTTTAATATGATCGGTCGATACAGCCCAGCACAGCAAAAGCATTTTGGTATGTCGCCGCACGATCCGAATTCCTATTGGGTTCGTCCTTACTTAGATAATAGTGTTGCATGGACGGGGACAAAGAACGGAGCTTGGGATAAATTCACACAGCGTCAGTATGCTGATTTTGAAGGTTGGAATTCCATTGCGCGTAAAACCTTGGAAGATGATGACCCTAATAATGATCTAACGCCAAAAGCTGCACAGGATCTTTTCATGTGGGAACACAGAAGACAGCTTGACATTGTAGACCCTGATTATGAAGCAGATATGACATTCTCCGGTCCTGTACCGGGTGGAAAAGCATTGGGTGATTTGCGTTTTTTAGTTTCCTACAGACAAACCACAGAGCAGTATCTTGTTCCGCTATCGGCACCTAATTATAATGACTGGTCAACTCAGTTCAAATTAACATCTGATATTGCTAAGGGAATGAAACTGACTATTGATGGAATTTATGGGAAGGCAAATGGGACAAATAATAATAACAGCGGTAATGCAGGGTTGTTCAGATCTGCTGGCAGTATAGCTAATCAATTAAGTCGTGTCAGTTTTATTGATACAAGAATGTTTGCAACTGATTATTGGGCGCCAAGTTCAATTATCAACAATAGTATTGGCGCCAAGTTTACTCATGTTATCAATCCGACTACATTCTATGAAGTAAGACTCTCTCGTTATGGTTCAAGCTACAATACTAACCCTGCAGCATTACGAGACACTTCAAAAATTAAAAAGTTCGGAAACTCATATTGGGTTGATGAAGCGCCTTTCGGTTATATGCCTGAACCTAGCACCGGTATAAATGGTATGAGAATGGGTGTTGGTATGAGTAACTCCAGGGATTCCAGTAAAATTGCTACATATACTCTAAAGTTTGACTATACAAGTCAATTAGATAAATTCAATCAATTAAAAGCCGGTGTTGATTTCAATTATACGATAAACCAAACCAACTATGCCTCTGTTGACGAGTTCCTACCGCAGGGTCGTTCACAATCAAAATGGGATGCGAAACCTATGAGGGGCGCATTATATGTTCAAGATAAATTGGAATTTGAAGGAATGATTGCGAACCTGGGTGTAAGAATGGATTATTTTGATCCCAGTGGTGAATGGTGGGTTTATGACCCATGGTCGGATGCTTTTAGTGCGGTAAATTCACCAGGTATGGATACATTGCTTACTAAAAAGAGAACGGAAAAACAAATTACTTTCAGTCCGAGAGTTGGTATAGCATTCCCGATAACGGTAAATAGTAAGTTGTATTTTAATTATGGTCATATGCGGTCGTTCCCGACTCCTGAAAACTTATATCTTTTAAGAAAAAATTCATTTGATCAGTCAGTGCTGCGGATTGCTTCACCTAATAATCCGTTGGAAAAAACGATTCAATATGAATTGGGTTATGAACATAATTTGTTTGATCAATTTTTACTTAGGGTTGCCGGATATTATAAGGACATATCCGATCAGCCATATTTAGTACGCTATATTAATAGAGACGGTGATATAAATTACACTGTATCCGAGCCTAATTCCTACGGTGATATCAGAGGTGCAGAATTTACACTTTCAAAAAACCGTGGAGAGTGGTTCCAAGGATTTATAAACTATACATATGATGTTTCAACGAGAGGTAATTTTGGATGGTCAAGGCAATATGAAAATCCGACTGAGCAAAAGAATTATGAAAGATCCTCGGGGGATGAAAAACAGATCAAACCTGTTCCACGTCCGTATGCCAGAATCAATTTGAATTTTTTCAGTCCTGCAAGACTGGGTTTATTCCTCGGCGATTGGAGGCTTAATCTGGTAGGCGGATGGAATAACGGGTTCTACTTTACATGGACAGGCGGCGGAGCAATTCCTGGGGTCTTGAACAATGTTCAGTGGAAAGACACTTACACAATGGATTTAAGATTCTCAAAAGCGTTTCATATTTCAGACAAAGCTCAGATCGAATTGATCATGGACGTCAGCAATTTATTTAATTTTAAGAATATGTCAAGTCGTTATGGGTTTGTTGACGGAAATGACTATAATGATTATATGAAATCACTTCATTTAGCTTCTAATATTGGGGATGAACTTGAAGGAGCTTATATTAATATTCCTGGTGAAGATAAACCCGGTGATTATAGAACAACCGATGAGTTTACACCAATAGTACCTGTTGCTGACATAAATAATGTGAATGATCCTTCCGATGTAGCGATCTATTGGGACAAACAGACTCAACGATATTTTGAGCATACTGGAAGTCAGTGGGTAGAAGTGGATAATGGAAAGATGCACACTATCATTAAGAATAAACAATATATAGATATGCCGAATCAGCAATTTTTTACATTCTTGAATCCTAGAAAAATTTACTTCGGCTTAAGGTTATCAATCAATTTTTAAATTTTTGTTAATAGAAATCTCATTGAGGAAAAAATGAATATTTTTCATAATAGCAAGTGTAAAACTATTTTCCTTAGTTTTCTTTTTTTGTTTTTCATCAGCTCAGTACTTTCGGCTCAGGGGAGAACAAAATGGTTAGCTGTCGGGACCTTGCACAATTGGTACTCTGAATTTGGGTCGGAAATTGAAGAAGGATTATTTACATCTCAACAATATGGGCTTAGATGGCCGGCAAACCATCCATTCATGGATATGCAGGCAGCAAAAGCATTATGGATAGGTGTTGAGAATTTTACCGATGCAGACCAATTTGGCGGCAACACTTTTTTACATAAAGTTGTGCATGTTGGTCCTAGAGTAAATGGTGCAAACGAGTTCTTTCCAGTTAAGTTCAAGATGTATGGTAAATTTGAACAGCCTCAAGTTTATGTTGACGGGAATTTATCTTTTGAACTTTCTCAGGAAATTGATGAGTTAGATCCAAATCTTCCGTATGATAAAATGATATATGATGAAATCAATACGATGATTGGAGCTACTGTAAAAAGAAAGATCTATCAGTTTAGCCAGGAGTTTCATGATAATTATATCATTCACGAAGTAACGATTGTGAATACCGGAAACGTTGATGATGATGCTGAGATTGAATTACCGAATACAACATTAGAGAATCTTTACCTCTATTATCAATATCGTTGGGCTATTTCACGTAATACGAGGTATGTTATCGGTAATGCAACCGGATGGGGAATTAATACCATGCTGGATGTAAGAGGTGATGGTCTTGGCGGGCAATACGGAACGGATAATGAAGACCTTAAAGCTAACTATGCGTGGCATGGAAAGTATCCGCCTTTTACAGCCTACGATAATATTGGCGGACCAATCTGGACACCTACAACAGTAGGAGGTCTTTTAACAGCAACAGATACTGTCGGTAGGTTAGGTTCTGCACAATTTTGCGGTGTTGTTACATTGCATGCTGATCAGGATACTGATAATCCGGTCAATGATGATTCCCAACCTTCAACAACCGGATATATTGGATCGGACAAACCGTTTACTTCGAAGAATGATCCGTTCAACCCGGTGAAAATGAGTGAAGAATATTCTTTAATGTCGAGAGGTCATCAGGAACGTCATGCATATGTAGTTGAACCAGCAGGAAAGTTTACCGAACCAACTGGTGATCCGGCGCTTGGTTCTCCCGGTGGGTTTTCAAATGTGAATGGTTACGGACCTTTTACTTTAGCCCCAGGCGATAGTATTAGAATTGTTTGGGCTGAAGGCGCAAAAGGTCTCTCTTGGGAGAAGTGTGTAAGTATAGGCAGAGATTATAAGAACGGTGTGATAGATGCCAAAACAAAAAATGAATTTGTAATGACAGGAAGAGATTCACTTTTTGAAACATTTAGAAGAGCTATTGCAAACTACAATTCCGGTCAAGGTTTTACTGCTCCTCAGAATCCATTACCTCCGTCCATCTTCAATGTTGATGGAAAGGGAGATAGAATTGAACTAACTTGGGATTATGATGAAACGATCGGACCCGCAATATCAGGATTTGAGATTTACAGAGCAAGGGAAAAATCTGACAGCACTTATTATTTAGTATTTACGGCTTCACCTAGCGAAAGAATATTTAAAGACACAAGTGCAGTTCGAGGTGTGAGCTATTTCTATTACATTCAAGCTATCGGTTTAGCTTCGGATAATGACGGTGGTGGGATGACCCCAACAGGAGTTCCCTTACGAAGCGGTAGATTTTATACACAAACTTATACACCTACACAATTGAAAAGACAAGCATCAGCAAGTGTGAGTGAATTCAGAGTTGTTCCGAATCCGTTTATCAGAGGAGTTGCCGCTGAACTTACATTTGGAAGTGATGAACCAAATAAGATTGCGTTCTTCAATATCACCGGTGATTGTAAGATCCAAATATTTTCTGAAATGGGTGAGTTGATCTGGGAAGTTAATCATAATGACGGAAGTGGTGATGAGTTTTGGTATCAAACAACTTCCAGTAACCAGCTTGTGGTTAGCGGTGTTTATATTGCTGTTGTTACCGATAACCAAACAGGTGAAAGGTCGATTCAAAAATTTGCAATTATTCAATAAAATTTATCTGATGGGTACATCAATGAAAAAAAATATAATTACCATACTTTTAGCAGTTTTTCTTATTGGCTTTGGATTAAATACCAAAACATTAGCACAGGATCGACAGAAGCTTGCGCAGACCGGTATGAAATTTCTTGGTGTTTCAACCGATGCAAGGGTATCGAGTATGGGCGATGCAATAACATCTATTTTTGGAAATTCCACGGCTATGTTGTATAACCCGGCTGGTATGGCTGATCTTCAAAGTGATGTTGATTTTTCT
>UOGD01000043.1_pt1 | contig 21403 bp, 13 predicted proteins | sample 1989731 | NCBI WGS metagenome assembly UOGD01 (sample SAMEA4712198, study PRJEB27164) | hydrothermal vent metagenome | biome: marine basaltic hydrothermal vent biome; feature: marine hydrothermal vent; material: mineral | place: Pacific Ocean | collected 2011-06-14/2011-07-23 | depth 1691 m | reverse complement strand
GTTACTGCTGCCGCCAATATTAAAAATATCAGAAGTTTTTGTGTGTCGGCAATAAGAAATTCTTGTCGGATTTCCTTTATTGCATTCATCGTGTTAGCATCGTATCTGCTGACTTCAGCTGGTATTGAGTAGGCAAAGGAATTGCTGAAAAGTAGAATGCCTATGGCTAAAACTATTGCGCCCCCGAATATTGAAGCAACCCACTTAAAATCCTTCTGAGAATATTCTTGAATGATCCCTTTTAAACCATAGCCGGAAAGAATTAGAATGATTATAAAAGTAATGTTTACGAGCATTGCCGGCGCCCGGAACTTTGAGAAATATGGCAGATAATAGAAAAATAATTTGTATAATTCCGGTAAGTGCCTGCCGAAACTAAGCAAAAGGGAAAACACAACAAATACACCAAGAGCAACAACAAATTTATCCTTTCGATAATATACAACCCCAATTATTGCAAAAAGGAAAAGAATCATACCCATACTTGCATAATTTCCGTTGAACGGTTTATCACCCCAATAACCGGGTACTCGCTGTCCTTTTAACTGCGGATACTTATTACCGTCATAAACCTCACCTTGCAAACCGCCGTTAAAACGAGGGATAAAGAAACTCATTATCTCTCTTGGCGAGAATGACCATTGTGTTGCATATTCAAAACTTACACCGCCGCCTTTTTCTGCCGAACTTGCTTCCTGTCCTATCTTAACCGGGTTTCCGCCTCTTGTGGAATACTTTGCATATTCATTTGTCGTGAATAGCGGTTGTGCTGCTGTCATAAATGTCAATACTAACGCAACAGCAAATTTTAAGAACAAGTCAATCGTCTCTTTATACTTTTTATCTATCAGCATTTTTATAGTTGGGTAAATATAAAGCACAAATAAAACGAGTATTCCGTAAAAAACTATCTGGAAGTGATGAGTGCGTACTAACCAGGAAAACGCGAATGCTAAGAGCCCGGTACTTAACCAACTCCTCTTATCAAAGAAGTAACTAAAACTGAGGAACAGCCATGGTAACGTCATAATTGCACGCAGCTTGGAATTATGTCCCTCACCGATCTGTGCTTGCCAATCAGGCAGTAATATAAAAGCTATGGCAACAATTACGGCAATATACCAAGGTATTTTTTTGTATTTAAGGAAAAAGAACAGACCAACACCTCCTAAGAACAGATACCAAAACACCCAGTAAGAAATTAGATTTAAATATTGAATGAGTGAATCAATATGAATTAGTTTAGGTGTTAATCTGGAATAAATTGGTTCCCCGCCAAAAATAGATGGATTCCAAAGTACGGTTTTGCCAGTTTCCTTAGCCCATTCAACCCATCTGTGAGTTTGTCCAATTGATCCCAGCAAGTCAGAACCTATCGGTCTAACGCCATTGAGCATCCATGGAAGAAAATAATACAATAACGGGATCAATATTATCCCAATTGCAATTAGATACGCTTTTTTCTGAGGAATTTTTTCAAGAACACTTTCTGATATATTATCAATAGTGTCGATTTTCGATTTTGTTTTTTTTGATTTGCTCATAATATTTTGTCTATTAATATTTTTTAAAATAGAATTTAGTAATTCAAAAGTGCATTAACAATTTTTTCACCGGCTTTGCCGTCACCGTAATACTCACCTTGTTCATCAAAAGTATCGACCGAAATCTTTTCAAGGATTAGATCTTTATCTGTTCCGACAATAAAGTTCCAGTTACCGTTGAGCGTTTCTATCCATTCAGTTTCATCGCGTAAAGTTATGCAGGGCTTCTGCATAAAGTATGCCTCCTTCTGTAAACCGCCGCTATCAGTAAGGACTTTGGAACTATTCTTCAATAACAATATCATTTCAAGATAGCTGACCGGCTCAATAATTTTGACATTATCATTATATTCAATACCTTCAAGTTTCGATCTTGTTCTCGGATGCAGAGGAAGTATAACAGGTTTATTCATTTCGGAAAATGCAGAAAATATATTCTGCAGCCGCTGTCTATCATCAGTATTCTCAGCTCTATGAACAGTGGCTAGATAAAAATCTTTTTTATCAGTAATATCAGATAACGAAATTTTTTCTTCTGCCATTTTTTGATAGAAAAGGATTGAATCAAACATAACATCTCCGACAAAAAGAGAATTTTCAGCAAGTCCTTCTTTTTCCAAAAGCTTCATAGCGTTCTGAGATGGGACTAAAAGCAGATCGGAAATTCTGTCTGTCGTAATTCTGTTTATTTCTTCAGGCATCAGTTTGTTAAAACTTCGCAATCCGGCTTCGACATGCGCAATTTTAATGTGAAGTTTTGTTGCCGCTAATGCTCCTGCAATAGTTGAGTTTGTATCGCCATAAACGAGCACCCAATCCGGTTTTTCAGACATTAATAGTTCTTCTGTCTTTATCAACATTTGACCGGTTTGAACTGCATGAGAAGCTGAACCAACACCCAAATTATAATCGGGTTTTGGAATTTCCAATTCGTCAAAAAACACTTTTGACATATTTTCATCGTAATGCTGTCCAGTGTGAACAAGTATCTCTTCAATTCCATCTCTTTTGATAAATTCTTTGCTTACAACTGCCGCCTTAATAAACTGTGGTCTTGCTCCAATAATTGATACTATTTTCATTCAGTAATTTCCTCGAATATTTCTGTAAGTTTTTTTGTTAAATGTTCTCTTGAGAATCCCTCAACATTAAATTTATAATCTATACTGTCATTCTCCCAACTATTATACATCATTCTCAATGACTTATATGCTCCCTCATTATCTGCATAATCGATCATTGTACCGCAATCTGTTTCTTTAATAATCCTATTTGCATCACCGTCAACAGGTCCAATTGCAAATATCGGTTTTCTGCAACCCATATACTCGAAAAGTTTTCCGGTTAAAAAGCCTTTATTGTTCGGAACGTTATCTATCACTAACAATAGTGCGTTGGCAGATTGCAATATTTTTGTTGATTCCTTATGTGGAACAAAATCTTGGATAATAAAAAACTCAGTTAAATTTTCATTTTTAATTGCCTCATAAAATTCGGGGCAAAATTTTCCGGCAAATTTCATCTGAATATTTCTAATGCCATCACCGTATATCATTTTTTTCAGTGCATTGATAAACGGATACGGAACGCGATCTTTTGACATTGATCCTGTATAAGCTATTGTGAATTTATCATTCTTTGTAAACTCAACTGGATCGAAATCAGTTTCGTCAAATCCATTAGGAATAACAACGATATTCTGGCTTTTCGCTTTTTCTTTCAGAAGTCTAGACATATCTTCACTTATGGTAACAATTGTATTAGCATCATTCATTACCTTGCTTTCCAACGAGGAGTCAATAGTTTTTGTAATTCTGCTTCTATTCAGATTTTGATAATAAACGATCTCCATCCACGGATCACGAAAGTCAGCAACCCACTTTACTCCTGTCAATTTCGAAAGTTTTCGCCCGATCAATGCGGTCGTTTGCGGTGGAGAGGTTGTAAAAATAAGATCAATATTTTCATCTTCTATAATCTCCACTCCTTTTTTGACGGCATATTTTTTCCATCCGATTTTTGCATCGGGAATAAACAGATTTACCCGAACCCATTTTGCTAACTTATCTTTTAATGAAACATTACCGGTTTGAAGCAGAATATCTCCCGGGATTTTTTCATCCGATTTTTTCCCCATAAATTTTTTATAAATATCAAAAGGCTCAAAGGATCTCGTTTTATAAACTTTACATTCCTTCGGAATGTCTCCCAACAAAGATAGGTCTTCTGTAGGGCTATCGGGGTTTTCAACTGTTAGTACAATTGGTTCCCATCCAAATTGCGGAAGATATTTAACAAACTTCAACGCTCTCTGAACTCCGGCGCCTCCAGCAGGCGGCCAATAATATGTAATTATTAATACCTTTTTCATCTCTCAACGTTTTTCTTCGTTTCGATCAAATCAAGCATTTCTTTAACAAATACTTCCCAAGAATATTTCTCTCGTTCTGATTTAATATTATTCGAGAATTCCTCTTCCTTATTTTCATTATAATATTTTAGTATAGCATTTGCCAATTGTTCGGGGTTTTCTTTCTCAACTAAATAACCAGTTTGATTCTCTTTTATAACTTCCCCTAATCCACCAACGTTAGTCGAGATCATCGGTTTATTAAAATTATTTGCAATTTGTACAATTCCACTTTGTGTAGCTGATTTGTAAGGCAATACTACAACATCACAAGCAGAAAAATAATATTTAACTTCATCTTGCGGGATAAAATCATTATGCAATGTTACCCAATTTTTTAGATCAAGTTCATCAATTAATTTTAGATATTTATCCTCGTTGGAATAAAACTCTCCGGCAATAATAAGTTTAAGTCTCATTTGAGATTTCAAAATTGCCACGGCTTTCAACAAAACATCCAGTCCTTTATAATCCCGAATAAAACCAAAGAAAAGAAGAACTCTTTCTTCCTCTGTTTTAATATGCCGCTTTGCTTCCGTTTTTGACACCGAGTTTCCAAAGTTAGAATAAACCGGATGAAAAAGAACTTTGTAGTTGGGCTTCTTAACAATTGAAAGCAGATCATCTTTAACGCTGTTTGACAGAAGGATAAAATAATCGACAGCGGTGAAAAAGAATTTGGTAAATGCCCGATCGCCTGGTTTCTTCTCATGCGGAATTACATTATGACATATTGCTAAAATTTTTGTCTTTCCATTCTTCTTCACAATTCTGGAAATAACACCATAAGCTGGAGCAAAGAAAGGCATCCAATACTTTAATATAAGTAGATCAGGTTTTGCATCTCTAATCTTTTTCCCGACTTTAATCCAATTGAGCGGATTGATTGAGTCCAGTTCAACACTTGTAGGAATTTTTTCGACCGCATCACCCTTCTCTAATTGAGTTTTACCGGGAAATAAAAATGAGGGATACTGCCTTTTAAAGGTAATTACATCAACAGTAAAATACTTAATGAGTTCTTTATATAGCAATCCAGCGAAATGAGCAATTCCCCCTCTTAGTGGATATGCCGCTGATACGATTGTTATTTTCTGCATTGAACTACTTTTGAATAATTGAGGAGAAATAATTTAAAATCTGCAATCAAATTATTTTTGTTCTTTTATCGAATATTCACTGTCGTCATGCGAATTATGAACCATAAACTCACCGAGTAATCCCACTGCAAAGAACTGAACACCAACTACAATTAAAAGTCCGCCAAGCGCTAAAAGCGGTCTGTTATATAACGGCGTACCGTTTATCCACCACTCATAAGATAAATATGCACTTATCACAAATCCGACAAAGAATGCAGTGGCACCCATAAAGCCAAATAGATGCATCGGGCGTCTGATATATCTGGTAGTAAAAATGACTGTGAGTAAATCGACAAATCCTTTAAAAAATCTTGAAATACCGAACTTGGTCTTTCCATATTTTCTTGGATGGTGTTTTACCACAATTTCCGTGATCTTGAATCCCTGCCAGCCGGCTAGCACCGGGACATATCGATGAAGCTCACCGTAAATATCAACACTTCTTACAACTTCTTTCCTGTAACCTTTTAATCCGCAATTAAAATCATGAATTTTTATACCGCTCATTAGTCGAGTCATATAATTAAAAAATTTGGATGAGTGCTTTTTAATAAACGGATCGTGCCTAATTTTTTTCCAACCGGATACTAGATCGTATCCCTCGTCAAGTTTTGCTAATAGGTTTGGTATTTCCGCAGGATCGTCCTGAAGATCGGCATCCATAGTAATTACGGCATCTCCGCTTACATGTTTAAATCCAAGCTGCAACGCCGCCGACTTGCCATAATTTTTTCTAAAACTTATATATTTAATTTTATTATCTGTTCTTCCAAATTCTTTAATGATCTCTAATGATTTATCAGTACTGCCGTCATCAATAAGCATTATTTCATAATTGATATCAATCTTTTTCAGCGCATTTCTGATTTCAGAAATTAAAGGATTAAGGGATTCTTCCTCATTATATAAAGGGACTAAAATCGATACTTTTTTAAATGAGAATTTTTTAAGACCGCCCTTATTTTGATTATAGTAACGCTTATTCGGACGCCTATAATATTTTTTCTTTTGCTGTTTCTGCGGATTATTTGATTCAGATTTTGGATTACTTTCGTTTGTCACTTATTTAACTATATTATTAATATTGAAAAATAAAATTAATCTAATATATGGCTAAAATCAATTTGAGAACAGGTAATTATTTAGAAAATCAAAATATAACGAGTGTGAAATAATGGGCAGAATTGTATACTGGGGACTTATAAGAACTTTAATAACAATCTTTCTTTTATGGATAAGTTACGATTATTTTTACAATAGGTACTGGTGGATAATTGCAGGGATAGTAATTTATGTTATCATTATTCAGCCAACTCTATCACAATATAAATTATTTACAAAAAAGAACAAGACTGTAATAAATGATTCACTATGCTCAAGATGCAGACATTTTGATGAAACCGCAGTACTATGTATGAAATATGACAAACATCCTACCGAAGATTATATCCCATGCGAAGGGACTGACTGGGAACCAAAATAGACTTTATAAATTATTAAAAGATTCGTTATCCATTTTTAAGAATTTTATTAAGAAATTCAATATGTTTTGAAATTAAATTATCGAACTATGAACAAAACGAGGAAAATATGAAAAATGTATTTTTATTATTATTAACCTTTAGTATGGTGAATCTGATTGTAGCTCAAGAAGCCGATTCAACTCTTAATAAATGGACACCATCATTACTATTATCGTTGAATCTTAGCCAAATTGCATTTCAGGACTGGTCTAGAGGCGGTGAAAGCGCTTTTTCTTTCACACTCGGCGGTGATTGGGTAATGAATTACAAAACTTCTAACTGGTCTTTTAAAAATCAATTGAAAGGTGAATGGGGACAATCACAACAAGGATCGGATATAAAGAAGATCACTGCAAATAATGCTTTTAATGAATCAGTCTTCTATTATGATCCGGGTTGGTTAATCGTACCATTCGCCAGTAACTTAATACGAACACCGATAAGTAATGGTTTCGATTATAGCGGGGAAGAGAAAGAACAAATAGTTGCATTTTTTGATCCGGGTTATATCACTCAGACCATCGGTTTTGCATATGATAAATCAGAGGTTATAAAGACTAGATTAGGTATCGCATTTGAAGAAAGTTTTGCAAATAAATTTGCTGCTCGGTATACCGACGATGAGGAAACCGCTGAACTCGAAACATTCAGATATGAAACCGGTATTGAGAGTATGACTGATCTTAACTTGAGATTAGATGATAATGTTGTTTACAAAAGTAAGCTCCGATTATTTTCCGGTTTTAACCGCTTAACGGTTTGGGATGTCGCATGGGATAACACGTTTACGGCAGAAGTAAACAAATGGTTAAATGTAAATCTTTCTTATATTCTGATTTACAAAGTGAGTGAGTCTTTAAGGACTCAGATGCAGGAAGGACTTCAAGTGGGTATAGTTTATAATCTTTTCTAATTTTCTTTAGTAACTGATTCGGGTTTTCCTGAATCGGTTACTAATTTATCACACCGTTTTGATAATTTTTCTACTCTAAAATTAAAACATTCAAGATTTTTTTATTAATTTCATAGTTTAATTAATAACGATAATACATGACATCTGACAAAAATATACTATCCAACAAAACCCTTATAATTAAAGGCGCCCGGCAGCATAATTTGAAAAATATTGATATTGAACTTCCGAGGAATAAATTAATTGTTGTTACTGGAGTCAGCGGCAGCGGGAAATCGTCTTTAGTATTTGATACAATTTATGCCGAGGGACAAAGACGGTATGTTGAATCTCTCTCTTCTTATGCGCGCCAATTTCTTGAAAGGATGAACAAACCTGACGTCGATTACATTTACGGGATTAGCCCGGCAGTTGCTATTGAACAAAAACGCGGCGCTCGGAATCCTCGCTCGACTGTGGGAACAACTACTGAAATATATGACTATATGAGACTTCTTTTCGCCAAAATTGGTAAAACCATCTGTTTCAATTGCGGAAAAGTTGTAAAGAAAGATTCTGTCAAAACCGTAAGTGAGTGGTTAGAATCCCAAGATGAAAACTCCAAATATTATATCGGATTTCCGCTTCACTCACATGAGGGAAGAACTGTTAAAGAAGAACTTGATCTTTTGAAAAAACGGGGATTTTTCAGAGTATTTAACAAAACCAAACTTTTAGATTTAAATGAGTTGAAATCAGTTCCGCGCTCAAAGAAAAACTTAATAGTTGTAGTTGAAAGATTCAAGATCAAACCCGGTAAGGTGAGAGAACAACTAGCCGAATCGATTGAAATCACATTCAAAGAAGGTGATGGAAGACTTGCAATTATTAATACAGAGAATAACTCTGTTGCTGCATTTACACAATTTTACGAGTGCTGCGGTATAAGATATGAAGAACCCGAACCAAGATTTTTCTCATTTAATAATCCTTTTGGAGCGTGTCCTGTATGCCAAGGTTTTGGTAAAACTGTTGGGTTCGATAAAAACTTGATAATACCTAATCCAAAGCTGACATTACTGGAAGGAGCAATTGCTCCTTGGAGAACAGTGAAGTACAGTAAGTACCTTAGAGATCTAGTACGAATTGCACCGGAATATAAAATTCCTTTAAACGTTCCTTTCGAAAAACTAAGCGCCGATCATGTTGATTTGATCTTTAACGGGTGCAAAGGATTTATTGGGATCAATAAGCATTTTGAAAAGCTTGAGAGAAAAACATATAAAATGCACATCAGAATTTTGCTCAGCAAATACCGCGGCTACACTAAATGCACTGCTTGCAAAGGCTCAAGGTTGCGGCGCGAAGCTCTGCAAGTTAAAATAAACAATCACTCAATACATGATATTGTAACACTTTCAATTATAAAAGCGTTCGACTTTTTTAATTCCGTAAAACTAAGTGATTATGAAATTGCCGTCGGTGAAAAAATATTGGATGAGATCAAAAAACGGTTAACTTTTCTCAATGAAGTTGGTTTGGGATATCTCTCACTCGATAGATTGAGCAGCACTTTATCCGGTGGTGAAACGCAGCGCATCAACTTGGCTACATCACTCGGCTCTGCTTTGATGGGGACTTTATACGTTTTAGATGAACCGAGTATTGGTCTCCACCCGCGTGATAATAGTAGACTTATAAGCATTCTAAAATCACTTAGAGATATCGGTAATACCGTTATTGTTGTTGAACACGATCATGAGATGATGAAGGAATCTGATGTGATCGTGGACATTGGTCCGAAAGCAGGTATTCACGGAGGCGAAGTGATTTTTAACGGTGACTACAACTCGATACTAAAAGATAAAAATTCACTTACAGGAAAATACCTTTCAAAAAAATTGGAAATACCCGTTCCAAAATCGAGAAATACAGAGAAAACAAATACTATAAAAATTGTCGGAGCTTCGGAACATAATCTAAAGAATATTGATGTTGAAATTCCTTTAAATAAATTTGTCGTGATAACCGGCGTGAGCGGTTCGGGCAAAAGCACGCTTATTCATGATATTCTTTACGGAGGAATAATTAAATCGTTCGGTGGAAATCCGAAAGCCATTGGGAAATATTTGGAGATAACGGGCAAAAAGTTCATCCATGATATTGAGATAGTTGACCAAACTCCTATAGGTAAATCACCAAGGTCAAACCCGATTAGTTATGTTAAAGGTTACGAGCATATCAGAACTCTTTTTGCATCAACACCACAAGCTCGGTCGCGCGGATATAAACCAGGATACTTTTCATTCAATGTACCCGGCGGAAGATGCGACACATGCCAAGGCGAGGGATTCGTAAAAATTGAAATGCAGTTCTTAGCCGATCTTTATCTTGAGTGTGAATCATGCGGAGGGACAAGATTCAAAAAGGAAGTTAGAGAAATAACATTCCGAGGGAAAAACATCGTTGATGTGTTGAATATGACAGTTGATGAAGCAGTTGAATTTTTTGAAACTCAGCCGAAAATATTAAAGTACTTGAAAATACTTTCACAAGTGGGATTGGGTTATATGAAACTTGGACAGCCATCCAACACGTTGTCAGGCGGAGAAGCGCAAAGGATAAAACTTGCACAGCATTTATCGGTTCAAAAAGAGAAGCATCACACATTATTCATCTTTGATGAACCAACAACTGGATTGCACTTTCATGACATCTCAAAACTGCTTGATAGTTTCTATCTTCTGCTAGAAAAGAATAATTCCGTTATAATAATTGAACACAACCTTGAAATAATTAAGTGTGCCGATCATATAATTGATCTTGGTCCCGAAGCAGGTGACGAAGGTGGGAACATTGTTGCAGTCGGGACGCCGGAAGAGATCATCAAAAATCCTAACTCACACACGGGAAGATATTTGAAAGAGTATTTGAAATAGCTGTCTTATTTTTTAAGTTGAACAACTTTCTTTGAATTTACAAATTCCAAATCAACAACACTATAATCGCGTATATCCGAGTTTACTTTAACTATATTTAATCCTGGATATATTTTCTGCGATGCTATTAGTTGAGATTGCTCATTTTTATTTCCTCCCTTTATCTTCAGTTGCTCCGATTGATTTGCACTGACCACAATAAGATATTTACCATCTACTTTAGTAAGAAGCGGTTTGCCAAACATTGCAATATTGGCGTTCAACTCTTCGAATTCCGGGATCCTATAACTAACAATAGTTCCTCCCTTGCTCTCATTCCATAATCTGTCAAGAACTTTTACAGTATAATGATAATCTACCTTCTCCGGATTACTTATCTTCATATCCACCGAAGTTACACTGCTTGGAAGCACTTTCAATAATTTGGTTGCTGGGTCTTTCTTAAGATCGTTGATTTCGCACAGGGCAAAGTATTTTATGTCTTGCTCATTACCTTTATCCAAATACCATTGCAGAGAAATATCGTGACCAAAAAGATCGCTCGAAAGAAGAGTTGTTACCTGCGGTAATTTTTCAGTGGAAATGATCCACGGCATTTTTGCAGGCAGAGATTTTTCATGAAATTTATCAAAATTAATATCTATAATATTGCTGTATCTAAAAAAAGCTACACCACTTGAATTGTTCATCCGTGCAATTTCAATTTCTTCGTTTATCTCCTTGGCAACACTCTTCTTATAAGCAGCAATTCCGATTATCACATTCTTACCGTATGAACTATTTACCCAATCATGAACAAGATCTTCATAACGCGGATTGTCCTTGATATTCCAATATACCTGTGGGACAATATAATCGATAGCACCGTTTTCCAACCATTCTCTTGAATCTTGGAAAACATCATTCCGCCCTTCAAGTCCGCGAGCAGTTGCAAGATTCTCGTATATGCCGATTGGCGTAACACCCAGTTTTATAAAAGGCTTTGTGGATTTTATTGTAGAACTCAAAGTATTGATAAACGTAGTGATATTTTTACGACGCCAGTTATCAATATTTTCACCGTTGCCATACAGTGCATATACATCAAGATCGTCAATAGGTTCTTTCGGATATCTGATAAAATCGAGTTGAACGCCGTCAATATCATAGTTGCGCACCAACTCATCAATCAGATCAACCAAATATTGCCTTACTTCCGGTAAACCGGGATTAAGCCAGAATGAGATCGATCCATTCTCCTCTTTCTTTTTATATACCCAATACGAATGGGAAGAGCAGACATGTTTCGGATTTTCCAAAATTGAGATATCGGAACTGTTAAATGTGCGCATCGTGTTTAACCATACATGTATCTCCAGTCCTCTTTTGTGCGCTTCCTCAACAGCAAATTTAAGCGGGTCATAACTTCCCATCTCATCCACTTTGCCGGTTATATAAGGAGAAAACGGATCGTAAGAACTTTTGAATAGAACAGTTCCATTACTGCGTACCTGTAGATAAATTGTGTTTAGGTTTTTCTTCTCAATATTGTCGAATATTTTTAACAGCGCTTCCTTCTGAGTTTTTTCATCAAAAGTTTGCGGAGGCCAATCAAGTTTGTAGTTTGTTGAGATCCATACAGCCCTTGTTTCATGAGGTATTTGCGCATCTAAGCTGATGAATTGCAGTATAGTAAAAAACAATATAAGAACTATTTTCATAACCCGTTCATTACCTGAATATTGATAAACCCATTTTCAATGCATACTTAATATCGCGGTCACTCGCTTCAACATCTATCAATATTCCGCCAATATCTTTCAGAAGAACAAATTTTATTTTTCCGTCCCGATTCTTCTTGTCACGTTTCATTATCGAGATGCTCTTCTTATAATCAACATCTGAAATCTTTATCAGACCCTTAACTTGTATAAGCAATTCCAAAAGAGAGTTAAGTTTTTTATCGTTCAATAAATTCAATTTATTCGATAAAAAGAGAGCACAAGCAATACCGATAATTACAGCGTGTCCGTGTTTGATCTTATAATTCTGCTCTACCTCAAACGCATGAGCAAAAGTATGCCCAAGATTCAGCATTTTCCTTGTGCCGGATTCTTTTTCATCGTTTGCCACAACATCGCCTTTGAACCTGACCGATTCTTCTATTATCTTTTCAAGCACATCTTTTTTCTTTTCAAGAATATTGTCAACATTGGATAATATATAATTATAAAAATTTTGGTTTGTCAAATAAGCATACTTTATAACCTCTCCCAGTCCGGAGATTATTTCTTTCTTCGGCAGTGTGTCTAAAAAATCAGAATCAATTAAAACAAACTTCGGCTGTTTAAATGCCCCAATGATATTTTTTGTGTTCCCGAAATTTATTCCGGTCTTGCCCCCGACTGAACTATCGACAGCGGCTAACAGAGTTGTTGGAACTTGTACATATTGAACCCCGCGTGAAAATATTGAAGCGGCAAACCCAACAATATCACCTATTATTCCACCGCCGAGTGCGACGAGTAAAGTATCGCGGGTGTATTCCTTATTTAATAATTCCGTAAATATTTTTTGAAGAGTGTAAAAAGACTTTAATTTTTCTGTCGCTTGGATAACATGAATATTTAACTTACCATGGTATGTTTTAATAAGATGATCTATCTCGGCTTTCCTGATGTTATAAAATTTTTCATCAGGAATCATCATTATGTTTTTATTCAATTTTAATTTTTCTGCAATTTTGAAAAGCTGATCGAAAATATCGCAGCCAAGATAAACATCATATGTATTCTGCTCGATAGGTATTTTAATCTTTTTCATGGATATGCTTTCTAATAATTTTTTCTAATTTATCAACTGTTATTCCGATCCTGGTTTTATCCGTATCAATAAAAAAATCTGCGGAAGAATAGTAACGCGCTCTCTCATCTAATAGTTTTGTTATTCTATTAATAAAATCCTGCGGCTTTGCATTACCGGAAAGCACCAGATCTCTGAAGATCGGACGATCAATTTTATTTTTAATTCTTTGATATATCATTTCCGGAGATGATTTCAAATAAACGATCTTTCCGGTTGATTTCATCAACTTTAAGTTCCTTTCATTTACTATAGTTCCGCCTCCGAGGGAGAGGACAATATCTTTATAGCCGGAAAATTCAAGTAATAATTTATATTCAAGATCTCTGAAATACTCCTCTCCGTCTTCCTTAAAAATATCAACGATCTTCTTTCCCTCAACTTCTTCAATAACTTTATCCAAGTCTTTAAAAGTCCACCCGATAACATTAGCCAGTATCGGACCGATGGTACTCTTCCCGCTTGTCATAAATCCTGTTAAATATAATCGTTCTACTTTTGAATTCATCTTAACATTTAATTGAAAATTAAGTTGTAATGATAAGTATAAATATAAACTTTATAAAGGTTTCTATTTTAGATAACCCGCATAAAAAAAGCCGTGAAAATTTTCCACGGCTCATTTTAACTCAAACAATCAAATAATACTTATCTATAAAATTGATATCTGTTATCAACTATATCCGCTTCATTTTTTATTTCCTCAATCCATTGTGAAAAGAGTGAAGATTTTTTCTGATTCAGCAGCGTAGTTCTTATTGTATTTTTCTGAAGAGAGAACGCAGTAGAATCAAATTCTGTTCTGCTCGTTACTCTTATAATAAAACTTCCTCTATTGCCTTTGAATGGATCAGAGATTTTGTTGAGAGGCATATCTAATGCTTTTTGAGCAAATGCAAACTCACGTCCCAATCCAGGTATTATACCGTTAGGTTTAAAGTTATTCACAGAAGCAACTTTTGCTTTTGGATAAACTTCTTTAGCAACATTTAAGTCATTTCCGCTACCAATTCTTTCACGGATCAATTTAGCAAGGTTAAATGCTGCTTCTGCTTTCTTTTCACTAATTGTCTTATTTTTGAGAATGGTTTTGATCTCTTCAATCGGTTGATAACCGGCTTCAGTAATTCCAGAAACCATTGCAACTACATAACCAGATTGAAACTTGAATACTGGGCTTACATCCCCGACACTGTTTTCAAATGAATAGTGAATTAAGGAACTATTACTTCCCAATCCCGGTATGAATCCCGCATCCTTAAAGAACGGCGGTGTTTCAACAATCTTGTAGCCTAAAGCGGTTGCTTCTTTTTCAAAACCATTTTCATTAGCCAAGTATTGAAAATCAGTTGCATCGTTATAAATTCTATCCATCGATGTTGGAGAAGGAACGATTTTGTTTACGATACTTTCCACAACATATTTTTTATTCGTCTTACCAGTAACTTTAATAATGTGCCATCCAAACTGAGACTTTACCGGTCTCTGTATAACGCCGACCTTACCGCTAAAAGCAGTTTTCTCAAATTCTTTCACCATCTGACCTTTTCCGAACCAGCCTAGATCACCGCCAAGTTTTGCACTACCCACGTCAGTTGATTTTTCATGAGCAAGTTTAGAAAAGTCTGCACCATTTTTTAGTTCTTTATAAATACTCTTCGCTTCCTTCTCATCTTTTACAAGGATGTGAGAAGCTCTTACCAATTTTTCTTTACTTTTAATACTCTTCGAAACGAAATAAACTATAAACTCTCCGTTTGCCATAACCGGACCGACAAAACTGCCGGGTTTAGCATTTACTAAAAGGTCTTGAGCTGCACGTGGAATTTGTGATAATTGCAAAGTGTCTTTGCTGTAAGGTTTATCGGAATAAATCTCTACATAAGTTTTGAATGAGCTTGTATCCTTTTTTGCTTTCTCAATTATTGCTTCAAGGTTTTTCTTTATCCCAGTTGTATCGCCGTGTGAAGCAACTGTTGGAAAAAGAACATATTTTATTGTTCTCTTTTCTTCAACTTTATAATCTTCTTTATTTCTGTTATAATAATCTTTGATATCTTCGTCAGTCACAGTAATTGCCGAATCAGCCATCGTATTAATTCCAACGAGTACATAATCGGCATTCATTTTAATATTATCATCGGCAAATTTTCGGGCAATTTCATCATCGGAAACAAAAGCAGATGCATTTATAAAGTTAGCTAACTTTTCCTGCAGCAACTGCTGACGTACTTGATCTTCAAGTTGAAGAACTGCTTCTTTGTTTTGAGGATTATATATTGCCGCGTCATAAGCCTGTCTGTTAAATTGACCGGTGGAATCCATAAAATATTGTGTAACAGATCTGGGGGGATTTGGACCTAACAGAACATCTTTAATTTCTTCCGGTGAAACGGTTAAGCCGAACTCTTTAATTTTTTGTTCCATCAATGTTTGGTTTACCAAATTATCCCAAACTTGATCTCTGAACTGTTCCATTTGACTTTCAGGAATTTCTTGTCCTGTTTGTTTTACCTGAAATTGTCTGTATCTATCAATTAAGTTTGCATATTCCTGATACGTAACTTCCTTACCATTGATTTCCCCAACATTATTACTTCTGCCGCCGATAACCTTTGAAAGGTTGGAATCGGAAAGGACCATAAAAAGCACAAACAATCCACCTACCGTAATTATGAACCATGGAGCTAAACTCCTCATCTTGGCCATCATTCCCATAATAAACTAAACCTCCAACAATAACTATTTTTTTAAAAAATTAAGACTTTAAATGTAGATAGGCTTTAACTTAAAATCAATGTTTTTAATTAGTTACACATTAACCTGAAAATCCTTTTCACAAAGCTGATGTTGATTGCAAGTATTGATCAAAAAATGTAATTTAAATAAATTACTTTAATATTTAATCATATTTATCGTTTTACAAGATGATTGATGAAATAAACACAAACTCAACAACACAAAAGAACAAGAAACTTCTGAAAAGTCCTTTATTTTGGGTAGCAGCTATTTTCATTCTATATATGTTTGTCGGGTTTATTGTAATTCCATTTATAATTAGAGGGCAAGCAATTGACTTTATTAAAGAAGAATATAATCGTGATGCTAAAATTGAAACCGTGTCATTCAATCCTTTCACCTTTACTCTTTCTATAGAAGGCTTTCTGCTTAACGAAAAAGATAGAGGGGTTTTTCTGAAATGGGGTGATTTTTATGTAAATCTAAATTTATTTCCTCTGTTCAGCAAAGATATTGATATAGAAGAATTACAACTTTTATATCCTGAAATCCAAATAATAAAGAAAAGAGAAAAATTCAACTTTTCCGATCTTATTACTCAAGAGGAAGATGAGGCAGATTCTTTAAAAGAAGAATTTTGTTGGGGTATTCTGATTCGAAATTTAAAGATCAGAAAACTTAATGTGTTGGTTCAAGATAAATCAGTTGAGCCTATGGCAGAAGTTCATATTGACAGTATTGATGTTCTGCTTACGAACATTCATCCATTTACTAGTGACACCACAGAATTCAAGGTCGATTTTGAAATTCGCGAGGGCGGTAAAGGCTTTGTCAGCGGTATCTTTACTCAGATCCCGATGATGACTGAATTTACATTCGATATGGACTCGGTAGCAATAATTGAAACTCAGCCATACTTGTCAAAATTTGCTTATCTAAGAATTGACGACGGAGCAATAAATTTAAAGGGAACCGTAAAACTTATAATGCCGGAAAACGAAAACACTGTTGCTTCTTACATCGGAACGATTGGGTTGAATGATTTGAACGTGTTTGATACTAAAAAGGAAGAAAAATTTCTTGCATGGGATAAATTGGAAAATCGCGGCGTTGAAATTCATTCCGAACCAATATTACTAACTATAGATAGTGTTCTGATTAACGGACTTTTCTCACGAATCGCAATCGCCAAAGATCAGACCATTAATATCTTAGATGCATTTGAACCGGTAATGAAAAATATGGATACTACCACTATTGAAGAGAAAGAAAAGCTGGATTATAAATTTGATATTGGAATGATCAACATCTCAAATAGTGAAATGTACTTTTCCGATTTCAGCTTACCGATTAATTTTGCTGTAAGAGTACATTCCCTTAACGGAAATATCGCAGGATTTTCCAGCGGCAATCCGCTTGGTGCCGTCGTAGCCCTGGAAGGAACAGTAGATGAATACGGCTTTGCAAAAATTGAGGGAAATTTGGACCCGTTCAATCCATTGAATTATACTAACATAGCAATGAATTTTCATAATATCGATCTAGTTAAAATGTCAGGATATTCTGCGAAGTTTGTCGGCTATAAAATTGAAAAGGGGAAACTTTCCCTCGACCTTGAATATCTAATAAGAAAAGGAATGCTCACATCAACAAACCAGATTTTCTTAAACAAACTGACACTCGGAGATGAAGTTGAGGGAGAAGAAGGAATTGGTCTCCCGATAAAACTTGCAATTGCACTTTTAAAAGATAGTGATGGCAACATTGATCTTGATTTTGAAGTGGAAGGCGACTTAAACGATCCCGAGATAAGTACCGGCAAATTGGTCTGGTGGGCTGTTAAACGTACACTAACAACTATTGTAACCGCTCCCTTTCGTTTCCTTGGAAACTTACTTGGACTCAGTAATGGAGGGGAGCTTGAATATGTCGATTTTGAAGTTGCCGATACCTCATTAGCTCCGCATCAGATCGAAAAGCTGATCAATATTACAAAAGCTTTGAACGAACGTCCCGGTTTAAGCTTAGGAATTTACGGCGCAGTTGATACGGTGTCGGATAAATATGCATTACAGAAAATTAAATTTGATAGTTTGTTTACTGCAGGATTAAAGAAAATATCAGGCAAGGAAAACATTTTAGCGGCTTCTGCCGATCAGGAATTAAGACGGCAAGTTTTAGAGTCTTTATACAGAGAAGCATACAGCGATAGTCTGTTAAATATTATGATCTCTCAACACATTAAAGAAATCAATTCTGGAAACGATTCGATAAAAATTTCGGCAAAGGATATTCATGACGATCAAATCATTGATATGAGGGACTATTTCAATTCACTAATCAACAATATTATTAAAAAGCAAAAAGTAAATAATAACAAATTAATGAAGTTAGCAGCAGAGAGAGCGGAAAGAATAAGCGATTTTCTTATTAACAAGCAAAAACTGCCTGTAGAAAGAATTTTAGTGAAAGAAAATGAGATATACGAAAACGAGGATGACGATTGGGTAAAATGCAGACTGGAACTTGGTGCATTGTAAAAATGTTCTCTGTTTATAATTTTTCGAGAAACATAATTTTAAAATAAGAGTACAATGATTTATATACAATCTAACTAAACTATTCACAAACAAAGGGGTTTAACATGCCTACCACAATTGATAATCTAAAAGAAGCATTCGCCGGTGAAAGCCAGGCAAATCAGAAATATCGTTCATTTGCTGAGAAAGCAGAGAAAGACGGGTTCCCTAATATTGCAAAATTATTCAGAACAACAGCTGAAGCTGAAAGATTACATGCAGCCGGACATTTAAGAGCTTTAGATGGGGTTGGATCAACTGCAGAAAATTTGCAGGCTGCAATTGACGGAGAAACATACGAGTATACTCAAATGTATCCGCCAATGCTTGAGAAGGCTGAGGAAGAAGGACATAAAGCCAAAACGATGTTCAAGTTTGCCGTTGAAGCGGAAGCTGTTCATGCAAAACTTTACACATTAGCGCTTGAAGCTGCTAAAAATGGCGAGGACTTAACAGAAGTTGATTTCTTCCTCTGCCCGGTTTGCGGATATATTGAATTTGGCTCAGCGCCTGAGAACTGCCCGGTCTGCGGTTTGAAAGGCGAAAGATTTATTCAAGTGTAGTTTACTGACTTAGAGAGAAACCCGACCTTTTAAAAAAGTCGGGTTTTTATTTTTTTGTAGAGCCTGCCTACCGGCAAAGCAGGCGAATCACCTGATCCGTTATTCCTTTTTATTCCTTCCCTTCACTCGGTTAAAGTACATAACTGCAATTGGTGTTTCTTAATTGAATAATTTGAGTTAAATTCTACCTCTGAAAAATTAAATATACTAAAGGAATATATGATGAAGGTAAAAATCATGATAACAATTGCAGCGATACTTCTGCTCTCGTCATGCAGCAGCAACGAAGATAAAAATCCGCTACTGGAAAAATGGGATACACCGTTCGAAACTCCTCCGTTTGATGAGATTAAAAATGAAGATTATCTGCCTGCATTTAAAGAGGCAATTAAGTTACATAATGAAGAAATAGAAAAAATCGCCAACTCTAAAGATGATCCAACTTTTGAAAACACAATAGAAGCTATGGAATATAGCGGTGAATTGCTAACAAGAGTACGGAATGTTTTCGGCGCAATGAGAGGTACAATGAACAGCGATGAACTGCAGGCGATCTCCAAAGAGGTTGTTCCGATGTTATCAAAACATCAAGATGATATAAATTTGAATGCATCATTATTCAGCAGAGTTAAGACTGTTTATAATAAAAGAGATGAGTTGGACCTGACAACAGAACAAAAAACTTTGTTGGATAAATACTATAAAGGTTTTGTCCGCGGCGGCGCAGACTTGAACGATAAGGATAAAGAAAAATTCAGAGAGATCAACAAAGAACTTTCTCTCCTTTCACTCAAGTTCGGCGAAAATGTCCTCGCTGAAAATAATAAATTCGAATTGATAATTGATAACAAAGCAGATCTCGATGGTCTTTCGGAAAGCATAAAAACCGCAGCGGCAGAAACTGCAAAAGAAAAAGGTTATGAGAACAAGTGGGTGTTTACAATTCAGAAACCGAGCATGATCCCTTTTTTGCAATATTCAACCAAAAGGGACTTACGAAAAAAGATCTATACAGCCTACTTCATGAAAGGCGATCATAATGATGAATTGGATAATAAAAAGATACTTACAAAAATAGTAATGCTAAGACTCAAAAGAGCTAACATGCTGGGATATAAAACTCACGCAGATTATGTGTTAGATGAACAAATGGCTAAAACCCCTAAAAATGTTTATGAGCTGCTGGATAAAGTTTGGAAACCCGCTTTGAAGAAAGCTAAAGCCGAACGTGCTGAGATGCAGAAGATGATAAAAACGGAAGGCAATAATTTTAAACTGAAATCTTGGGATTGGTGGTACTACGCCGAGAAGATCAAAAAAGAGAAATACGATCTGGATGAAAACGAACTCCGTCCTTACTTCGAGGTGAACAACGTGATAAACGGTGTGTTCGGTTTGGCAACAAGCCTGTTTGGGATTCAATTTGTTGAAAGAGACGACATTCAAAAGTATCATCCTGATGTGAAAGTATTTGAAGTGAAAGAAGCCGATGGAAAGCATATTGGAATTCTCTATACAGATTATTTTCCGAGAGCGAGCAAACGCTCCGGAGCTTGGATGGATGAATTCAGACGCCAGCATAAAAAAGAGGGTAAAATGATCACACCTATAATTTATAATGTTGGAAATTTTTCCAAACCGACCGGCGACAAACCTGCTTTGCTCAGTCTCGACGAGGTTGAAACATTATTCCACGAGTTCGGGCATGCGCTTCATGGTCTTCTTTCAAATTGTACTTATCCGTCAGTTGCCGCAACAGAAACACCTCGCGACTTTGTAGAGTTTCCGTCGCAGGTAATGGAGAACTGGGCGCTTCATCCTGATGTATTAAAGTCATATGCCAAACATTATAAAACCGGCGAGGTAATTCCAAAAGAGTTGGTTAACAAGATCGAGAAATCGAGTCTCTTCAATCAAGGTTTTGCCACTGTTGAATATATCGCAGCTTCATATCTGGATATGGACTGGCACACAATCGCCGAAGAAAAAGAATTGGATGTAAACAAGTTTGAAAATAGATCAATGTCAAAGATCGGACTTATACCGGAGATAAAACCACGTTACAGGAGCACTTACTTCAATCATATTTTCTCGGGCGGATATTCTTCCGGTTATTACAGTTACCTTTGGTCGGAAGTACTTGATGCGGATGCATTCAATGCCTTTGTTGAAAGCGGCGATGTGTTAAATAAAGAACTTGCTGCAAAATATAGGAAGTATATTCTATCAGC
>UOGD01000315.1_pt1 | contig 21727 bp, 18 predicted proteins | sample 1989731 | NCBI WGS metagenome assembly UOGD01 (sample SAMEA4712198, study PRJEB27164) | hydrothermal vent metagenome | biome: marine basaltic hydrothermal vent biome; feature: marine hydrothermal vent; material: mineral | place: Pacific Ocean | collected 2011-06-14/2011-07-23 | depth 1691 m | reverse complement strand
TATTGATGAAAATTTTATCCTCAAACAAATAATTTATTATTGTCAGTATGAATCCCGAAATGATAGGGTCAACTTTTATCATAAATTCATAAAATCAAGTTGACGCCTATGCGCAACTGCGGGAAGGATATAGGTGGTAATACTATAAGCATAATACAATTTAAAGTGAACAGTTCATCTAGATCTCTTGCTATTAAAATAAAAAAATTGGATTTTGCATTAAACAATCGATACGAAATCGATAAAACAGAGTTGATTTAAATTATTAAAAAATACAACGATGTCTTGACTTGTTTAATAAAATTCATTAAATAGCATATAGTATATTCTTTTACTTTAAGTTTTGAATATAAATTAACAATATTATTAATAAGCTGGAGCGAGGGGCTATCGTGAAAAAACTTCTTACAATACTTACCATTCTTTTGATAAATGTATCTTTTATACAAGCACAAGCTTTTAAAGATGCATGGGCGTTTGGTTTCGGATTTTCATATCCTAAGCTGACATCTACCAATATTAGTCATTCTATGGCGAACTACGGGGGATATCTTTCTATTCAGAGAAATTTTACCGAACATTCCGGCCTTAGATTAACAGCTAATTACAATAGTTTTTCAGGGACTTGGGGTGCAAACCAAAGTCAAACAACAACCATAACTTCATTATGGGGTGGGCTGGATTATTTATATTATTTTGTTCCGTGTGAATCATTGTCTCCATTCTTTACTTTCGGTGTTGGAGCAGTTAATTATTCACATGATAACCCAGAGCAACCTTCTCCAAATTATGATAAAGGAATAGAGTTACAAATCGGTTTTAGTCTTGGTGCAGAAGCATCGTTAGGTGAAAATTGGAAGTTAAAACCTGAATTAGGGATCTATTCAGTCGGGACATCTTTTTTTGATGGTAAATGGCTGACTGACGGCGGCGGTTTGATAGGATCGAGTACCGATGCATTCATGAAGTTTGATCTTGGACTTCAGTGGTATTTCTCGAAAGGCGAACCTTCGAAAATATGCCAGTTGTATGATGGAATTGAGCAGAGAGATATGACTGATTATGATAAGATAGAAGAAATTGTAAAACAGCATATTCCTAAACAAGTTGTTAAAGAAGTAGTTGTTGAAAAGGAGGTTCCATCGAGGAATGATAGAATAATTTTAATGGGAGTTAATTTTGATTTCAATAGTGCAAAGTTGAAACCGGAATCATATCCAATTCTTTATCATGCCGCACAAATAATGCTTGAAAATCCGGATATTACAGTTGAAGTACAAGGGTATAGTGACAATATCGGATCCGAGAAAAACAATTTGAAGATGTCGCAGATGAGAGCTGATGCGGTTAAAAATTATTTAGTTGCACGCGGTATTTCAGTGGATAGAATTTCAAGTGCCGGATACGGGTCAGCTAATCCGATTGGTGATAACAAAGATGCCGCCGGTAGAGCAATGAACCGTAGAATTGAATTCAAAGTGTTTAGATAATATAAGATTGAATAATCAATAAGAAAAAGGGTCGGATAAGTTCTGACCCTTTTTTATTTTAAAGAAAAATTACAAAATGTGATTAAAGTACTTGTCAATAAAATTAATTTAAGTTAATTTTAAATAATTAAATATCCTTTAAATTTATCCGTGAGATAAAAAAGGTTGAGCCAATTTCTAAAATATTTTATAATAAATCAGGACCTCTGCGACGACGAGTCAAAGAGGATTTTTTGTATATGAACATAAAAGCGAAAATAATTGATAAAGTTGGTCTGGAAAGAACAATCACACGTTTATCCCACGAAATACTGGAGCATAACGGCGGATCAGAAAATATTGTGCTGATAGGTATGAGAACCCGCGGCGAATTTTTAGCAAAAAGAATACAGAAGAAGATCAAAGAGATTGACGGGCGTGAACCGGATCTCGGAATTCTTGACGTTACTCTCTACCGTGATGATTTCCGAACCAGACTAAAACAGCCTGAAGTATCGGTTACAGATATTTCATTCGATATAACTGAAAAGGATATTATCTTAATTGATGATGTTCTCTACACAGGAAGAACAGTCCGCTCGGCGTTAGATGCAATTATGGATTTGGGACGCCCAAGTACGGTTCAATTCTGCGTTCTGGTCGATAGAGGTCACCGTGAAATGCCGATTGCAGCAGACTATGTTGGTAAAAATATTCCCACATCAATTAATGAAGAAGTTAAATTAAAAATGTCAGAGATAGACGATGAAGATGCTGTCTATCTTGTTGAAGTATTAAATGATCAAAAATAGGTAAAAAAATTAATGGCGCTATCATCTAATCATTTATTAGGTTTACAAGGAGTATCGAAAGAAGATATTCAACTGATTTTGGACACGGCAACAACTTTCCGAGAAGTTTTGGAACGACCGATCAAAAAAGTTCCGACCCTGCAGGGCAAAACAATTCTAAATTTGTTCTACGAAAATTCCACAAGGACAAGGCTTTCGTTTGAGTTAGCACAGAAGCGGCTTTCGGCTGATACAATTAATTTCTCTAAAGCCGGCAGCAGCGCTGCTAAAGGCGAATCATTCAAGGATACTGTAAGGAATATCGAATCGATGAAAGTTGATATGATCGTTGTAAGGCATGAATCAGCCGGTGTTCCTAAGTATCTTACACAAATTTCAGACGCAAGTATAATCAATGCGGGAGACGGAAGGCATGAGCATCCAACACAAGCTTTATTGGATATGTATTCCATTAGAGAAAAACTGCAAAGAATAGAAGGACTGAAAGTATGTATAGTTGGAGATATAAGTCATAGCCGCGTTGCTTTGTCAAACATCTATGGATTACAAGCAATGGGCGCTTCGGTTTCTGTGTGCGGACCGTCAACAATGATTCCATGGGAAATTGAATCTCTCGGTGTGAAAGTCTATAATGATATTGATAAAGCCATTGCTGAGCATGACGTTCTGAATGTGTTGAGGATTCAACTGGAAAGAGATGCCGGGGTTCTTATTCCTTCTGTAAGGGAGTATCATAATTATTTTGGAATTACTGTCGAAAGGATAAATAAGAATAACCCGAATGTGCTCATCATGCATCCCGGTCCGATAAATAGAGGCGTTGAGTTGTCATCGGAAGTAGCCGATGGTCCTTTCCAAATAATTTTAAATCAAGTTACAAATGGTGTAGCTGTTAGAATGGCAGTACTATATTTACTTGGTACTAAACCGGAAGCGTAAGGAGATAAAATGCAAGTTTTACTTAAAGGAGTTAGAGTTCTAAATACTGAACAGAATTTAGATCAGAAGTCAGATATATTAATCGAAGACGGGATCATAAAAGAAATTGGTTCAATTGAATCGGGAAAATACCAATCAGCTAATGTATTGGAGCTTGAAGGTAAGATCTGTGTGCCGGGTCTTTACGATATGCATGTACATTTGAGAGAACCTGGGAGGGAAGACGAAGAAACTGTGGTTACCGGATGCAACAGCGCCGCTGCCGGAGGATTTACAGGTGTGGCATGTATGCCAAACACTAATCCAACAATAGATACGGCTGAAGTGGTGAGATTTATTGCCGAGAAAAGTGAAAAGCATTTAGTAGAGGTCAACCCTATTGGCGCAGTAACAAATGGCCGTAAAGGTGAATCGCTTGCTCCGATGCTTGAACTTGCTGATGCCGGAGTGGTAGGATTCTCGGATGACGGCGATGTAGTAAAAACATCTGCATTGCTTAGAAGCGCTCTTGAGTATTCGCAAATGATCGGCGCTCCGATAATTGAGCATTGCGAAGATGCAACAATGGCTGGCGGAGCAATGAATGAAAGTAAAGTTTCAACCCAGCTAGGACTTCCTTCTATTCCTACAGTCGCTGAGGATATTATTGTTGTGCGTGGAATTTTATTAGCCGAATATACTGGCGGGAAATTCCACGTTGCCCATATCAGTTCCAAACGATCGGTGGAATTAGTTAGAGAAGCAAAGAAACGCGGTGTTAATGTGACTGCTGAAGTTACTCCTCATCACTTTACTTTATCGGATGGAAATATAAAATCATTCAATACCAACTTTAAAATGAATCCACCGTTGAGAGAACAAAAAGATGTTGACGCAGTTATTGAAGGTCTGCAGGATGGAACAATTGACTGCATCGCCAGCGATCACGCTCCGCATGCAGTCGAAGAAAAAGAGATGGAGTTCATCTATGCTCCGAATGGAATTATAGGGCTTGAAACCCAGCTGGGATTAGCCCTAACTGAACTTTATCACACTAATAAATTAACATTCGAACAAATTATCGAGAAACTTTCAATCAATCCAAGAAAAATTTTGGGGTTGCCCGTTCCAAAAATCAGTGAGGGTGAAAAAGCTAATCTGACGATCATTGATCCTGACCTGGAGTGGGAAGTTGATGTGAATAAATTTAAATCAAAATCTAAAAATTCTCCCTTTAACAAGAAAAAGTTAAAAGGCGCTTCTGTGGCTGTTATAAATAAATCCAAAATGTTTTATAACGATGAATCCCTAAACATCTAACTTGTAAAATATTAACTCCACTGTTGGCTAATTTAGTGAACAGTGGAAGAATTAAAATTTCCTCAAATCTTATCCATAACTGTGAATTTTTCGATTTTTAAGCTATTTATCATTTTCATCCATTAAGAAAATTCTGGCACTCAACTTGCAAAATGAATAATAAATGCGAGAGAGGAAAAAATGAAATGGGGAAAATTATTATTAGTTGGATTGTTACCAATTTTGCTAATTGGCTGTGATAATAATGTTAATATTTTCTATGATAATACTCCACCCGCAACTCCGATAAATATTAGAACTATAACCGGTGATAATATGGTTGAAATAAATTGGGATCCGGTTTACTCCTCAGATCTTGCCGGTTACGCAGTTTATTACAGCTATTCGTATGACGGTAAGTATTCACTAATTGGAATAACCGAAAGAACTCAATTAATCGATTACGGTGCAGAGAATGGCATTACAATTTATTATGCTGTGGCTTCATACGATGTAAACGGAAATGAAAGCAAACTAAGCTATGATGTTGCTTACGATACTCCGCGACCTGAAGGATACAATAACAGAATTTATGACTACAAAAGTTATCCTAATTTATCGGGATATAATTTTGCTTCGTATAAATTAACAGCATACAATTCGGATTACACAGATTTCTTTGTGGAGAATGATAACGGAGTATTTTACTTAAATGTATGGGAAGACACTGATATTCAAGATATGGGACCGACGTATAATATTTACGATATAACTGAAGCGCCGTTGACCGGATGGGTTGAGCAATTGCCTGGTGCAAACATCAAATATGTTAGAGCATATACCGGCCATACTTATGTCGTCTGGACGTGGGATAATCATTTCGCGAAAATTAGAGTTCAGAATATTGACTACGATCGTTTAACATTCGATTGGGCTTATCAAACTGCGGAAGGAAATGTTGAACTGAAAATAAATCGCAATGGTGAAAGTAGAATTAAGCTTCCGGATAAAGTTGTCAAGTAATAATAATAATATGAATAATTGGTTATTATAAAAGTATCTTTATTCTCTATCGAATTACCTTTCAAAAGCTATGTTTTTTATTCTCTTTTATTTATTTTAAGTGCAACAATTCCTATTAAAATGAGCAAAAATAATTATATAATATTATTAGTAATAATTCTGTTTAATTTCATCGGAATAAATGAAATTTCCAGTGCGGAAAGTAGTTCTAATTCTGCACAAAATGAAATATCTAAAATATTCTTGAAGTTTGAAAACGGAATGAACACCGGTGCGGTAAAGGAGTTTTCGCTTTTTTTCGATACTGAAACATATATCAGTCTTGAAAACGGTGTCTCGTCATATTTCAGCAAGAATCAATCGTACTATGTTTTAAAAGAATTTTTATCAAACTATAAGCCTATCAGATTTAAGTTCATTAGAATCAGTGATTCAGAAGATCAACCATTTGCCGTAGGGCAGTTTACGTATTCCTTAAATGGAATGCGCAGTACTTCCCAAGTATTTGTTTCTCTTAAAAGGAATGGCACAGCTTGGAAGATATCTCAAATTACTATAAACTAATTTTAGTTCATGATTAACCGGATCAAAAATCAAAAAAAATATCTTTACTTTTTCATCGGTTCTATTTTAATAATAGTAATTGCAGGAATACTTTCTCCGATCATATTAAATTACTTAAAAACTAATAAAAATAAAGAATTTGAGGAAAAGATATCATCTTTACAAGCGGAAACTCAATCTATAATTACAGAAACAGAATCAAGACTATTCAATAAATTAAAAAAGATCGGTAATGTTATAGAATCAACTAAGTTATCAGATCAAAATGAAAAGGAAAAATTATTTGATTTTGTAATTAAAAAAGAATTCACCGACATAGGTGTTGGAATATACGATAGCACAGGTCATTTGATCGTCTGGAATAATAATAATTCTATTACCGATAGTCAGTTCAGAACCATTCTAAATAATAAAAATAACGAAGAAAGTTTTTTTTATAATACATCGCTCAAATCTTATCTCGCTCTTTTCAGTCTAAGAAAGAATTGTTCGGTATTTTTATCAATCCCTCTCGAGAAACACTATAAATTAAGGAACGAATATTTTGAACCGTTGAGTCTTTCTAAAAAATTAAGTGATCAATATAATGCTGATCTGAAAATTGTTTATCGGGAAGGAAAAATATTCGCCCAACAAACACCTCCTAAATTTACATTCGATATTACAAACAAGCAGGAAAACAAAATTGGTTATGCGGTAATCGAGAAGATAAATGTAAATGAAAACATTGAAAAATTTGAAAGCAGTGTATTTGTCTTTCAGTCGTTTTTTACTTTTTTAGCATTTATTTTCTTAGGACTTTGGCTATTTTCATTCATATCACTAATTAAATATAAATCAATTCAGATTATTTTGATATCATTTTATGTGATTCTATTTAGAGTGGTGATTTTTCTTCTTGATATTCCAAGTAAGCTCGGCATTACAGAATTAAGTAACCCGATTTACTTTTCTTCTACTTCTGCTTATGGTATTGTAAAATCTCCGATCGAACTATTCCTTACAGTTATTTCATTGATCATTATTCTGATAATAATCTATAAGTCAATCGTTTCAATAGGAGTTGAAACGAGCGAAAAAAAAAGTAATACTTTTATTGGCATTGTACAGATTTTAATTTTAAGCGGATTGCTCTTTTCCGTACTTAGAATTTTTGGTGCAACAATAAAAAGTGTTGTATTCGATTCCACTATCCTCTATTTCAAAAACACCACGCTCTTTTCTGATTTACCAACCACGTTCATGTATTTTAATGTATTACTGATTGGAACCGGCTTTGTATTATTCTCAATTATATTTACGCTCCTGATATTGAAAATTTTAGATCGAACATTTACAAAAGATAAGATCAAGAAATTCTTAATATCAATAGTTATTCTGGAAATAGTTGGTGTAATCTTTGACCTTATACAACCAAATCCACAAACGAGTTGGTTCATAAGGAGCTTATTTGTCCTGATCGCTACAATAATTTCATATTACATAGCCTTTACAAAAACAAGTAAATATTCAATTCTGCTCGCTGTACTTTTTTCAGGGTCATTCTTGTCTATATATTTGTTGAGTTATTTTAATTCAGATCTTGAAAAAAGATCATTGAAAACCATTGCGGCGGAAATGTCCCGGTCAAGCATTAGTCTGCTGGAATATTATGCGGATGATATTGTTCATAGTGTTATGAACAATAACTCGATAAAACAAAAATTTCTGGATAAAAATACAAACTATAATTCTGAAGCATTTGTAATTTGGAGCAACAGCAGCCTTTCGAGAGATTCGAAAAGTTCTATTATAAATATTATTGCTCCCGATAAAACATTGCTCGGCAGTTTTAATTATGAATTTGACGAACCTTTTATCTGGGATTGGAATGATGATAAATCCGATTTGGAAGGAGTTCAAAAAGTTTATCAAAATATTGAAGGAACTGAAAACCAAGTTATACGAGCCATCACCCCAATTAAACTTGGGGAAAAATTACTTGGCTACATCGAAGTTTCGCTGCTGTATGATGTTTACGGTTTCGGCTTTGATGAGAATGAAAAGTTCCTCAGTTCTTCAAGTCCGATCTCTAAAATTTCGGTCAATCAAGATCTGCTGAAAATATTTGAATTTAGAAATGGGGAATTGGTCAACTATTATACCGATGCATTAATATCCGAGCCAGAGATGGAAAAACTGCTCAAAACAAAATTTAATCAGAGTAATGAAGCCTGGGTGAACATTAGAATAAACCATGAAGGTCATACTTTTTACTTAAGTCGACGTAAACATAATGATGTTGAAGAAATTATTGCTGTAGGTTTGCGTAATAAGGATGTTGCTTGGAACCTTTATGATTTCTTCAAGGTTCTATTCATTCACAGCTTGATGATAGTACTTATTTTATTGGCGATCACATTAAAGAACTTCCCAAAGAAAAGTGAATTCAAAATCAGTTTTAAAACGAAAATTTTACTTACATTGCTGGTCGTATCAATATTACCATTAATCCTATTAGCAACCTATTTTAAAGAAATTACCGAAGAGAAAAACAGTGCCGCTGTATATTATAAACTTGGTAAAAGAGCGGATAATGTCAGCCAGTTTCTGGGTAATTATTTTGCTAATTCCACTTTAACTGAAACTGCGATTTTTGAAAAAGCTGTTAACGATCTCGGAGTTCATTTCTCAATCTATGAAAATATAAATTTACTCTATAGCTCCGAAGGGATATATTATAAAATTGGATTGCTTCCAAAAATATTGAATGCAGATGTGAATCTTAACCTTTTCTATAAAGGGGAAAAGGAGTATGTGGTTCAAGAGGCAATTGAGAAATATACTTTTAATTCATTCTATTATAAGACACTGCTCGGGGATAAAACGTATGTAATAAAGGTGAGTGATGCTTTCAATAGGATCCAGCTTCCGATGACGGGAACTGAATTAAATGTATTTTTGTTCGGGACTTATTCGCTTGCAATCATTATGATAATCCTATTAAGTACACTGTTGGCAAATCAGATTTCGTCACCAATTGAAAAACTAACTAAAGCCACAAAGTCAGTTGGACGCGGTGATATGGATATCCAATTGCAAAGCTTTGGTAAAGGAGAGATCAAGGAATTGATTGATGGTTTCAACAGGATGGTTCGTGAGTTGAAGAGAAATCAAATTGAATTGGCGGAAGTTGAGCGTGAATCCGCTTGGAAAGAGATGGCAAAACAAGTTGCACATGAAATTAAAAATCCGTTAACCCCAATGAAACTAGCCGTGCAGCATCTTATCTCGGCGTATAGAGATAAGTCAGATAAATTTGATGATATATTTAATAAAGTTACATCAACGGTAATAACTCAAATTGATAATTTAACAAACATTGCTTCAGAGTTTTCCAGTTTCGCAAAAATGCCTACAATAAAACTGCTCGATATAGAATTGGTCGGAATATTAAAAGAAACCGTGGATCTTTTTATTGAGGAAGATTGCGAGGTAAGTATAATTACGGATATGGAAAAAGTTATAGTAAAAAGTGACAAAGAACAGTTCCAGCGAATGGTGATCAACCTTATACGAAACTCGATTCAAGCGGAAGCAGAACATGTTTGGATAACCCTAACGCGGTTGTATGATGCTGTAGAAATTCGGGTGAAGGATGATGGCAGAGGAATACCGGAAGAAATTAAAACAAAAATATTTGATGAAAATTATACTACCAAAAAAGAAGGAATGGGGCTTGGTCTTGCTCTTGCAAAACGATTCCTCGATATTACTAACGGTACGATATTTATAAATCAAACTTCACCGGACGGAACAGAAATTATAATTAGAATTGCACAAAGCTAACATGTCAACTTTAACTCCATATCAATTGGATGCGCTTAATTTTGAAAAGCATATTTCCCTTACGGCAAATGCTGGTTCCGGTAAAACGTTCGTCCTTGCTCGCAGATTTCTTGCAATACTTCTGGAAAAAGATATTACTCTCGATAATGTTGTTGCAATAACTTTCACCGAAAAGGCAGCCGCAGAATTATATAAGAAAATTGCAGATGAGCTGGATAGCCGAATCAAAGAAAGCGGAGATGACAAAGTTATCAGGAAGTTGGAAAAAATCAGACGTCAATTGGTTTCGGCAAAAATATCTACAATCCATTCCTTTTGTACGGACGTGTTAAAAGAATTTTCTCCCGAAGCAGGAATTGACGCAAACTTCTCTCCTATTGATAACAGACTTTCCGATGAGTTAATAAGCGCTGTAATTGAAGAATTGATAAGCGAGTTAATGAAAAAAAAAGGCGAGTTGTTTAATGATTTGAAAAATATGATTCGTCTATTTGGTTCGCGTGTTATTGTCAGCAAACATTTGAAGTCCTTGATTGCAAGAAGAAGCATCGTTAAAAAATTATATGCTGAAATTTATAGTAAAGGCGAAAAAGAAATATCAACTTATTTCAACGAAACATTTTTAGAATATTTTCATAAGATCTTTGGTGATGAAATTATCTCTATATTTGATCACATTGAACTGATAAATAATGTAGCGCTTCAAACCTCTAAAAATACTGAGTTAGCCGTAGCAATTAAACAACTCCTTGAAGCTGGGATTGGGAATAATACGTTTCAGAAAATCTTAAATCTCAATCAGTTGCTTAAAATGATGATGACTGGTGGAAAAATTAGAACCAGAGGTTATCTTAATAAAAATCAGAGAGAGGAATACATCTCTGTAGTGGAAACAATTGAAAGTTTTGCTGCGGAATTCAAGGTTTTTGATTTTGATGAAAATTATAAAGATTCTGAAAAACAGCTTGCAAAGGCTGGACTATCAATCATGAATCTTTGGAGTGAAGCATTACGCAGATACGAAGATAAAAAACATCAATTGAGATACTTAGATTTTGAAGACCTTCTACTTGTTACGCAGGATTTGCTTAAGCGGGTAGATGTAATTGAGTATTTATCCCGGCGCTATCAATATTTTATGGTAGATGAATACCAGGATACAAATGAAACTCAGTATAATATATTCATCCCGATTTTGGATCATCTAAAACGTGGTAATCTTTTTATAGTGGGGGATGAAAAACAAAGTATCTACATGTTTCGTGGGGCGGATCTTGAAATATTCAAAAAGACACAAGACGATATCAAGAAAGCTGCAGATGATAAAAGTTTACTTGAATTGCCACACAGTTTCAGACTTTCACCGGAACTGACTCTTTTTACAAATAAACTATTTTCACGATTATTCGATAAGCCGGATCTTACTTTCAATGAAGTAGAATACAACGAACTGATTTGTGCGAAGAGTCCTTCGAATAAATCTGAGGTGGGATTTTTAATCTCGGAAAAGGATGATGCCAGCGATGATGAAAGTGAACTAATTGCAAAAAAAATTTTAGAATTAACTGATAAGAATGAAATTAAACTGAAAGACATTGCGATTCTCTCGAGGAAGAGAAAGTTATTTTCAGAAGTTGAAAAAGCATTGATAAAATATAAAATCCCCTATCTGATATATGGTGGAAAAGGATTTTTCCAAAGGCAGGAGGTCTATGATGTTTTTAACTACTTATCATTCTTAGCTAATCCTAATAATGATGCTGCTTTGATCGGAATTCTGCGATCGCCTTTTTATACACTTTCCGATACTGAATTGTTTGAATTATCCTTAGAGGAAGAGGAAAGTTATTTTGAAAAACTTAAGCTTCTTTCGAATAAAAAACAGAAACTAAGAAATGTATATGAACAATTAAATAAGCATCTTCAGCTTGCCAGAACGATGCAGATATCTATGCTGATCCGTGAAATACTTATGGATACCGGCTATTGGGCTATTCTTGCTTCCAAGAATAACAGCTTGCAGTATATTTCAAATATTGAAAAGTTAATAACAGCCGCAAATGATTTTAGCGGACAAAGGTCGAGAACTTTATTTGATTTCGTGAATTATCTGGAAGATGCGATCAACTCAACTGAGGATGAGAGCCAAGCCGCATTACTATCAACTGATAATGCTGTAAAGCTAATGACGATACATGCTTCTAAGGGGTTAGAATTTCCAGTTGTCTTTTTAATAGATGCAAACGGTGTAGGTTTAGATGATAAGGTAAAATCAAAAGGGATCAGTGTCGATAAAAGATTTGGGATATTAACAAAAACTCCGCTCAACCATGATTACTTCTCTCAATATCATTCTGCGCCGATAGTCTGCATGTACAATTATATCACTCGAAAAAAAACAATTGCGGAATTGAAAAGACTGCTTTATGTTGGAGTAACAAGAGCGGAAAATTCCTTATTCGTTACGGCTAGCATTAAAAGGAATAGAGACGGTGTGTTGAATCCGTCGAAAGGTTCTTTTTTGGATTTGTTGAAAGAAGGTTTATCAATAGATGACTTCAGCGGTACATTCAACATTGAAGGAACTGTTAACTTCATGCTGGAAGAGAATGAAAAGTTCATAAGAACTGAAAGGATTATCTCAATTTCAATTCATGTGATAAACCAAATTGATGCTCCGCAGATAAAAACAGATGATCAAGAAACTTATGAGCAGAGCGATTTAGTAGTCTCTACACAAACTATTTCCGATCTGATAAAAAACGAGATCATTTCTGCTACAAAAATTGCTGTGTTCAATCAATGTCCGTTTAAGTATTACTTGATCTATGAATTGGGATACTCCGCATTGCATTCAAAAATGAGCAGCGATAATTCCTTTATCGATTATTCAGAAGAAGATTCTGACGAACTTTCAGCAAATATCAAAGGGAGTATCATTCATAAATTGCTGGAGGAAGATACTCCTTTGGATTTGATAAAGAGTAGAATTTCTGATCTTATGAAATCTTTCGGTGAGAGACCAAATTCTGATGAGAGCAACGAAACAATAAATTCGATTTATAAATCGGTAAAGAATTATTATTCTTCCGAGATATACAGCAAAATAAAGGGGTATAAAAACTTCCGTAATGAATTCGAAATTTACACAAAATTAAATGACTATTTCATTTACGGGATTTTGGACAAAGTAATTTTTGACGACGAAAGCGTTTTGATCTTTGATTACAAGACCGATAGCCTCCAAAAATTTACAGCAGAAGAAAAATTAGAGAACTATAAACCTCAACTAAAGTTTTATGCACTTCTCATCAGCAAGTTATTAAGAAATGTTAAGCAGGTTACTTGCAGTTTAATTTTTATTGAAGATCCGGAAAAAGTTCCGAGTTTTAAAGTTTATCCGGATCAATTGAAAAATTTTGAAGAAGAGTTGGAACAAATTGTCTACTCGATGAGAAACGGTATTTTTAAAACAAAAACTTCTCATTGTAAAAGTTGTTATTTTTCCGATTCGAAAAATGAATGTGTGGTTAAACATTAAACACACCGTAGTAAATATAAAGTAATATGGAGCGGCATTGAAAAACAATTATTCATCAGATGGAAATTTAGGCGGTTTGCGTAATCGTGACGAGATAGATAACTCCTATAAGTGGAACTTAAAGGATATTTATGAAAGTGATGAAAAATGGGAAGATGATTTTTCAGCATTAAGTGAAAAAGCGGTACAACTTCCGGAGTTTAAAGGAACGCTGCATCAATCGGCAAATGATCTGTTGAGTTGTCTGAAGTTTGATGAAGAGATTGGTATCGTGTTGGATAGGCTCCATCTTTATTCCATGCTTGCAAAAGATCTTGACCTCGGCAATGAAAAATATCAAGGTATGTATGACAGGCTTATGGTAATGGCATCAAAAATCTCGGCTTTGTCAGCATTCATTAAACCGGAAATTTTACAACTCTCGCGTGAAACTATCAATGGGTTTATAAGTGCCGAACCCGAACTTAAAGTTTACGAACATCTGCTGAATGATCTTTTCAGAACTAAAGAACACACATTATCAGAAGAGCAAGAAGTTATTATAGCAAATGTTTCGCCGGCTCTTCAAGTTGCTTCCAATACATTTAGCTTGTTGACCAATGCCGATCTTAAATTCCCAATAATAAAAGATGAAGATGGTAATGATATTGAAATAACTCATGGCAGGTATTCTTCTGCTATGTATTCGTTGGACAGGGGCTACAGAGAACGGTTTTATAAGAATTATTATAAACCTTACATTGAACACAAGAACACTCTGGGAGCATTATTTACAGGGAATCTGAAGTCGGATTATTTCGTAGCACAAACAAGGAAGTATTCATCTACCAGAGAAGCCGCACTTGATGCAAACAACATTCCTCTCTCGGTGTATGATAATCTTGTTAACTCTGTGAATGAACGACTTGATCCGCTGCACCGCTGGGCTAAAATTAAAAAGGAATACTTAAAACTGGAAAGCTTTCATGCTTATGACGCTTATGTAACATTGTTCCCCTCGGTGAAAAAGAAATACACTTACGAGAAAGGAAAAGACATTGTACTGGATTCACTTGACCCAATGGGCAAACAGTACATTGAAGATGTGAAGTTCGCTTTTGATAATAGGTGGGTGGATGTTTATGAAACAAAGGGAAAGAGAAGCGGCGCCTATTCTTCCGGTACAACATTTGGTGTGCATCCGTATGTGCTGCTTAACTGGAGTGATGAGTTGAATGATGTATTCACCCTTACTCATGAGATTGGGCATAACATGCACTCCTATTATACGGGAATGAATCAGCCTTATCCGTATGCTAATTATTCGATATTCATTGCGGAAGTAGCATCAACATTGAACGAAGCGCTATTGCTTGAGCATCTTATAAATATATCCGAATCGAAAGAGGAAAAATTATTTTTAATTGAGAAGCACATAAATAACATTGTCACAACATTTTATCGTCAAACGTTGTTTGCAGAATTTGAGCAGATAGTCCATGAACAGAATCAAAATGGTGAGGCGTTAACTCCGGATGTTTTATCAAAATTATATGGCGAGCTTCATCTAAAGTATTGGGGAAGCGCAATGACTTTAGATAAGGAAGAAACACACACTTGGGCGAGAGTTCCGCACTTTTACTATAACTTTTATGTGTATCAATATGCCACTAGCTTTGCTGCTTCGGAAGCATTGGCGGTAAAAATAAAAAACGAAGGAGAACCGGCAGTTCATAATTATCTTGAATTTCTCAAATCCGGCAGTTCCGATTATCCGATCAATGTTCTCCATAAAGCCGGCATTGATATGCGATTGCCCGAACCAATAGTTGCAGTGACTGAAAAAATGAATCAATTATTAAATGATTTAGAAAATTTAATATAGTTCCACGGAGAGATATTATGAAAATTTACACAAAAGAAGATCTGAACAAATACGAACTTGCATTAACATTTGACGATATAAGCCTTGTCCCGACTGAGGTTTCGGAGATCAAGAGCCGCGTTGAGACATCGACAAACACAACCTTTATGGGAAAGGAATTAAGTCTTCCTGTAATTTCAAGTCCTATGGATTCTGTTACCGGAATCGAAATGGCAAAGGAATTGACAAGCTTAGGCTGTCTAGGTGTTGTTAATCGTTTCGGTTCAACTCTCGAAAATTTATTTTCAACACAGGATAACATTGAAGGAGTTCATGCGGTATCAATAGCGCTGAGCACTGATAACGCGATAATTGAAAAATTAGCTGAACAGAATTTAATAGTTTGTATTGATACCGCTAACGCAAATAATTACGAAGTGTTAAAAAAATGTGAAGAAATAAAATCCAAATTTGATGTTAAAGTTATGATCGGGAATATAGCTCACGGCGGAACGCTTGGTCAGTTAGTGGATGCCGGAGCAGACTCAGTAAGAATTGGAATAGGCGGCGGAAGCGTCTGCACTACTTCAATCCAGACAGGTATTGGGCTTGGGCAAGTTTCGTCACTGCTGGATGTTTACTTTGTCCGGGAAGAAAACGATCTTAACATTGAACTCATAGCAGACGGCGGAATAAAAAGTCCGGGTGATGTAGCAAAGGCAATAGCGCTCGGCGCTGATGCGGTAATGCTCGGCAGAATGCTTGCGGGCACACGGGAAACTCCAGGTGAGGTTATTAAGTATCAAGATCAGCTCTGGAAAAAATACAGAGGTTCCGCTTCATTCGGTGTAAAGATGAAGAATGAATTTATCGAAGGTGAAGAAACAATGGTGCCATACAGAGGTGCGGTGAAAAATGTTATCGATAGTATCTCCGATGGACTGAGAAGCTCGATGAGTTATATGAATTGCAAGTCATTAGATCAGTTGAGAAACACAGAAACATTTGCCGTACTTTCAAATAGTTCTTATTTGGAGAGACTGCCAAAAAAATAAACGGTGGTTTGAATTATTTTTGAATTGGGAAAGTAGGGTATTAAAAGTCGTCGTTCCTTAAATCATCATTAAGTATTGTAATTCTGTTTTTACCATTTTGTCGGGAATCTCTGTAATTACCTGTATCTTGGTTTTGCTCAGATAGTTTCACCACTTTTGGGTGATGCTGTTTAATTTCGGATGTGCCACTACTCCGAGGAATTTTTACAACAATCTCTTTCTGATTTCTATCATTATTTCTGTAATGTTCTGCGGGAATATTCCCAAGTTTCTTCCTTATTTGATAAGTTAAGTAAGAAATTAAAATAGTTATCAGTGCAATAAGCCCAAATACAATCAAGCTCCAATAAATTATCCGAAATAGTTCCATATATTAAAAAAATAATTATTATTAAAAGTAATATAAATTTATCTTTATTATCTATCAATTAGAATACCACAAAATAAGACCTAATTGTGATTTATTTCAAAGCATTTTACTCCGGGAATATTACCGAACTATGTAAAAATTTCCTGTAACTTATTGATAAATAAAAAGTTATACGAAATCTATATTTTGATTTTAATCTTCTTTTTGATAAATTTCTAAGCTCGAAAATATTTTACTAATAACTTAGAGAGATAAACATGACCAAAGCCGACATAGTTGAAAGAGTAGCATCTGGTACAGGTTTAACAAAGTTAGAAACAGAAGCTATTATTGAAGGTTTTCTTAATACGGTAATACAGTCTTTAAGAGAAGGAAATGGTATTGAGATTCGGGGATTTGGCAGTTATAGGGTTAAGAAAAAAAATGCCAGATATGCCAGAAATCCGAGAACAGGGGAAAAAGTGTTTGTAGATGAACATTATGTACCGACATTTAAGTTTTCAAAAGATTTTAAATCCTCGGTTGATAGAGGTATGAAAGAGAAGAATAAATAAATGAGTAAAGAAAAAACAAATATCGAAAACAGTAAACAATTCAGTACAACTAAAATCATTTACTTGGTGATCTTCCTTCTGGTTGTTGGAATGGTAATATTACTTGGTTCTGATACGTTTAATTCTCCTAAGGTCAATCCTTCAGTAGGAAGTAATACTGGACAGACAAATGACCAGCACGTTCATGACGGGGCGGATCTTTCAAAACTTCAGGAAATTAAAACACTGGAAGAAACAGTGGCAGCAGATCCGAATAATTCCGATGCTCTGTTAAAATTAGGACATTTACTGAATGATTCCGGTTTCTACGAGAAAGCTATTGAACGATATAAAAGTTATTTGAAAATAAAACCAAACGAACCCGATGTAATTGTTGATATGGGTGTTTGTTACTATCAATTAGGTGATACTGATTCAGCAATAAAAACAATGGAAAGCGCTGTTAAAATGAAACCTGATCATCAGATAGCAAATTTTAATTTAGGGATAGTTAATTCAGCTGCGGGAAATCACGATAAAGCCCTTGAATGGTGGCGTAAAGCAGTGAAGATCGACCCTAATTCAAATATTGGTAAGAAAGCTAAAGATTTATTAGAAAATCATTAAAGGAGACGAGAATATGCCTTGCGGTAAAAAACGAAAACGTCATAAAATGGCAACTCATAAGAGGAAAAAAAGATTAAGGAAAAATAGACATAAAAAGAAAGTGAAATAATTTCTATTTTTTAAGCCAACTTAGCTCAGTTGGTAGAGCAATTCACTCGTAATGAATAGGTCAGCGGTTCGACTCCGCTAGTTGGCTCTAAAACTCAACTCAGCTAACTTAGCTTGGTTGAAATATTTCTGCGAAGTTTTTAAACTCTATTTGTTGCTTGAGTTTTATGAAGGACAAAAAAGGTATCCAATTTGGATGCCTTTTTTTATAGAAAACAGGGAAACTACGTTCAAATTTTGTTATGGGCAATTCACCTGAAGCAGTAATTATATATCAAATATTTACCAATAAAATAGTTTATTGACATTATTTTGCTTGCAAATTTCTACCAATATTTGTTATATTTGGCAATCATTTGAATAAAATAATTTATGATCGAAAATAATCTAAAAAAGCATTTTAGTGAGAAACTCAATTTTACTAGAGATGAGTTATACAAATTTTTCTTACTTAGTGAACCACAACTAAATAAAAACACTTTTGCGTGGCGAATTTACAATCTTAAAAAGAAAGGAATTATCAGAGAAGTAGCTCGAGGGCAATATTCTTTTATTGATAAAAATGATTACTTTTTACAACTAAGTAACTATTCTGTAAAAATAGCTCTTAGCATTTTGAAAACTTTCGCTGATATAAATTTTTGTATATCCGAATCTAACTGGATAAACGAATTTACAAGTCATCAATATTCAAACAACTTTACTATTGTTGAAATTGAAAAAGATTTTATAGAATCGGTCTTTTTTTATTTAAAGGAAGTATTTCAAAATGTTTTTCTAAAACCAAACGAAACAGAACTTGACAGGTATATTTCCGGTTTGGATAAAGCGATTATTTTAATCCCGTTTATAACCAGATCACCGGTTAAAAAATTGGGAAACAAAAAGTACAATGTTCCCGCTATAGAAAAATTGTTAGTTGATATCTTCACTAAGCGCTCCCCATATTTTTTTCTGACAAATTCCGAAGTAGAAACTATTTTTGAAAAAGCGTGTAGAAAATACAATATCAATCAAACTACCCTGCTTGCTTATGCAGAGAGACGCGGAAAGAAAGAAGAAATCAAAAATTTCCTAATCAAGAACAAATTACTAGAGATTGTGAATGATTAATAAACGTTGTTTCACTGAAGAATGGATTAATGGGTTTCGCAAGAAAAAGAAATATTCCAAAATAAACCCGCCTGTTTTGGAAAAGATGATAAATGCACTTTCTTTGTTACAATATTTAGTGAAAAATGATTTAGAGTTCGTTTTCAAAGGTGGAACAAGTTTAATTCTGTTACTTGATAATACAGGCAGATTTTCGGTTGACATAGATATTTTAACCACTCAAAGCCAAGAAACAATCGAATCAATTTTCGATAAAATAATTGAAGATTCACATTTTTCCAAATGGGAATTTGACGAACGTAGAAGCTACAATCCTGGCATTCCAAAAGCACATTACGAATTTGAATTTAATTCGGTTTTTAGTAATCGATCGAATACAGTTTTATTAGATATTCTATTCGAAAAATCAAACTATCCCAAAATTCAAACATTGCCAATAAAAGTGGAATGGATTGAAACCGACAAAGAATTATCAGTTCCTATTCCAACGGTTGAATCAATTATAGGCGATAAGCTAACTGCTTTTGCACCTAACACAACTGGAGTACTTTATGGTAGCGGAAAAGAACTTGAAATAATTAAACAACTCTACGATTTAGGAAATCTTTTTGATAAAATTGAAGACATTGAAACAGTCAATAAAAGTTTTCAAATTTTTGCGAAACAAGAAATTGAATACAGAAAGTTAGAGATAACACCGAATGACATTTTGGATGATATTTTCAATACTGCAAAACTAATTTCGCTTAGAGAAAAAAATAAAACAGAGCCTGAAAAAAGTCAGTTCAAAGGAATTCGAACCGGAATTAGAAGTTTTGCAAATTTTCTGTTTTCCGGCAATTTTAGAATTGACGATGCAATTACCGCTTCTGCAAAAGCTGCTTATCTGGCAATGAAACTAAGGCAACCGAATCTTTTGCCTCTTGAAAAATTTGATGAGCAAGATGTTTCTGAATTAATGATAACTAAATCTGGATGGAATTACTTGAACAAACTTAAAAAACTGCCTGATAAAAGCGCCTTTTTTTATTGGTATAAAACAATTGAAATATTAGAAAAAATATGATTAAAGAGAAGAATGTAATTGGATTAAGAAATGCTAAAGATAAAGCCAAAGGTTACGAAAAATCTTTTAATGACGTTGAATTAAAACATTATGATATAAATGTTGTTGTGGATTTATATTTTTATAATAATTCCACTGGTTTTGAAGAACTAGCAAAATATTACACAAAAGATTTTGATAAAATATTCGGTGAATAAACACCCCATAACAAAAGCTATAAGCAATTTCGGGAAGAACCGGGACTGCTTATAACAGATTAGTTGTGATCATAATCACGAAGCTGTATCAATTATTTTGGTAGGTTAAAATTAGATAGGGGCAAACCCCTGCCCCCTTCAATTGCTAATGCGGAAAGTTCAACTCAGAACTTTCCGCAATTTTTTTAGGATGAACAATGAAAATTATTCTTCTTCTTTCTTTGCTCTCATTGAATCCCAGATCATATAGCTTACAATTCCGGCAAACATTACAATACCAAGTACTTCTGCCGCATTTGATTCAAACCATTCTTTGTTAACCCAGTTGAGGTTAAAGTAACGAAGAATAGCGCTAATAACACCCAGCAGCGCACCGCCGGCAATAAAACCGGATGCGATAAGAGTTCCTCTTTCTCTTCTTGCTTTGTTAAGACCTTCGTCACTGCTCCTGGTGGAAACAAACCATGCAATTATTCCGCCGACAAGTATTGGTGTATTCAGTTCCAACGGGATATACATTCCGAGTGCAAAGGCGAGTGCCGGCATTTTTATCATCGTTAATATTAGCGCCATGAACATTCCTGCAACATACATCAACCACGGAGCAGGCTGATTTGACATAAGAGGTTGAATTACTGCCGCCATTGCATTAGCCTGCGGTGCAACAAGGGCATCCTCACCTACAAATCCGTATGTCTGGTTCAGTATCAAGATAACCCATGCAACTGTGGCTGCCGATACAATAGTTCCTACAAATTTCCATCTTTCCTGTTTGTACGGTGATGAACCAAGCCAGTAGCCTATTTTTAAGTCAGTTACAAATGCGCCGGCAACTGATAGAGCAGTACAGACAACACCGCCTATTATTAACGCGGAAATCATTCCGGCTTCACCCGTTAAGCCAACAGCTACTAGCACTAAAGATGAAAGAATAAGTGTCATTAAAGTCATACCGGAAACAGGGTTGGTCCCTACTATGGCAATTGCATTTGCTGCAACAGTTGTAAATAGGAATGAGATTATCAAGACGATTAGCAATCCAACAAAAGCGTGAAGTATATTATTAACCACGCCGAACATAAAGAATAGAAACACTACTATTGCAACAAGGATAATTCCGCCCGCTATAATTCCCATAGACAGATCACGATGTGTTCTAAGAGTATCATTCCCGTCGCCTTTCTTCTGGAATATCTCTTTAGCGCCCAGTACAAAGGCAGATTTTATTATGCCCGAAGACTTAATGATCCCAATAAGTCCTGCCATGGCAATTCCGCCGATACCGATATGACGAACATAATTACTAAAGATCTGTTCTGGAGTCATTTGGCTTATCAGCATTGTTACATTTGCTCCTATCG
>UOGD01000338.1_pt1 | contig 22303 bp, 14 predicted proteins | sample 1989731 | NCBI WGS metagenome assembly UOGD01 (sample SAMEA4712198, study PRJEB27164) | hydrothermal vent metagenome | biome: marine basaltic hydrothermal vent biome; feature: marine hydrothermal vent; material: mineral | place: Pacific Ocean | collected 2011-06-14/2011-07-23 | depth 1691 m | reverse complement strand
TTCATTATCCAATTTGTTGCATCAACATATTTTTTACCTGCCGAGCGTTCTGAAGCTCCGAGTTCAGCAATTTCAAACCAAGGATGATTTACTAACAATTCAATAAATTTTTGACCAACGCTTCCAGTCGCGCCTAATATTCCAACTTTTATTTTTTCACTTCCCATATACCTACCTTTTATTATTAGCTATTTTCAAAATATCCGATAAAACTCCGGATGCCGTGAATACTGGACCAGCGCCAGGACCTTTAATAACTAAAGGAATATCATTATAGTATTTTGTTTTGAACGATACAATGTTGTCAATTCCTGTTAAATGAGAAAATGGATTTCCCGAATCGATCTCTTCGATCTTAACGGTAGCTTTACCATTTATATATTTTGCTATGTATGCTAACACTTTATTATTTTTCTTTGCGCTAGCTCTCATCTTTTCAAAATCATCATCATAGTTTGGCAATTCCGCTAGGAATTGATCAACGTCTTTTATCTTTCTTAATTTAGAAGGAACAAGATTATCAATTTTAATATTACTTAATTCTATTTTAGTTCCTGTTTCTCTGATAAGAATTAACAATTTACGTGCAATATCCAAACCGCTCAGATCATCTCTCGGATCAGGTTCAGTAAATCCTCTTTTCTTAGCGTCAATTACCACTTCGGAGAACTTTTTCCCTTCTTTCAGCGAATTAAAAATGTAACTCAAAGTACCGGAGAGTACTCCTTCGATGCTGTAAACTTTATCCGCATTATTTACTATGTCCTTAAGTGTTCCTATAACCGGCAATGCTGCGCCGACATTTGTCTCATATCTAAATTGCGAATTACCTCGGGCAGCCGATTCTCTTAAACTCAAATATTTTTCGTATGTATCAGAGTTAGCTACTTTATTCGGTGTTGCTATCGAGATACCGGATTCAAGTACCTGATTATATTTTTTAACTACTGCATCACCTGCAGTAGAATCAACTAAAATTGAATTTGGTAAGTTCATCTCTAACATTGTACTGATGAATTTATCGGTATCATTTTTTGTGCGTGTTCTTGATAAAGTTTTTTTCCAATCGCTTATTTTGATACCGTCTTTCTTGATGACCATTTTTTTACTGTTGGCTAATCCAATTAATCTAAACTCGATATTCAACTTTTCGCTGAAATAAATTAATTGATCAGAAATAATATTGAGTAATGCCCCGCCTACCACACCAGGTCCGATTAGGAAAAGATTCACTACTTTCTTTCTCTTTAAGAATAATGATTCGTGAAGTACATTCAACGATTCCTCGAGATCATCCTTAGAAACGACAAGAGAAACATTTAGCATTGACGAACCTTGCGCAATAGCATTTACGTTTATGTTGTGCGAACCCAATGCATCAAAAACTTTTCCCGTAATCCCCGGTGTTTGACGCAGATCCTCACCAACCACTGCAATTATAGATAAATTATTTTCAATTATAACTTCATTGATAATTCCATCGGCAATTTCATTTCTGAATTCTTTTTCAATTGCCTTCTTAGCCGCTGTTGTATGTTTCGGTAAAATTGCGAGACAGATACTGTGCTCAGACGAACCTTGTGTTATCAAAATTATGTTTATATCCTTTGAAGCCAATGCCGAGAACAGTCTATATGCAATACCGGTTACACCAACCATTCCCCCGCCTTTTATTGTAAGGAGCGAAATGTCATCTATCGAAGATATTCCCTTAAGATTGAACTTAACTCCAGCATCTCTTTTCAAAATTACAGTACCAGGATACTCCGGCTTAAATGTGTTTTTAATCCTAATCTTAATCTTACTCTTTAATGCCGGCAGCATTGTAGGAGGATGAATAACCTTTGCACCGAAATGCGAAAGCTCCATTGCTTCTTCATATGTTACCGCTTTTAACGGGAATGAGTCCTCAACTTTTCTTGGATCGGCAGTTAATATTCCATCAACATCTGTCCATATTTGAATTTCTTCTGCATTTAATGCAGCGCCGAAAATGGAAGCTGTATAATCCGAACCGCCTCGACCAAGAGTTGTAATTTCACCATCATCATTCGAAGCAATAAAACCGGTAATGATCTGAATTTTGTTAGGATGTTTTCTAAAATATGCTCTGATATTCTTATTCGTTTTATCGAAATCAACTTTTGCGTATGTGAAGTTTGAATCTGTTTTGATTAAATTATTCGCTTGAAGATACTCGCTCTTGATCCCTCTTGAATTCAGCGTTTCACTAATGATAAAACATGATAAACGCTCACCAAAACTTGTCAGATAATCCAATGTTCTCGGCGTTAGTTCACGCAGCAGAAAAACTCCTTTCAGCATTTCCGAAAGATCGCTAAAAAGTTCATCAACATATTTTTTTGCTTTCTTACTTTTTGTTTTAGGAATTAGTTTATCAACCGTATCTATATGCTTCTGTTTAACTTCATCCAAAAGTTTTAGATAATTCTCATCACTTGATTTAGCTAGTTCACCAAGTTTTATCAAATTATCCGTAACAGTCTGAAATGCAGAAAAGACAACAGCAATGCGGGTATTCTTATATGATTTAAGAATATTTATTACATTTTCTACTCGTTCCGGAGTCCCTACTGAAGATCCCCCAAATTTCAATACTTTCATAATTATGATTATCTATGCAATTAAATGATTATATATCCGTTATACTTAACATTAGTTAAATATTACTGAATAAAGCAAAAAATTTTGACGTGAAATATACTTTAAATTAGTTCGGAGAGCAACTCTTTTCTTGGTTGTGCAATAACAACTTTATTAACTAAAAGTCCTTTTTCACTTATCAACTTTGCTCCTGAATCAACTGCGCTTTGAACAGCCGCAACATCACCGGTAATAGTACAGAACGCTTTCCCACCTAATGCCATCGCTAATCGAATCTCCAGTAATTGTACAGAAGCAGATTTAACAGCGGCATCAGCCCCTTCTATTAATGAAGCGACTGAAAATGACTCCAATATTCCAAGTGACTGTAATTCTTTTACTTCTGTATGGCCTGATAAAGCAGGAAAAATATCCCTATGAACATTTGGAATTACAAAAGTATCGATCAATGCATAATCAATTGTTTGTGCAGCATTGTCAACTGCTGTCTGAACTGCGGCAACATCACCACCTATTAGAACCATATATTTACCGGAGCAAATTGACCGAGACATTATCAATTCAACTTCGGAAGTTTTTAACATGATATCAGCTGCCTCCATACCAGCAGCAATACTTGACATCTCAACTAATCCTAATGAATTTAACTCCATCTTATCTCCGATAATTTTTAATTATTAATAATAACAAATTCTGAACTTACTTCTTTCACAACTCCCTCTATAGAGGAATGGATATTAGCGCCTAAATCCCCTTCATTTATTCTGCCGATCTGCTGACCCTTTGATACCATCTCCCCTACGTCAACAGTAGCGACTGCCGATATTCCGGCATGTTGTTTGAGCATGATCTTAACTGTTCCGGGAGTCGGAGAATCTTTTGTAAACGGTGTAGGTTTTTCATACTGCACAACATTAAGTTTTTTCCTCAACTGTTTCAAAGGAACTTTTCTCCCATCTTTAATAGGATGAACTTTTACAGGTTTAACCTGCTCGAAAGAAAAGTTTTGCACTCTCATTTCTGTTTTGCTTTGCTGACATGCCTCTCTCGGATAAAGGTCTTCGGGACATGCATACAATGTACACAATCCGCATTCACAACAGAGGTCTGCATATTGGTTCCAGTAATTTTCATCTGATTTTGAAAAAACTAGTGACCGCATAACTTTATGCGGCTGAACATCATATCCAAGCAAATAACGCGGACATAATTCTGTACAGTAGCTGCATTGATCACATGCAGATTTACCGATTCTGTTCATATCGTCAGGTGTGCGGGAATTACGATTAATAAGATAATGATCTTTAGGCAGAACGATTAAGCCGCCGGTAGTTTTTGTCACAACCTCATCCGTATCAAATGTCATTTGTCCCATCATAAGTCCGCTTACGAACATACCATAATCCGATATAGTTGTACCACTAGCATGATCGATCAGTTCTTTAAAACTAGTTCCAATAGGTGCCCAAAATGATTTAGGTTCTTTTACTGCACCGGTAACGGTTACAAACTTATTTATAAGGCTTTCTTCTTTTGAAGCAAGATATATATTGTATAAGCTTTCAACATTATTAACTACACAACCGACGTTCAGTGGGATGCCTTTGGGAGGGATCAATCTCCCTGTTGCAGTATATACAAGTTCATATTCATCACCGGCGGGATAATAATCTTCCAGAAAAATTAAGTCAATGTTTTCATTCTTTATCTGCTCAGATATTTTTTCAATTGCGGTTTTGTTTTTTTTCTTGATACCGAAGAAACCTTTTTTAGCGCTGACTTGCTCCATCATGAGTTTCATACCGGAAACAATTTCTTCCGCATAATTTGTCATTAGTTCAACATCCTTGTGGATCAACGGTTCACACTCAGCGCCGTTAGCGATCATATATTCAACTTTCGCCCCTGCTTTAACATGAGTTGGGAAACCGGCACCACCAGCGCCAACAACACCTGCATTAAATATTTTTTGTCTAAGATCCATTTTATTTATGCCTCTTTATTACAACTAACGTCTTATCATCGTTGTATTTCCCGTTCTCAGAAAACTTAGAAACGTCCTCTAAAATTCTATATGCAATTTCACGTGGCGAAAGTTCTTTTGTTTGTCTTATAATGGTTTCTAATTTATTTTCCTCGTAAAAGTCAAAATCAGCGTTAGCAGCTTCAACGATACCATCGGAATAGATAACCAGAATATCACAAACTTCAATATTTATGCTATCGGTTCTATACTTTGCTTTTGGTGCCGGTCCGAGAAGAGGTCCTGTAGCGCCAAGATATTTAATCGTATCACTTTCTCTGGAATAAAATATCGGAGGATTATGACCGGCATTAGCATACAAGAAAAGTCCATTTTTATTATTAGTGATCTCTCCATAAAATAACGTTGTAAATCGGTCATCACTGAATATCTTATTGATGATTTGATTTAAACGACTAAAGAGCGCAGAAATCTTGATCTCAAAATTCATTGCCATTCGTATGGCGCCTGAAATGTACATTGCTTCTGCTGCAGCGCTTGCACCTTTCGAAGCGGCATCGCCAACCACTATTCCCAATCTTTCTTCATCGGAACCATATTCCAGGTAATCGAAATAGTCACCACTCATTATCTTTGCCGGAACTGTAATTCCAAATATATCGTAGTCATTAAAATGATATTCATGATCTGGCAATATACTGCGCTGTAATTCTTTTGCTTCGTCAATTTCACTAATTAACTCTTTACTGGAATCAGTAATTCTTCGCTCTCTAATTTTAGAGGTAAGCAATGTAGCAATCACATTAAGATTATTTCGCAGATCATCATCAACTTCTGTGCTATTGACAGCAAGCATGTATTCATAGTAGCGTTTACCATCAACTTTTATTTTTGAACCGACACCTGAAGCAGAATATTTAAAAATACCCTTTTTAATTAAATACTTATTCGTTTCATCGGCAAGAACAGTCCTATCACATGAGATGATCTCAAATATTGGATTTTCGGATAAAGGTAAAATAAAATCCGGATTGATTTTCGGAACATTTCCGGTTTGATGCAACAATTTATACCCTTTCTGCGATGGGTCTAGTTTCCAGAGTCTGCCACCTGTAACATCAATATTAATATCGCTAACAATCTGCTCGAGTATTTCAATCAGAAGTTCCTTCTCGTTTGCAAACATTTTTGAAGCGACTGTTTCTAATGTTCTATATAGTTGTTTCTGTTTCATCTTGATTTAACTTAAGTTATTTTGAATAAAAAAGTATGACATCTTTTAATGCTTCTTTACTAACAACATTAAATCCGTCGCTCGTTAGTGACCTCATAATGCTGTTATAAGTTGAACGATAAACACCTTCATTAACATATCCCGCTCCTTCAAACGCTCCAATCTTATCATAGTACATTGGATCATTCGGAGTTGGAATAGGTGTATCTTTATCGACCAGCGATTTCCACTTCTTATCGAAGTCAACAAGTGTTGTTATATTCTTCTCCCAAGGCTCAACATCTTTCGGATAAAAATCATTGTAAGTATCGTCATATCCGTATTCATCTGCAAGTCCGGCTATACCATGACCTAATTCATGTAGAAATATTTCTCTGAACATTGGATTATTAGTAACCGTAAGCGAATAGTGATTATAAATTGCTCCGCCTCCGTATTTTTCAGAATTTGCTAATATATAGATTTGATCGTACGGTGCATTTGATGCTACATCTCTTACACGTTTATAATCTGTTGTCATTAAATATCTTTCTGAATCAAAAGTATAATAAGATGAATTCAAAATTGTACTATACCATTCATCGTCTGCCGGAACATCGCACAGTGAATCAACCGATGGCGCTTTGACTGCCCAAAAATTTATTTTCCTTTCAAGTTCTTTAAAAGGTTCAAATCTGAACAGATAATCTCTTAGTGTATCACAGTCTGCAATGAACTTATCCATATTTCCCTTTGTGTATCCTTCGGGAATAAAAACAATATCATATTTCTCCGTAGGATTACCTGAATATTTTATAGTGTCGACATCAAAAAAGTATTCGGTTTTCTTCCCGATGAAATAGTTGTCCGGATCAATATCAAAGGAAAATAGTTTTATAAAATTATTCTCTCTATCACGCGAATAAATTTCTAAAGCAACAGAATTTTTAGGATATGGAAAAATCACCGAACCGCTGAAAGAACGTGTTATTCTCTTTGCTTCATCAGTAGTACGCCATTCACCAAAGAGTGTTGAGTAATTCTGAGAATAGATAATGGAATTACTTTCAGCATCTTTGATCGTAAACTTGTAATCACCAAGGTTTAATGTGTCAACCAGATTCGTAGTTCTCCCGCCCCAGATCGGTTCTTCAATCATTTCATCAAATACTATTGACTCGGTGGAATCATTTCCTATATGATAATAATCGAAGCGTAAAGTTTTAACTTCAAAATAATCCGAAAAAATATTTTGAGCAAACAGTGACTGATAAAGAACGAAAATAAAAATAACGATCTTCATACGTCGAACTTAATGATTATCTTCTTTATCAGTATCTAATGAGTCGGTTTCATGTGCCGCCTCTTCATTGTTAGTCTCTTTTGCCCGCTCGATTTCAAAGAATAGTTCTTCTTTATCTTTCAATCGCTTGGCGATGATCGTATCACCGTCCTTTATATTACCAAGGAGTAATTCTTCAGCAAGAGGATCTTCAAGATATGTTTGAATTGCTCTTTTCAGAGGTCGCGCACCAAATTTCGGATCATAACCTTGATCAGTAAGAAATTCCAGAGCTGATTCATCCAGAACTATTTTCATCTTATTGTTTGCTAAATTCTGAACCAGATCCTTCATATCGATATTGATGATCTTTTTAATATCTTCTCGATTCAAATTTCTGAATACGATTGCATCATCAATTCTATTTAGAAATTCCGGATTAAAGAGATCTTTCATTGCACTTTCTACAGTGTTTTTTAAGTTTTGATATTTATCGACACTGCTTTCACCACTGAAACCAAAACCACCTGAATCTCTGATCTGTTTGGTTCCAACGTTAGAAGTCATTATGATTATTGTATTTTTAAAATCAACTTTTCTTCCGAGACTATCAGTTAAAACACCGTCGTCAAGTACCTGAAGCAGAATATTGAAAACATCACTATGAGCTTTCTCAATCTCGTCGAAGAGAACTACAGAATAGGGTTTTCTTCTAACTTTTTCCGTCAGTTGCCCGCCTTCTTCGTACCCGACATATCCAGGCGGTGCACCGACCAATCTAGATACGGCATATTTTTCCATATACTCACTCATATCGATTCTTATTAATGCATCTTCAGAATCAAATAAATATTTCGCAAGTACCTTTGCAAGTTCTGTTTTACCGACACCGGTCGGACCGAGAAATATAAAATTACCAATTGGTTTATTTGGATTTTTGAGCCCGGCTCTTGTCCTTCTGATCGCTTTGGTTAATTTTAGAACAGCTTCGTCCTGTCCTACAATTCTTTCCTTCAATACTTCTTCCATCTTCATAAGTTTTTCAGTTTCCTCTTGCACCATACGAGTAACAGGAATACTTGTCATCATTGAAACTACTGTAGCAATATCATGTTCGGTCACGTCATAAACTATTCCTTCAGTCTCCTTTTCCCACTTGTTCTTCTCTATCTCAAGTTCAAGTTGCAATCGTCTTTCTTTATCTCTAAGTCTGGCAGCTTCTTCATAGTCCTGTTGTTTAACAACATTTATCTTATCCTTTTTTACAAGATCGATTTCCTCTTCCAATTCAAGAATGGAATCAGATACTTTAAAGTTACCCATATGTACGCGCGAGCCTGCTTCATCCAAGACATCAATTGCCTTATCAGGCAGATGTCTATCGGTGATATATCTTTCACTTAGTCTTACAGACGCTTCAATAGCTTCATCGCTATATCTTACACTATGATGCTCTTCATACTTAAATTTAATACTGTTCAATATTTCAATTGTTTCATCAACACTTGGCGGATTGATCATAACTTTTTGGAATCTTCTGTCAAGAGCTCCGTCTGTTTCAATAAACTTTCTATACTCGTCAAGCGTTGTAGCACCAATACATTGAATCTCACCTCTAGCGAGTGCAGGCTTGAACATATTAGAAGCATCTAATGAACCAGAAGCACCGCCGGCTCCCACAATAGTATGAAGTTCGTCTATGAAGAGGATCACATCTTCGGCTTTCTCAAGTTCTGCCATAAGAGCTTTCATTCTTTCTTCAAACTGTCCGCGGTATTTGGTTCCGGCTACAAGTCCAGCTAGATCTAATGTCACTACTCTTCTATCTTGCAGAATTCTCGGTACTTTTCTGTGTACAATACGTAATGCCAATCCTTCGGCAATAGCAGTTTTACCCACACCAGGTTCGCCGATAAGAACCGGATTATTTTTTTTCCTTCTGCTAAGAACTTGTGCGACCCTTTCAATTTCTTTTTCTCTTCCAATAACAGGATCGAGTTTATCATCGAGCGCTAATTTTGTAAGGTTTCTACCGAAATTATCCAACACCGGAGTTTTTGATTTCTCGCTTTTCTTCATATTTGGTGGAGGTACGGATTCTTGTTTCCCTTCGAGCGGCTGATTACTCATAATATAATTCAACTCTGACCTTGCCGCTTCATAAGTAACTTGGAACTGATGAAGGATCTGTGTGGCAATATTTTCTTCATCCCTTAATAATGATAGAAGAATATGTTCTGTTCCAATTACATTTGATTTATAGATCTTCGCTTCTATTTGTGTTATCTTTAATACTTTTTCAGCCTGCTTGGTAAGGGGAATATTCCCAATTGTCAGGGTTCCCCCACTGGCTTTAACGGAATCTTCAATTGACTTTTTCAACTGAAGAAGGTCTACATTAAGATTTTTTAAAATCGTAATCGCAATTCCGTGTGCTTCTCTAATGATCCCGAGCAGAATATGTTCTGTACCTATATAGTCATGCCCTAAGCGCAGGGCTTCTTCTCTACTTAGTTTTATAACTTCCTGAACGCGTTCCGAAAAATTACCGTCCATTTTATTTCCTTCCTCTTAAAAATTTTATACTGAAATTTAAGCAATTATTTTGACTTAATATAACTATAGCTTTCATTTGAAACAAGGTTATTAATTATAACTATAACAACAAAAAATGTTCCAAGTTGATTATTATATTTTTTGAACTAAAATATCAACTATTCTTTTGGCGCTGTCACCATCCCATAGCTCCGGGATTTGTCCTTGTTTTAGATGACCGCTAAGCACGTTAAGAGCCGTTTCTTGAGCTTTGTCTAGATTGTTACCTAACAATTGATTTGTCCCGACTTCAACGGTTATCGGTCTTTCTGTGGATGTTCTTAATGTGATACACTGAACACCCATGTAAGTTGATTCTTCTTGGATACCACCGCTATCAGTTAAAATAAGCTCTGCATTCTTGGTTAAACCCAAGAAGTCAATATAACCAATCGGTTCAGTGATTATAATGTTTGAGTTCAAAGAATCGAAAAGGTTAAAATTCTCCCAATTTTGCAATGTTCGGGGATGCATAGGGAAAATTATCTTTCTTTGCTCTGCTATAGTATCCAATAAATTTTTCAGTTTTATTGCTTGTTCTAAAATATCCACATTGCTGGGTCTATGTAATGTAACCAATACATAGTTCCCTTTTGTGAGATCAAATTCATCATGGATATTTGATTGTTCTGCTTTAGGTAAATAATTTATGAGGGAGTCGATCATAACATTACCGGTTAAAAATACTTTGTCAGAACCAACTCCTTCATTTGCTAAATTACTCAAACCGCTCTTCTCGGTAACAAAAAGATAATCCGATATTGAATCAGTAAGAATTCTGTTTATTTCTTCCGGCATCATCATATCTCCACTGCGTAATCCGGCTTCAACATGTGCAACTTTGACGTGTAATTTTGAGGCGGTAAGACTGCATGCAATTGTAGAATTTACATCTCCTACTACAATGATCAAATCCGGTTTTTCTTTAATCAGAATTTTCTCAAACTCTATCATCACTTTTGCTGTCTGCTCAGCATGGGAACCACTTCCAACTCCCAAGTAATAATCCGGTTTCGGAAGTTCGAGATCTTCAAAAAATATTTTCGACATCTTTTCATCATAGTGCTGACCGGTGTGACAAATAATATGTTGAATTGTATTTGAATAAGCATGAAAAGCCTTATGCAGAGGAGCAACTTTCATAAAGTTCGGTCTAGCTCCAACAACAGAGATAATCTTTTTCACTTAATGCCTTTAATGTAGATTATTTAAAAATGTTTTTACAAATTTTGTGACTAAAAACTATTCATAACAGAATAAGTAACTCTCAGACCAAAGTTAAACTTTAGAACTTCTGCAAAATAATGGTTTTGCCTTTTGTCATTTCGAACGAATGTGAGAAATCTTTCAAAATTCAGAAGATTTCTTACCCATAAAATGGGTTTGAAATGACAGATCAGTTATTTTGCAGAAACTCTTTTTATTCGTTTACCCATTTAATAACACCTAACTCAAACTTATTTATTAATAGCGGGTGATTTGGTAAAACTCTCAACGTATAACCGAATTCACCTGTTGAAACGCATGAGATCACTCCCTCATAAGTTAGGTTACCTGATTTTTCATCCTTCGTTAAATATTTCATTGTTACGAATTTGTTTGAATGCGGTTCATCGACTTTATCAACTTTTCCGAAATATATCTGAACTTCTACATCATTCGGAGTTAATTCCCCGATATTTAATTCTGCGCTGACTTTAAATTTCGAACCAATTTTGATTTCCTCGTTCTTTGAACTATCCACATTGACAAAATGAACTTCGTTCCAATGGGCAAGTAAGTTAGATTTCCACTTTGAGAAACTTTTTGCTTCTTCCCAATTGTTTTTCATTAATAGCTTTCGCTTTTTTAATGCATTCAAGTAAAATTTATTAGTGTATTCTTCAAGCATTCTATCCGTATTGTAAACCGGTCCTAATTGACTCATTGAAGCTTTCATTTTCATGATCCATTGTCTGGGAATATTCTCGTTAACCCTTTCATAAAAAAGAGGGATAATATCTGTTTCTAATGTCTGGTAAAGCATTCGTGATTCAACTTCATCTTGATATTCAATATCTGCATACTCTTCACCGCTTCCGATCTTCCATCCAACCGACCTGTTATATGCTTCGTCCCACCAGCCGTCAAGCACACTAAAGTTCAATCCTCCGTTCGCTATTACCTTCATTCCCGAAGTTCCGCTTGCTTCCAGTGGTCTACGCGGATTATTTAACCAAATGTCGCAGCCTTCAACCATGTAACGTGCAACATTCATATCATAGTTTTCAAGAAATACGACTCTCTTCCTTAGATTTTTTTCTTTAGCATAGTTAACAATTTCTTGTATAAGTCTTTTCCCTTCATCATCATGCGGGTGGGCTTTGCCAGCTATGATAATCTGTACCGGTCGTTCATGATTTAATAAAATATCAGATAACCTATCAATATCTCTAAAAAGCAGAGTAGCTCGTTTGTATGTCGCAAATCTTCTGGCAAAACCGATAGTTAACGCAGTTGAATCAAGCACCTCACTTGCAGCATTAATATCGGATTGAGATCTTCCCCAAGAGATGTTCTGCTTGACTAATCTCTTTCTTGCAAATGCTACCAATCTTTCTCTTCTTCTTTCATGTGTACGCCATAGTTCCTCATCCGGAATTTCATAAATAGCTTTCCAAACTTCCGGGTTGGAAGTTGATTGGATAAAACCATCACCTAAATATCTGTATAAAAGATTCTCCATTTCAGCAGATAGATGTGATCTAATATGAATACCATTGGTCACATGATCGATCGGGATCTCGTCAAACGGAACTTTTTTAAATCCACCGACCCACATTTTTTTAGATACTTCGCTATGCAGCTTACTAACCCCGTTTACAAACCCAGCCATGTTCATAGCAAGATGAGCCATATTGAAATTCGTGGGTTCTTTATCTTTTATTATTGTTCCTAAACTGTAAAATTCTTGACTTGATATTTTAAGTTTGTTTCTATAAAAATCACCCAAATATTTTTCGACCAGATCATTGGGGAAGATATCGATGCCTGCCGGCACAGGAGTATGAGTAGTGAATATATTGGAATAAAAACCGATATTCTTTGCATCTTCATACGACAGATCATAAGTAGTGATCAGATGATGGATCCTTTCCAAAGCTAGAAATGCCGAATGCCCTTCATTCATATGGCAAACAAGCGGTTTAATTCCAAGAGCATGTAATGCTCTTATACCGCCAATACCAAGAATAATCTCCTGTTCAATTCTAGTCTCAATTGTTCCGCGATACAATCCATAAGTGATCTTTCGATCCTCGGGAGAATTTTCTGGGATATTAGTATCCAATACATATAGTTTTACTCTTCCAACTTCAATTTTCCAGATCTGTGCATAGACTTTTCTCTTCGGAAAATTTACATGAATTTTTAATGGCTCTCCGTTATTATCTTTCTCCAAAGTCATTGGCTGGTTGTGATAGTCTATAAGCCCATAACTTTCCAACTGCCAGCCGTCGTTGTTCAGATATTGCTGGAAATATCCTTCTTTGTAGTTCAATCCAACTGCAACCAAAGGAACTCCTAAATCACTTGCCGATTTAAGATGATCCCCGGCTAGGACACCTAAACCACCTGAATAAATTTGCAGACATTCCGTCAATCCAAATTCTGCTGAGAAATATGCAATATAACTTTTTTTGGATTTATCAAAATTTGCTTGATACCATGAAGCTGTTGCCAGATAATCCTCAAGCTGCTTGTTCACTCTGTTCATATGTGAAACAAAACCGTCGTCCTTTGCTACTTCTTCTAACCTTTCCTGATTCAACTGCCCCAGCAGAAGAACCGGATTATGATTTGTGGATTCCCAAAGTTCTTTATCAAGTCTTCTGAATAAAGCCAGCGCATCATTATTCCAAGTCCAGTATATATTTCTTGTGATCTTTCTTAAGGGTTCTAATTTTTTAGGTAAGGAAGGTATTACTTTAAAATTCCCAACAAAGTCTATCATGATGTTCCTCAAAAACAATTAAAAATTTAATTTATAATGTTATTTATTATACTTTAAAAAATAAAATATGAATTTATAAATATATCAATACTTTCAGAATAAGGTACAATAAATTATCACTTATTTAATTCCAAATATTGTGTATTTTTATAAGTTAATTTTATAATTGTTAAAAACCACACCATGGATTATTTTATCATTGTCGTAATAGGATTTTTTATCGGGATATTTCCAAATCATTTTTTATTTGAGAAATTGTTTCCTCCCGACAAACATGAAAATAATAGGATACGAACTCTGATCCCTATTCTGCTCGATTTAATCAAAGGGTTGTTGATCGTTTTCTTGACAAAATACTTATTAAATTTTGATTTTCTCAACATAATGCTTGCATTGATTATAGGTACTTTGTTTCATTCGTTTTTTCAAGAGTTTAAATTTCAACGAAGAGAAGGTCAAACAGTTGCCTTAGCCGGACTCTCCCTTTTTATTCCCTTAATAGTTTTAATCTGGATTATAATTTGGTTGATATCATTTGCATATAAAAGAAACAAGGAATTTAGTTTAACATCTGCTACATTTCTGACCGGATTATTAGGCGTTACCTCGTCAAGAATCTTTAACAATGAATATTGGTATTCAAATCCACTAGCACATTCAAACAATGAATTTAAAATTTTAATTACAATATTATTTATTCTAATTCTCAGTTCTCAAATTGATAAAATTAAAGCTTTCTATTTTAAAGATAAATCAAAAGGATAGTTAAATGAAATACTTTCAGATCATATTCATCAATGCAGTAGTGACAATCTTAATTATATTAGCATTCTTCTTTTTAACAAAAGAAAAATCAACTAAAGTTCAGAATGTCTCAAGTGTATTAATACAAAAGCAAAACAAAGATAATTTTAAAATCGTTTCTGCGGATCAAAAAGTTCAAGCTCAACAGGGTATTGCAAATTCAAGACAAACAATAATTACCGAAACTGTAAAAAAAGTGAGTCCTGCAGTTGTAGGTATTACAGTTAAAGAAGTTAGACAAATTGCATATCGAACTCCGTTTGGAGATGATCCGTTTTTTAGAAGGTTCTTTGGAGATCAGGTATTTAACAAAGAATTTACGGGACTTGGCTCTGGTGCCATAATCTCCCCCGACGGATATATTCTAACAAACGATCACGTTGCCGGATCGGCAGATGAAATAACAGTGACTCTTTCGGATGGTAAACACTACCCGGCAAAAAGAATTGGAACGGATATCACCACTGATATTTGTCTGCTGAAAATTGACGCAAAGGATTTACCTTACATCCCATTTGGAAACTCAGATGATATTTTAATCGGTGAATGGGTGATTGCGTTAGGAAATCCATTCGGATTGTTCGAAATATCAGATAAGGCTTCGGTTACTGTTGGTGTAATAAGTGCGACCGGGATGAATCTTACACCCGTTGATAATAGATATTACTTGGAGATGATTCAAACGGATGCCTCAATAAATCAAGGAAATTCAGGCGGTCCGTTAGTAAACAGTATAGGTCAACTTATTGGAATGAACACTTTGATTTTTACCGCCCAGGGATCCAGCGGAAACGTCGGAATTGGTTTTGCAATTCCGGTTAATAAGCTTCAGAAGGTCATTAAGGAATTAAAAGAGAACGGTGTGTTCGAGCGAAACTTCTGGACCGGTTTGCGTATCCATTCAATTGATGAGGGTATTGCAAAATATTATAAACTTGACGATACCAAGGGTGTAATCATTACTGATATAGTTAAGAATTCTCCGGCAAGTAAAGCTGGTCTTCAAGTTGGAGACATAATTAGAGAAGTTGATGGATCTAAAATAAATAATTATGAAACATTAAAAGGTGTATTACAGAATTATAAGACAGGCGAGACAATTACTTTAACAGTTTTAAGAAATAACGAATATATTAACATTAAAATGAATTTAGAGAGAAGACCATGATTGAAAGATACACCCGCCCTGAAATGGGAAATATTTGGGAAGAAGAATTTAAGTTTTCCACTTGGCTGAAGATAGAAATTCTTGCATGTGAAGCGAGAGCAAAATTAGGCGAAATTCCAATGGAAGATGTAGAAGTAATTAAAGAAAAAGCAAACTTTGATGTTAAAAGGATACTGGAGATTGAAGAAGAAACTAAACACGATGTGATCGCATTTTTAACTAATGTTGCAGAATATGTTGGTCCGGTATCACGACATATTCACTATGGTATGACTTCTTCCGATATCCTTGATACAACACTATCCTATCAGATGAAAAGTGCTGGTAATATCTTATTGGATCAGCTGTTAAGGTTGAAGGAAGTCTTAAAGGAAAGAGCATATGAACATAAAAATACAGTCTGCGTTGGACGTAGTCATGGTATTCATGCTGAACCGATAACCATTGGATTAAAGTTTGCCCTTTGGCATGATGAAATTAAAAGAGACATTAAACGACTCGAGAATGCGATCCAAACGATAAGTGTTGGACAGATTTCAGGAGCAGTAGGAACTTTTGAACATTTATCTCCTAAGGTGGAGGAATATGTTTGCGAACAGATGGGATTGACTCCGGCGCCGGTTACTACTCAAGTTATTCAACGTGATAGACATGCAGAATATTTAACTACGTTAGCCATTGTCGGAGCAACTCTGGAAAAGATCTCAGTTGAGATCCGTCATCTGCAAAGAACAGAGGTTTTAGAGGTTGAAGAATATTTTTCAAAAGGTCAAAAAGGCTCATCTGCAATGCCGCATAAAAGAAATCCTATTGTTAGCGAGCGTATAACCGGTATTGCTCGTTTATTGCGTGGTAATTCAATGGCGGCTTTAGAAAATGTTGCCCTCTGGCATGAGCGGGATATTTCGCATTCTTCTGTTGAGCGTGTAATTGTTCCGGATAGTACAATCATACTAAATTATGCATTGTATCTTATGATAAATTTGATCAAGAATTTGATTATTTATCCAGAGAATAGTATTAAAAATTTGAATATTACGCGCGGACTTGTTTTTTCGCAGACTGTTTTACTTGCTCTGATTAATAAAGGTTTAACCAGAGAAGATGCTTACAAATTAGTGCAAACAAATGCTATGGAAGTATGGAGGGATCAAAATAAAACTTTGAAAAATGAACTTATTGATTCTGAAGAAGTTTCTGAATATTTGAGTAGAGATGAGATAGAAGAAATATTTAGTTCTAATAAAATGCTGGATAATGTTGACTACATTTTTAAACGTACATTTGAATAATTCAATTTTAATTAGATATTATCTATTAAAGCTGTCTCGGTTAGATGTTTTACGAGACAGCTTTTTTGAAATTATGTGGATCTAATGTACGTCATGTTTATAAATCCTTTTAAATTGCCGATCATTTTTTTACTAATAATAAGGTCTTGACTAATAATATAAATTTGAATAAATTAGCACTCGTTAAAAGAGAGTGCTAATAATTTTTCATTTTTATGAATCCATTGCACTCTGTATTTCATCATACACATTAAAAATTTATAATACATTAAATAACAAATACAATAAACGGAGGTAAAAATGTCATCAAAAATAGTTGAATATGGTAGTGATGCTAGGAATTCTCTCAAAGGTGGAGTTGATAAACTAGCTAATGCCGTAAAGGTTACATTAGGTCCAAAAGGACGTAATGTTGTGATCGACAAAAAATTTGGTGCACCAACTGTTACTAAAGACGGTGTAACTGTAGCAAAGGAAATTGAATTAGCTGACCCTATCGAAAATATGGGAGCACAAATGGTGCGTGAAGTTGCTTCTAAAACTAGTGATGTTGCCGGTGACGGTACAACAACTGCAACTGTTTTAGCTCAGGCTATTTATCGTGAAGGATTAAAAAATGTTACTGCCGGTGCAAATCCAATGGATCTGAAAAGAGGTATTGACTTGGCAATTAAAAAAGTTGTTGATCATCTTCATGAAACTTCGAAAGAAGTTGAAGGTAGAGAAGAGATTGCACAAGTTGGTTCAATTTCAGCAAACAATGATCCTACAATCGGAGAACTGATTGCTGATGCAATGGAGAAAGTAGGCAAAGATGGTGTAATTACCGTTGAAGAAGCAAAAGGAACAGAAACGGAATTAGAAATAGTTGAAGGTATGCAATTCGATCGTGGATATCTTTCACCTTACTTTGTAACTGATTCGGAATCAATGGAATCTGTTATGGAAGATCCTCTTATTCTTATCCATGACAAAAAAATCTCAGCGATGAAAGATCTATTACCAATCCTTGAAAAAGTTGCTCAAGCTGGTAAGGGTCTTGTAATCATTGCAGAAGATCTTGAAGGTGAAGCTCTTGCAACACTAGTTGTTAATAAATTAAGAGGTACATTAAAAGTTGCTGCAGTTAAAGCTCCAGGCTTCGGCGATAGAAGAAAAGCAATGCTGGAAGATATCGCAATATTAACTAGCGGAACTGTTATCTCTGAAGAAAGAGGTTACAAATTAGAAAATGCAACGATGGAATATTTGGGAAGCGCTAAGAAAGTTGTAATGGATAAAGATATCACAGTTATTGTTGAAGGTGCAGGAAAAACTGAAGATATCAAGAAACGTGTAAAAGAGATCAAAGCTCAAATCGAAAATACTACATCTGATTATGATAGAGAAAAACTTCAAGAAAGATTAGCTAAACTAGCCGGCGGTGTTGCCGTTCTTAAGATCGGAGCTTCAACAGAAGTGGAAATGAAAGAGAAAAAAGCACGAGTTGAAGATGCATTGCATGCAACCAGAGCGGCTGTTGAAGAAGGTATTGTTGCCGGTGGCGGTGTGGCATTGGTAAGAACTATTGCTACTTTAGATAAACTAAAAGGTCAAAACGAAGATCAAACAACAGGAATTAAAATAATTCAACATGCTTTATCAGAACCATTAAAACAAATTGTTTATAATGCGGGTTTAGAAGGCGCTGTTGTATTAAATAAAGTTCTTGAAGGTAAAGATGATTTCGGATTCAATGCTGCTACGGAAGTATACGAAAATATGATTTCTGCCGGTGTAATTGATCCTACTAAAGTAACAAGAACGGCGCTTCAAAATGCTTCGTCAGTGTCAGCTTTATTGTTGACTACCGAAGCGGTTGTTTTTGAAAAACCGGAAGATGAGAAAGCACTTCCTATGCCTCCAGGAGGAATGGACGGAATGGGTGGTATGGGCGGAATGTATTAATCTGAAACCTATAATTTCTTTGCAATAAAAAAAGGTAGTCTTAATTGACTACCTTTTATCTTTTCTCTTTGAAATATTTAATTGTTTTCAGCAGTCCCTCTTCCCTACTGATAACCGGTTCCCAACCTAATTGGGCTTTTGCTTTTGAAATGTCCGGTTGACGAATTTGAGGATCATCCTCCGGAATCGGTTTGTAAACTATTCCGCTTTTTGAATTTGTAAATGCGATAACTTCTTCTGCAAATTTCTTAATTGTTATCTCGGATGGATTTCCAATGTTTATGGGGGTTTTGATATCTGACAATAAGAGTTTGTAAATCCCGTCAATTAAATCCGACACGAAACAGAAACTTCGAGTTTGTGAACCATCGCCGAATACAGTTAAGTCCTTATTAGTCAATGCCTGAGAGATAAACGTAGGCAGTGCTCTGCCGTCATCTATGCGCATGCGGGGGCCGTATGTATTAAATATTCTAACAATCCTCGTTTCGATATGATGATATCTTTGATATGCCATAGTAATTGCTTCGGCAAACCGTTTTGCTTCATCATAAACTCCCCTAGGACCAATAGGATTGACATTTCCCCAATATTCTTCCGGCTGAGGATGGATTTCCGGATCACCATATACTTCGGAAGTTGATGCAAGAAGAAATACAGCTTTTTTCTCTTTAGCTAATCCCAAAGCTTTGTGTGTTCCCAGCGATCCGACTTTCAATGTCTGTATCGGCAATTTTAGATAATCTATAGGACTTGATGGTGAAGCGAAATGCAGAACGTAATCAACTTTTCCAGGTACATGAATAAAGTTAGTAACATCATGCTTTATGAATCTGAACCTTGGATTTTCGAAAAGGTGTTCGATATTATCCAAAGTACCAGTTAATAAATTATCAATGCAAATAACTTTAATATTTTCTTGGATCAATTTATCGCAAAGATATGATCCGAGGAAACCAGCGCCACCAGTTATTACAGCTGTTTTATCACTCATATAAGTTCGAGTAATGTTTATGTTTTTTTACTAAAAAATTTCTTCTTCTTCGCATCTTTATTATTTGAGTAATAATAATAGTATTTATAATATGAGCCATAACCGCTTTTGAAAGTGAATTTATTCAGCACAACACCGATAAATGAATCAGAATCATGCTGTAATAATTCGGCTGATTTTTTCAACAATTCAATTTCTGTTTCTCCCGAAGCAGCTACCAAAATAGTTGTATCGGCAATTCGGGATAATATTTCAGAATCTGTGACAGCAATTATAGGCGGAGAATCTAATACAATAAGATCATATTTTGTTTTCAATCTTGCCAGTAAATCAACCATTTGTTGAGAACCAAGAATCTCAGAAGGATTAGGCGGAATAGTTCCGCAAGTGATAAAGTCCAAATTCGGTAATTTCGATTTATGAATTACAGATTCCAAATCAGTGTGACCTAAAAAATAGTCAGTAAAGCCTGGGAATCTTTGCTCCTTAAATACTGTGTGCACCCTGGGTTTACGAAGATCACAATCAACAATTATGGTTCTCTTGTTTGTTTGAGCAAAACTGCCGGCAACATTTATTGCAATAGTCGTTTTTCCCTCTTGAGGAGTTGACGAGGTAATATGAATTACTTTAACCCCGCCGTTATTTAATTTAGAAAATTGAATACGAGTTCTCAATACCCTGAAAGCTTCACTATAAATTGAATCGGACTTTTCATGAATTATGAATTCAAATTCTTTATTGGTTTCTACTCCCTCAATTTTAGGTATCCAAGTAAGAACATTTATATTCTCTTTTTCTATATCCTCCGGAGTTTTAACAGTATTATCAAAATAATCCCTTACAAATGCAAAACCAACCCCAAAACCAAACCCTAATATCAATCCGATTACTACAATAAGCTTTCTATTTGGCTTTGAAGGTTTTACCGGTCTTTGAGCTTCATCTATAATCAATACATTACCAGGAGTTGACTGTTCGCTTATCAACGCCTCTTGATACTTTTCTTCAATTAAGAGATAAAGTTTCTCATAAGCATTTAATTCACGCTGATACCTGGCAAAGCCGATTGTCCGGTTAGGAAGTTCATTGAATTTAGACTCATAATTATCTATTATCTTATTAAGATTTTGATAGGTCGCCTGCAGAGATTTATATCTAACTTCTTCTGTCAAAAGTTTAAGAGAAAGTTCTTTAAGTTCTGCAGGTGAAGCTGCATAAATACTTTCTTTATAAATTTTCAACTGCTCATTCAGTTGCTTGCGTAAATCTCTGATTGTCCTATTCTTATTTACAAGTAGTTCTTTTCTTGTAGCACTCATCGTAGTATCAGACATAGCAACATCTCGCTCCATTTCCAATCTTGCAATTTCTTCCTGTAGAGCTCTCATCCTAGGCTCAGTAGCATAATTTTCGATATACTTACTAATACTTGAATTTTGCTTATTCATTTCTTCTTTATACTGTTTTATGTTTTCTTCTGCTTGAGAAAGTTCAAGAGAAGTCGCATCTCTCTGTGCTTCAAATGTAGAAAGTATATCAATCAAAGCTTTTGCCTGATCGTCGAGAGCAATAATCCTGCCTTCTACCTGAAACTTTTTCATTTTCTCTTCAACAACTAGCAACTCTTGATATTTTTTAGTTCTTTGTTTTTGCAGGAATGCTACAACCTTACTTAATTGCTGGCGTGTGTATTTTAAATTTAGTTTTTCGTACGATTGGGCATAACAATTTGCTATCATCTGTGCTTCATACGGTACTGGCGACTCAACCGATATTTCAACAATATCCAAACCTCTTTTCTGCTCAATTTTTACCTTGTCAAGCATCTCCATTAAATCATATTTTGACTTCAGCTTGACTCCATTGTCCTCCAGATCAAAGCTATGATCTAATAAAACGTAGAAACTGTCAGGATTATTAACAGTATTAAAAGAATCAATTAATGCCGATGCAATAATATCCCTTAATCTTCGACTTTTTAATATTTCGATTTCATTTGCTATAAACCTGTCGTTTCCAAAATCAGAAATTTCCGGGAGAAGTGGAGAACTTAGTATACCCCCAGCTTGAGGTTTTTGAATTTTCAATGCAGTAGATGCGGTATAAATATCGCGAGCAGTAAAAGCATAAATTACAGAAACTGCTAATCCGGTAAGACCAATTAATAGTATTGGAATAATGTTGATCCTTATAAGATTGAAGTAATCTTTTATAGAATGTGTTTCTTCTTGAATATTATTATCAAATTCGTTGTCCAAAATATTTTCCTATTATTGTGCAGTTACTACTAATAAAGTTGTAAATGAGATTAATGTTGAAACAACCCCTAGGGTTATTGCTATCCAGTCTCTAAGATATAATCTTTGACTTCCGGGAACAACTAGAATATCTCCGGCTACTAGATC
>UOGD01000353.1_pt1 | contig 23849 bp, 25 predicted proteins | sample 1989731 | NCBI WGS metagenome assembly UOGD01 (sample SAMEA4712198, study PRJEB27164) | hydrothermal vent metagenome | biome: marine basaltic hydrothermal vent biome; feature: marine hydrothermal vent; material: mineral | place: Pacific Ocean | collected 2011-06-14/2011-07-23 | depth 1691 m | reverse complement strand
GAAGAGACCAGAACTACTTTGTTCCAACCTTCTTTTGCTTATGCATTAGTGATAGCACTTGTGGTTTTTATTGCTTCACAGCTAGTTAATTTCAATGTGGTTGATTCTGATTCTGAATATGCTGCTCTAATAAATGCCTCAGATCTTGAAGAATATATCTCAGCCGATCAATTACTAGATATGGATGAGTTTGCAGAAGTTATTATTTCTGATAGTGATGAACTTGACTATGCAGAATATTTACTAAGTAACACTGAGCCGACTGAGATGTTCCAATCTTCGGAGGAAAATGAGATACTGAATTTGCTGGACGAATCGGTTGAAGAAGCAATTTTTAATGAACTTGTAAATAAAAAAATATTGTAGGTATATATATGAAAAAGATAATTGCCGTTGCTGTTGTATTAATGCTTTCTACTCATGTGAGTGTCGCTCAGAATTGGTCGCAAAATAAATGGGGAATGACCGGCGGCAGAATTTCTGAATTGGAAAAAATTAAGTTAATTGAAGTTCTGCAGATGGACGAAGAGACTACACTCAAGTTTTTTTCGAGAAGAAATTTGCACCGGCTTGATCAGAAAAAAATTATGAACAAGCGGGATTCTTTATTAAAACAACTTGATAAAAGAATTGTTGATGGTGATAATAAAATAGATTATAAAAAAGAAATTTATCAAATTTTAGATCTTGAAAAAGAATTATCGAACGAAAGAGAGAAATTCTTCAAATCTCTGGACGATATCCTATCTTACGAACAAATTGCGAAATTACTCGTTTTTGAAAAGAAATTCAGAAGCGAGATTCGAAAACAGCTCATTAAACATGGTAAACGGGGGTGGAAGCATAGACCCAATATGGATTAAAATACGGGAACAACTTCTAGTTTATTATGGTAAAAGGAAAAGCGGATAAATTCCACTCGAGTAGTGTTTTGTATTGATTTTTTTCGCAGACAGGTGTATTTTTGTTTTTCTATTTCTGCGGAAGTGGTGAAATTGGTATACACGCTATCTTGAGGGGGTAGTGCTCTAACGGGCATGCGGGTTCAAGTCCCGCCTTCCGCACAGAATTTTTTAACAACTATCAGGGATACTGTAATGATGAAATTAAAAATATTTTTCTTAGCGGTAATATTTGCTTTTAGTTCAGTTGCTTTCGGACAGAAAGCCGAAATGAATCCGGACGCTGCTAAACTCTATAACGAAGGCAATAGTTTAGTAAAATCAGGCCAATACAGCGGTGCTCTTGAAAAATATAATTCTGCTCTTGAAATCGAAAAAAATGCAAAGATTTATTATCAAAAAAGTATTGCTCTAAAAAAGTTAAGAAAATTTAAAGAAGCTGAATCAACACTTTTAGAGTGTATCAAAGTTGATTCTAATTTTGTATCTGCATACAGTGGATTAGGAACTACATATTATTCTTTGAAAAAATATCAGAAAGCAATTGATAACTTCAATATATATTTGAAAAAAAGCAATAACGAAAAACAAAATCAAAAGATCAAAAAATTCATCGGTCTTTCATACACTCAATTAGGTCGAATTGCCAAGCAGGATGGAAAGCATAAAAGCGCAGTTAAATATTTGAAGGAAGCTACAGCGAATTATGATTATGATGCTGCATATTTATTGTTGGCTGAGATCTATAACGATTTGGGTGAATACAGAAAAGCATTGGAAGTTGCGGATAAAGCCATTAATTACAGAAAGAAAATTTCTAAAGGCGCACCTTATTACTATAAAGGATTAGCATTCAAAGGATTAGGGGATAAAGAGAAAGCTAGGGAAAATTTTAAAGTTGCCGCTAAAGATAAACAATATAAAAATAATGCAAATTATGAATTGAAAAATTTGAAGTAATTTTTAAATACATCAGAATTAAAAAAAAGCTCTCCTTTGTTATAAAGGGGAGCTTTTTTTTTACTACAAAATACTTATCAAAACATTCAAACGAATATGAACGGAATTTAGATCTTCTCCGCTGCTTAATAGTGTGTTCATATTATAATGTGCTGAAAGGTCAAAATCAATTATGGGAATAAGTGTAAAATAAACTCCGGCTCCAAGCCCTAATCCGCTTTTGCTTTGAGATTCGCTGTATGTAACACCTCCGATCTTTGATTCGCCTATTGAAGTTATTAAAAACTCAGCAGCCAGGTAAGGTTTAAGCGGTCCAGGCAGTAAGGTAAACTCTGCTCCTAAACCAGTGGAGAAAAAACTGCTTTCATGTTTTATTCCGGCAACTTCTTTTGATAACGGATTGTTGTAAAGATTTGCAGTAAAATACAATGGTATCATCGGCAATCCTACAACAACTTTCCCGCCATAATGAAAACCACTATCAAATGTTGAAGCCGAACTTGTTATGGTTGTGTAACCGCCGCCGAGACCCACTTTAATTGTTTGCGCCTGTGCAGCAACAAATAGAAAAAAAGAAAAAGTTATAACATATAGCAAAAAATTCTTCATACTTCCTCCTGAGATTATTTTAATAATTTTGTTAATATTATATTCAATATAAAAAAATGTTAAGAACTTAAAAAATATTAACTTATAAAAGTTACTGATTAATCTACTTTAAGTTTGTTCATCTTTTCATTATTTTTGAATAACTAAACATGTATTATGGATATCAATGTTATTTTATCAATGCTTTTTTTCAAAGATGTGAATTTTACCTCTTAGATAATTAATAGATGTCAAATATTAATACTTTTTTAGTATTTTTGTTAGAATAATTGAGAAATTTTAAAAATAGAACAATAGTTTAAAAGTCTTAAAAATTAATCATACAATTAGGTTACTGTTAAACCTTATAATACATAGGATTTTATTAATCATTCTTTATATATGAAAAACTTCTTTCAAATTGGAATTATAATTCTTTTAAGTTTTAGCGCTGTTTATTCGCAGACCGATCTTGATCAAACCGAAGCTATGCAGTTTTATGATGATGAGCAATATGCAATAGCTAGAAATATGTTTCTGGAGATAACTCAAAAGGATGATATTGACGACAACTTAATTGCAACATCAAAGTTCTATGCTGCAAAGTGTCTGGTTCAATTGAATTTAATTGACGGTGCAATTGAAGAACTTGAATTCTTTGTTAGAAAGTATAAATTTTCTTCATATCGTCCAGAAGCCATTTATATGCTTGGGACTATCTATTTTGCAAAAGAACAGTATTTCCAGGCTAGAGAGAAATTTATTCTTTTACTTGATGAATATCCAAATAATGAATTCAGTAGTATTTCATATTATTGGATTGGTCAATCTTTTGTGAATGAAAATAAGTTTGTTGAAGGAGAGGAGTTTTTACTCGAGGCGATTTCCAACGATAGGAATAGCGAGAAAGTTGATTATACAATCTATTCTTTAGCTTATATTTACGAGTTGAAAGGTGATTATAATTCTGCAGTAACTTATTACGACGAGCTGCTGGCTTATCATAGAGATAGTGAGCTAGCGCCGAGTGCCCAGCTTAGAATAGGCGCATGCTACTTTAACCTGAAGCAATATGATAGAGCTATTCTTGAGTTGACTGATCCGCTTATCAATAAGCTGCCTGAAGATCAGCAAGTTGAAGCCGGATATTTGTTGGCAAATGCTCATTTTAGACTGCAGGAATATGATGAAGCCGAAAAAGCATTCAAGGATGTTTTAAGCAGAACAACTTCAACTAATGTTGAACGGCAAAGTAAATTTGGAATTGCCTGGGTTAACTTCCAGCAGCAAAATTATGAAACTGCGTATGATCAATTTTCCAGTTTAATAAATAGAGATCAACCCGATAGTATCACAATTAAATCAACTTTTTGGAGCGCTGAGTGTAAAAGATATCTTGGAGATATAAAAGCGGCTCAGAAGATATATGATGAATTCCTTAAGAATTATCCTAATGATGAAATGGCTGATGCCGTTAAGTTAAGTTTAAGTATAATTCAGTTCAATAATAGAGAAACGAAGATTTCCGAGCGGAATCTTCTCATTGCTTCACAGGCAAAGGACAAGATAATCAGAGGCAGAGCGCTGACTTTACTGGGTGAGATAAGTCTCGAAGGAAAAAAATATTCTGATGCTGAAGGATATTTTGCCAAAGCCGTAAAGATACCGTTCCTGCCTAAAAAAATATCGAACAGAGCAATACTCGGATTAGGTATTTCACAATACTATCTCAAAAAGTACGATGATGCTTTAATGAATCTGAATGATCTGAATGTCCGTGATCAAAGATTTGAATCGAGGAAAGTCAATTTTTATCTGGCTGAAACATACTTTGATAAAGGCAATTATGCCGCTGCTCAACGTCATTATTATAGAATTGAAGATAAAGGTGACGAGCTGGATAAATTAGCGCTGTATGGATCCGCATATTCCTATTTCAACATGAAAGATTTTGCAAATTCCGCTTATTACTTCAGGGAATATCTGGTAAAATATCCTAAAGATAAAAATGCAAAAGATGTACGATTAAGATTAGCCGATAGTTATTTCGGGATGAAGAATTTTAAATTAGCCACAGCCGAGTATAGAAAAATATTTAATTCCTACGGAGTTAATTATCGAAATGCGTATACACTTTACCAGTTTGGACAATCACTTTTTAAGTCGGATGAATCGGATGAAGCCATTCAGAGAATGCAGCAGCTTCAAACGGAATATCCGAAATCGAAATATCGAGATGATGCGCAGTATTTAATCGGATGGATTAATTTCCAAAGGGGTGATTTTGAAACAGCGCTTACCGATTACAAAAATCTTTTAACAATGTATCCCAAATCACCGATAAGACCAATTGCTTACTACTCCATAGGGGATTCATACTACAATATGGGAAAATATGATTCTGCGATTGTTTTCTATCTTAAAATTATAAACGAGTATCCCGAATCACGGTTTGTTTACGATGCAATAAATGGGATCCAGTACAGTTATTTAGCTAAGGATAATCCCGAAAAAGCTGTAGCGTTGATAAACGCATATATTGTAAAATATCCTCACGCATCCAACAGTCAAAAAATATTGATGAAGAAAGGGGAAATTTATTATAGTTACGGAAATTACCAGAAGGCAATTGAAGGCTATAATGAAATGTTGAATTTCTATCCAAAAAGTGACTTGGCTCCAACCGCAATGTACTGGGTGGGAAAAAGTTACGAGATGCTTGAAGATACAGTAAATGCAATTGAATACTTTTCAACTGTTGTTGATAAATATTTGCGATCGGAATATGGAATTGAAGCGGTTATTGAATTAGGAACGATCTATTCGGCTCAAAAGGATTTTGAGAAAGAAATTCAACTATATAAAAGTGTACTGCCGAAGATATCTAATTCTGATAAAGCTCAGGAAATTATGTTCTTAAAGGGTATTGCTGAGCTTAACAGCGGTGATCAGGAAGCGGCATATAATACATTTACCGAGATAATCAAATATTACGATAAAACATTATTCTCGGCTAAGGCGAAAATTGAACTGGGGAAAATGGAACTTGATGCCGGTCGTTTTCCAAATGCTGAAATACTTTTTAGTGAAGTAGCTCAGAATAGAACCGATGATATCGGCGCACAGGCGCAGTACTATTGGGGATATGTGCTGTTTGAAGAAGGAAAATATGAAGAGGCAATCTCCGCACTTGTAAGGGTTAGAACAGTGTATGCATCATATGACGAGTGGTTTATTAAATCCTTGCTCAAACTTGGTGACTGCTACGTTCAGATAAAGGATAAGAAAAACGCCCGTGAGATGTATCGTGCTGTTGCAAAAAGACATCCGGACGATGAATATGGTAAAGAAGCAAAAAGTAAGCTGGCTGAACTTTGAAATTATAATTATTAAATAAATTATAATAATGAATTAAAATGAAAAAAAATCTTTCTATCATAGTTGTAATAATAATTTCATTACTGTTTCTCAGTAAGAAAAATTATTCTCAGAGCATCGAACTACCCGACTTTGTTATTACAGGTGTTCAGAGTGTTTCGATTCCGACAATGAAGAAAAATAAATCTGAATATATCCCCGTAATCTCGGATGAATTTCTCACTCCGACTTATGATCCGGAAGATTTTACACTTACTGACTATACCAGTCCTATTAAGAAAGAACTTGAACTTTATAAAGAACCTCACGGTTATAACGGGTTATTAAAAGTTGGTGTCGGTACTCAGACACTGCCGATCGGAGATCTTTATTATAATAAAAGTATTGGACAGTTCCTTTTTGATACGCACATTTGGGGCTTAAATATACGCGAGTACATACCGAATGCCGGATACAACACATCCGGCGGCAAGGTTAACTTCAACTATTTTATAAATAAAAGAAATCTTATGTTCCATGGGCTTTCTATCAGGCTTGATGCAACATTTGCTAGAGAAGGGTATAAATTATTCGGCTCGATATCTCCGACCGCTGTGAGAGAGAACAATTTCCAGAAATTTAATCTTTCATTTATTAATAGATTGAAGAAAACTCTTAATTATGGATTTAAAATCAACGGGCGTAATGTAAACTTAACTAAAGATGATGTTAAGGAAAACCGGTATGATTGGAGTTTATTCCTTAAATATAATTTCGGTCTTTTTGCTCTTGGGTTCGATGGATTGGCGATCAGCCAGGATGTAATAAAAGATAATGGAGTTTTGAATAAATACAGTTACTTTGGTGGCAATGCGTTTGTTAAGCTCGACAGATCGGAGCTATTTTATGTTAAAGCTGGTGTGCATTATTCGGGACAAGGACCAAACAGCTTTTTCTCTCCGTTCGGAGATATCTCATTTTTCATCACGGAAGATGTTTCAATTTTTGCATCATATTACGGTGGAACCGAGTTCTTTACAGTGAATGATTTTATTACAACTAATAGGTATTACAAAGCTGCGGATGTTGATAACGTTTTTCAGCGAACGAGTTCAAAAATATCCAGTGTAATAAAATATGAATACGAAAGGTTACTTGAAATAAATAGCGGTATAACATTTTCCAGGCTGAACAGCTATCTCTATTTTGAGGATAATTCGGTTGACGGTCTCTTTGATGTTAATTCAATTGATGATGTTAATAGGATGGCATTATTTTTTAATATAACTTTTAACACACCAATGTTTGGCAAGTTATATGCTAATGTCGAGTTGCAGGATGTCAAGACTTCTACCGGCAAGAAATTACCGTATACTCCCACACTCACCACAAATTTTTCGTATGCTTATTCTTTTATGAACGGTCTGTTAGGTAAAATTGAATTCAAGTATTTTGAAGGTAATTACGCCGATTTAAATAATACCCTGAAACTGCCAGGCTATTTTAATATGTCTATTTATGTTAGATATAATATTATAAAACCGCTTGCAATAACAGCTACGATTGATAATCTTCTGAATAATAATAATTATGTTTTTAAAAATTACCGTGAAAAACCCTTTGATGTTATATTCGGTGTTGAATATAACTGGTAGTCTCTTTAATAACAGAGGAAATTAAGTTATGGAAAAACAAGTATTACAAGAAAAAATACTTAAGGTGACTGAGTTAAGTGAAGAACACATAGAGAAGGTTTTTGAAAGTTTTTTAAAGAAGGTTTCTGAAGTTCTTGACATAAATCAAACAATTAAGATTGAAAATATCGGGTTCTTCCAACTAAAGAAAGAACCGGTATCGCGCCTGGAAAGAGACTCATCAAAAAAGAGCAAAAAAATACTTATTTATAAAAGTGTGGAAAGTATAAGATCTTTAGGTGATGAAAATTTCTTAAAATTAGAAATTGAATCAACACATGAAGAACCAACAGCCTTCAGCGATTCTGTATTTAACCTCAGTATCGATAAGCCCTCAACAATATTTGATGAATCGGAAAGTGAAGCTGGTAAGCAGACTGATGAAGAATTAGAGAATTCTATTCAAAGTAAAATTAAAGAGCTTGTTGCTTCCGGAGTTATTCTAGACGGATACGAACTTTTGAATAAAGATTTTATTTCTGCCGATGAAGAATCTGAAGCTGAGGACATTTCAGTAGATGATATTGATGAAAAAAGTATGGAAGAATTTGAAAAGCAGTTTTCTCAATCGGAAGAATTTGATGATTCGCTTATTGAAGATTCAATAATAAAGGAAAGTGAAAAAGATCTGGATACTGATTTTCATTTTGATGAATCATTAACAAGTGACGAACAGAAGGAAGAGATTGTTAGTGAAGAATCTGAAATTGAAGCAGCTTCTGAACCTGAGCATAAAAGTCCGTTTGATGAACTAAATGATCTTGTAAATAAAGAAAAAAAATCAGAAGTTGAAGAAAATGTAAATAGTCAAACTGTTTACGATGAAGTTAAGAGCAGTCTGCGCAAAAATGATAAGGGAAATAAACGATTGTTAATATTGTTATTTGCATCGGTTTTTGTAATTCTCTTGATCGCTATAATTTATTTTACATCCGCCCCAAGCACAACACAAACCCAAACTTTTGTAGCACAGAAAGAAACAACACCTCAAAAACCTATTCCGCCTGCAGCAAAAGTTGATACAACTGTTACCGATAGTGTAAAAAGTAAAGAAACAACTTCTGAAGTAGTGTTGTTAAAGAACGAAAGTAAAAAACAGATAAAAAAAGAAATTCCAAAGCAAGCGCCGAAAACAAATTATACCGGTTTGTACAGGAAAATTCCTAATGATGTTAGAATAACTGATAGAATTTATTTTGATGGGAAAAAATATACTATACAGATATCATCTTGGAAAAGCAGAACTATAGCGCAGCATGAAGTACAGAGATTGAAGAAAAGAGGTTTCGATGCATTTATTTATAAAGTTTTCATAAAGTCGAAAAATGCGACTTATAACAGAGTAAGAGTTGGATATTTTAATACAAAAAATGAAGCAGCACAATTTTTAAAAAGTAATAAATTATAAAAGTATATAGAATTATTTAAGGGTTTAATTATGAGTTTATTATCAATTGTTCTAAAAGGCGGATGGGTAATGTTATTTATCTTTATCGCCTCTATTATTGCCGTAGCTATAATTATTGATAGAATATTAGTTATAAGGAAATCAAAATCCAATATACCTCAGTTTCTTGTTAAGATACGCGGGTTACTTAAAAGGAAAGATATTGACGGCGCACTGAATTACTGTATGGAAGAAAGAACTCCTGCCGCAAACATTGTTAAAAAAGGATTAAAAAAATATAACTTCGGGCATGAACGAGTTAAGGAGGCAATTGAAAGTGCAGGCAAGCAGGAAATAACCAAGTTAGAAAAAGGTTTAGCAATATTGGCGACAATCTCCGGTGTAGCGCCACTGCTTGGGTTCTTGGGTACCGTTACAGGGATGATTTCTGCATTTATGAGAATTGAAGATCTGCAAGGAGCGGCAAACCCAAGTGATTTAGCGGGTGGTATTTGGGAAGCTCTCTTAACAACTGCATTTGGTCTCGCTGTCGGTATTATCGCATATACGTTTTACAATTATCTTGTTAACGCTATAAATAAACTTGTGCTTGATATGGAAATAGTTTCCAATGATGTTGTTGATATAATTGAAGAAGTGCGTGGTAACCAGCCGCAAAGATCTTCCGGCAATGAATAGAAGATGGGGGAATTATGAAATTTGAAATGGAAAATAAACCATTAAGTATGTTTCACTTTTCGTCGCTTACCGATATTGTGATGCTGCTTCTTATCTTTTTTCTGCTTACATCACAGTTTGTAATTCAAACAGGGGTAAAAGTAAAACTGCCTGGTGCAGTTAATAACGAGCAGACGGTTCCGTCAAGGATAGTTGTTTCGATTACTGAATTTGGTAAAATTTATGTTGGTAAAGATGAAGTTACTCTGGATGCTTTAGCTCTAAAGTTAGAAAACATAAAGCAGAATGCTGCCGAAGAGAATGTGATCATTCGTGCTGATAAAGCAACCAATATTGACTTGGTTATAAAAGTGATTGATGCGGCTAAAGGAGTTGGTATTGATAAGTTTACAATTGAAACGGAGAAAGAAACTTACTGATGTTTTGGAAGAAGAGCGAATATAAATCAGCCGTGTTATCAATTGCTATTCATTTAGCAATACTGCTGTTGTTCATGGCTTTTAGTTTCACTCCTGAGTATACAACGGATGAGTATGTAACTGTGGGATTCGGGACTTTCGGAAAACTAAGTTCGTCGGGGGCGGTTTCGAAAAGTAAGAAGAAGAATCTGCCTAGAAAGAAAAAAGTAGAAAAAAAAGTTGATGTGCCTAAAACTATAAATATTGATGAGACCAATCCGGTTACACCGATTGTAAAGAAAAGCAAGAAGAAAACGACAAAAAAAACAGATAAGAAAAATTCGGATAAAGAGAAAGTAGCAAAGGGACGAGAACTTACAGGCGAGGGAACCGGTAAATTTGGTTTTGACATAGACTTTGGCGGTAAAGGGATGCGCAAGATTTATAGTTATATAATTCCCCGGTATCCGCCCGGGGTTTCAAAAGAGATAGATGTAAAATTACGTTTCACAATTCTGCCTGACGGAACGGTCGGGAATATTTTTCCCTTAATTAAAGCCGATACAAAGTTAGAATCCGCGGCTATCAATTCGTTAAGGCAATGGAGATTTGAACCTCTGCCGAAAGGACAAAAACAAGCAGGACAAACAGTAGTAATAACATTCCCTTTCAGGTTAAGATAAGACTTTCGAATTCAATTAATAAATACTTGACTGAAATCTTAAGTAATATTCTTTTGATTTCTTAAAAAAAATGCACTCGGATAAAACAAATAGAACGGATAAAAACTGATTCGTAAAGATCAGTCTAATCCGTTAAATCAGTGTGCTATTAAAAGTGAGATGTCAAAATTATCCAAATCCGTTTAACCCAAGTACAACAATAAAATACTCTCTTCCTGATGTAGAGACGAGGCATGCCTCGTCACTACGCTTGATTATTTACAACATCCATGGTCGTGAGATATCAACATTCGTAAGCGAAAAACAGCAGCCCGGTAATTATGAAGTTGTGTTCAATGTAAACCATCTTTTAAGCAGAACTTATTTTTACAGAATCTCTGCCGGCAGCTCCGTAAAAGGAGCGGGACAAACTTTAACTAAAACTATGAAGTTTATCTTGCTGAAGTAAAATATATAAAAATGGTGTTGGACTGCTGAATTATTCAATTAATAAATACTTAGCTGAAATCTTAAGTAATATTCTTTTGATTTCTTGAGTTCAATATCTGTACACCTATAATACCGCCGAGCATCCCAAATACGGAATTTAGAATAAGGTTATTTACTAATACAGAAAAAGTATAAATTAAAGAAATACCTGTAGTTCTAATTGACTCGACAACATTACCAAGTATGCTCATCACATTATCTTTTAATTCCTCGGAAATCGGGAATTGATTAATCATCTTCTGTAATTCCGAGTAAGTTGCTACAATATCATTGTTCTTTGTAATGAATGTTATAAAAAAATCGAGAATAGTACCGAATAGTGCGGCGTATAGACCCGTAAGCAATCCGAACAACAATCCCTGTTTGATCTCCATCTTTGAATAATCGTTGTTAGCTTTTTGTTCTAACAGTAACGCGATGAAAGCCGCTACCGGTATTATTAAACAGCATCCAAAACTTTTTGCTACCGGTACAATAGAGAGAACACCTGCACCAAATCCTACAATTAAAGGCGATAAATATTTTTTCAATTTTCCTCTTTTCTTTTCTCTGCTAATAAAATTTGTAAACCTTTGTAAATATATATAATTCCTGCAATACCAAAAAGGAATCCTGAAAAAAGTGCTACTGGTTTTGAGTAAGTATAAACGCCAACTGAATACAAAATTACATCAATAAACATTGGAACTGATGCAAAAATTAAGTACTTAATATTGTTTACCTTGATGATCGGTACGAATAGCAGTATTAAAGCCGATACGAATGATCCCAAATAAATTCCCGCACAACGACTGCAGACTAATAAGTTATGTCCGTTTATCGACAATATCTTTTCCGGCTGCTGATGACAAACATGGGAGTAAATTATATCCAGATACGGATATAGAAAAACCAGAAAATTAAAATGCGGAATTAACACTTCAATAAAAATTCCCAGTACCCAAACGAATATCAAAATGAAAAAAATTAATTTAAGATAAAAACTCAATTGAGCATCAAATTTTAATTATTGAATAAACCAGTATCTCATTTTCGGTTAGTATATATAATCTATCGTTAAAGATCGTAGCTTCAACTATTACAGCATCTTCGGGTAAATCCGGTGGAGCGAACTTTTCAATTTTTTTTGCCGGATTTCTCAAGTTGAGATAATACAATTCCTTTTCATCATTGACAACAAAATTATCAAAAGTGATATTTAGGTTAACAGCAGAAAAATCCAATTTAAGTTTGAACAAACCCAATCCATATTGATCAAACACAGTTACTATTTCGTCTCCCAGGACGAACAACTTTGAATCTTGAGCAATGCCAAGCTTTATCGGATCAACAAGTTGGAACTCGCCTGAATCATAGCCTCCGAATTCAATAAGAAAAACTCCTTCGGAATTATATTTCATTATTCTGGAATTATCCGAATCCAGAATGTAAATATCCCCTTGTATTGAAGTAGCGCAGCTTGTAGGAAAAAAGAAATTATTTTTATCATTACTATTGCCATCTGTTTTCAACATGAAGAGATAATTCAGGTCTTTATCAAGAACTTGGATACGGTTATTGTTTTTATCGGTAACGTAAACTCTTAAGTCGGTAGCGTAAATATCAACCGGTTCGTCAAAAGTTAAAGTTTCCCATCCATAACCGCCTATACTCTGCAAGATATTGCCAAGTGTATCAAGTTTTATGATATCATTTTTACCGGCGTCGGTAATGTAAAAGTTGCCGCTTGGAGTAAAACTAAATGCAGACGCATTTTCAAATTTTCCTAAACTTTTTTTATAAGCAATATCTTGCGGCTTGATCAGCGATGTCAAGAATAGTAAAAATATTATAACATAATTAAAGCTCATAACAAAATATATAAAGAACTATAATCATAATGAAGTTAAAATAGAGAACTATATAGTTGATTAGCAATTAGTATTAGTTTAAATTTCGAGATAATATGTTAGAAATTAATTTTACGAAATTAACTGGCGCCGGCAACGATTTTATCTTGATCGATAAAAAACTTAATCCGAATTTGGAAATAGCACCGAATTTGATAGAAAATCTGTGCGATAGAAGATTTGGTATTGGCGCCGATGGGATGCTTGTTATAGCGGATGATGATGATCTCGATTTCGAAATGGAGTATTATAACTCTGATGGTTCAACCGGAATGCTCTGCGGGAACGGTGCAAGATGCATAATTAAATATGCGAGTTTTACCGGTCGAATAAAAGGTACAAAGACAAAATTCAGATTTCAGTCAACTTTATACTCTGGTGAAGTTCTTGATAAAAACGAGATAAAATTTAATTTGAATCCGCCGACCGATATTCAAAATGATATCGCGGTTGAAGTATTAGGCAGATCGTTCAGAGCAGCTTTTATCAATACCGGAGCACACCATGTTGTAATTGACTTGGACAAGCAGAGTTTTGATGAGTCGGAAATGTGTGATATTGAAAAATTCCCGGTGTCAAAGTATGGAAGAGAAATTAGATACAGCAGTCAATTTGCACCGCTTGGTACTAACGTGAATTTTATTTCGAAAAATGGGGATGAGATAAAGATCAGAACTTACGAAAGAGGAGTAGAGCAGGAAACATTTGCATGCGGTACCGGATCAGTTGCTTCGGCTATTATTGCATATATTAATGGTTACAGCATTCTTCCTATAAATTTAAGAACCAAGAGCGGGGCGTTGCTTAAAGTTGATTTTAAAAATTTGAATGACGAAGTTTTTGAAAATGTTACATTATCCGGTCCGGCTAAAATTGTTTTTGAAGGAAGAATTAAAATATAAATTAAACACAAGGTAAATTATGGGTAAAGTTGTTTTTTCAATTAGGTACGAAGTTCTCGAAGATAAACTTGAAGATTATTTTGATGTTATCAGGGAACTAAAAAATATTATCGACGCAGAAGAGTTGGAGGATTACAAAGTATACAAGGTTCATGGTAAAAAGAATCAATTTGCTGAACTCTATACTTTTGCAAGTCAAGAAGCATACGATAATTTTGATGATGATCCGGATGAGCGTGTGGATATTCTAATGAGCAAACTTTCCGATCTGCTTAAGCCTGGTACTTCAGAGTACTTAACTCTAAAAGAAATTTAAACGTGACTGGTTAACATGGTCGAATACGTAGGTTCAATACATATCCATTCAACTTATTCCGATGGTTCCGGTACTGTTGATGAAATTATCGGATTTGCAAAGGAAGTAGGTTTGGATTATATAATTCTTACCGACCACAACACACTTCGGGCAAAGGATGAAGGGCAAGAGGGATGGTATGGAAAAACTGCACTTATTGTCGGGGCAGAGATAAATGATAAAAAAAACGAGAATCACTATTTAGCTTTGGGTATTGATAAAACTTTCTCTTCACGTATTCCGGCAAAGGAATATGTAAAAAAAGTCAAAGAAGCCGGAGGTATCGGTTTTATCGCTCATCCGCATGAAGAACGTTCCTCAATGAAAAATCATCCGCCTTATCCTTGGACAGAATGGAAGATAGAAGATTTTACTGGTATTGAGATATGGAATCACATGTCAGAATGGATGGAAGGATTAACTGAGCAGAATAAATACAGTGCGTTTGTTCATCCTTTAAAAACTATTATTGCCCCTTCAAAGAAGACCTTGAAAGTTTGGGATGAACTGAATCAAAAAAGAAGAGTTGTAGGAATTGGGGGAGTTGACGCCCACGCTCACAAGTTGAATTTACTGGGATTTTTTGAAGTGGAAGTATTCCCTTATAAAGTGCTTTTCAAATCGATCAGAACGCATATATTATGCGATCATAAATTCAAGAGAAGTAAAAAGAAAAAAGAATTCATTGATGATAAGAATATGCTTCTTGAAACCTTGAAAGCAGGAAAATGTTTCGTATCTAATTATTATCATGCCGATGCAAAAGGGTTCAGATTTTTCGCCCAGGATTCTAATGCCATTTATCATATGGGTGAAACGCTTAATTTCAGCAAAAGTATTAGACTGCGTGTTATTCTTCCCAACATAAGCGGAATGATAAGGTTGATCAGGAATGGCAGAAAAGTTGATGAAGTTGAGAATATAGATGCGGAATTCCGAATACAAATTCCAGGAGCTTATCGGGTTGAAGTTTATTTAGACGGAAATGCATGGATTTACTCAAATCATATTAGAATTGAGCGTTAATTTTTATTAAATTAGTAATCTATATTTTAAATTATTGTTTATCATTCGGGAGAAGATGTGTTAGTAAAAAAGAAGAAGTTATCTAAGAAAGAAATTAAAGAGGATAAACTCGTAACCACTTTTTATGAAGCAAGAGGTTTTTATGAAGAAAACCAAACTATGATCTTTACTGCGGTAGGAATACTGGCTGCAATAATTATAGGGATTATTCTTTATACAAACAAAGTTGAAAGTGATAACCTTGTTGCTTCAGTAGAATTAAGCAGAGTAATTCCGAGTTACAACGCGGGACTTTATCAAGAAGCAATTGATGGTAAACCGGGAACAAAGATGCTGGGATTAGTTAAGATCGTTGATGAATATGGTGATTCGGAGCAGGGAGAATTGGCAAGGATTTATTTAGCAAATGCTTACTATTTTACCGGGCAGTACGATAAAGCCTATGAACAGTATGATGCGTATTCCGGAAGTGATGATCTTATGATAGCAAGCGCCTTTGCCGGTAAAGCAAGTGTATATGCTACAAAAGGTGACTATGAATCGGCAGCTGAGTTTTATTCTAAGGCGGCTTCTGTATCTGAATACGATCCTTCTAACGCTGATTATCTGCTGAAAGCAGGAATCAATTATATAAAAAGTCATGATTTTTTGAACGCAAAAGCATCTCTTGAAAAAATCAAAAAAGATTACAAAGCGTCATTGGCTTCTAGAGAAGTTGATAGATACTTAGCTCAGATACCAGGTTAATTCTTGTAGGAACAAAGAACCATGCCAGTTGCTTGATTTTGGAGTGATTGGTAATTATATTTTAATTAAATCAAATTTAAAGAAGGTAATATGGCAGATACATCAGATTTCCGAAACGGATTGATCATTAAATTCAAAAACGGTCTTTATACGATCATAGAATTCCAGCATGTAAAACCAGGTAAGGGTGGCGCTTTCGTAAGAACTAAATTGAAAAACCTGCAAAACGGTAGAGTGCTTGATAATACATTCCGCTCCGGGGAATCGGTTGACATTGTAAGAGTTGAGCGTAAAAAATATCAGTTTCTTTATAGAGACGGTGATCAGCTAGTTTTGATGGATAACGAGACTTATGAACAGTTGAATGTTCAAAAAGATTATTTTGACGGGCAAGATCAATTTCTTAAGGAAAGTGAAGAGGTAGAATTATTACTGGACGATGATGATAATATTATAACTGTTGAAATTCCGATTTTCGTTCAATTAGAAGTAAAAGAAACTGAACCAGGATTTAAAGGGGATACAGCTACAAACGTTATGAAACCAGCCACGTTAGAGACAGGAGCGGTGATAAATGTTCCTCTCTTTGTAAATATCGGAGAAGTTCTTAAAGTGGATACACGTACTGGTGAATACGTAGAGAGAGTTAAAAACTAATTTAAGAGTGCTCATGGACATTAATCTACTGAAGCGACTTGTAAAAGTTGTTGAACAAAGTAATATAACCGAATTTTCGGTTCAAGAAGGAGATCTAAAAATAAAGATCTCTAAAAACAGCAAGCAGTCTGTCAATACTGTAATTTCTCAACCAACAAACCCTGTTGTTCAAGCGGTAGAGCCAGTTGTTGCTCAAGAGCCGAAAGCAAAGGAAGAAGAGGTAAACAATAATTACCATGAAATCCGTTCTCCTATTGTAGGTACTTTTTATCGTGCACCCGCACCGGATGCAGATACCTATGTACAAGTTGGAGATATTGTTTCAGTCGGTTCGGTTCTCTGTATAGTTGAGGCAATGAAACTGATGAATGAAATTGAATCTGATGCTGACGGAAAAATCGTTAAGATATTGGTCGAGAATGCAACGCCAGTTGAATATAACCAACCTCTATTTTTAATTGAGAAAACTTAATCACTGCAAATTAAAAAGAGGTTTACTTGTTTAACAAAATCTTAATTGCTAATCGAGGGGAAATTGCCCTGAGAATTATCAGAACTTGTAAAGAGCTTGATATTCCTACTGTTGCAGTATATTCTGAAGCCGATGCGGAATCTGCGCATGTAGTTTTTGCCAACGAAGCAGTTTGTATTGGTCCACCTAGCAGTGCGGAAAGTTATCTTAAAGTTAACAACATATTGGCAGCCGCAGAAGTTACCGGCGCTGATGCGATTCATCCCGGTTATGGCTTCTTAGCAGAGAACGCCGAGTTTTCACAAATATGTGAAGAGATGGATATTAAGTTCATTGGACCTTCGCCGGACATGATCCGGAAAATGGGCGACAAAGCTTTTGCAAAAGAGACAATGAAAAAAGTAGGTGTGCCGGTTGTACCCGGTAGTGAAGGCGTTATAAATACAATTGATGAAGCTAAAAAAGTTGCAGCAGAAATTGGTTACCCGGCTATCTTAAAAGCTTCAGCCGGAGGTGGCGGTAAAGGGATGAGAATTGTCTGGAATGAAGATGAAATTGAAAATGCCTTTCAGACCGCGAGTAATGAGGCTAATGCGGGGTTTGGCAATCCCGATCTTTATATCGAAAAATTCATTGAAAGTCCCCGTCACGTTGAGATCCAGATCATGGGAGATCAGTTCGGGAATGTTTATTCTTACGGCGAAAGAGATTGTTCAATTCAAAGAAGACATCAAAAATTGATAGAGGAATCGCCATCGCCTATCATTACCGATGAAGTTCGGAATAAAATGTCTGAAGCTGCAATTCTGGGCGCTAAGTCTGTTAATTATGAAGGTGCCGGAACAATTGAATTCCTTGTAGATAAAGATCAGAATTTTTATTTCATCGAGATGAATACGAGAATTCAAGTTGAACATCCAGTGACGGAAATGGTTAATAATGTTGATCTGATCAAGCAGCAGATATTTGTTGCCGCCGGCGAAGAAGTGAAAGACCGTCCTTCAAAATTAAGCGGACATAGTTTTGAGTTCAGAATTAATGCAGAAGATCCGGATAATGATTTTCGCCCTTCACCTGGTAAGATCACTTATCTTCATTTTCCTGGCGGATTTGGTGTGCGGATCGATTCTCATATTTATAACGATTATGTAATCCCTCCTTACTACGATTCACTTATCGCCAAGCTTATTGTTTGGGGTGTTGATAGGAATCATGCGATTGCACGAGCAAAACGTGCTTTTGAAGAGTTTACGATTGAAGGTATCAAAACTACAATTCCGTTTCATCAAAAAGTTTTAGAAAATGAACACTTTTTAAAAAATGATTATGACACAAATTCTATTGAAAAATTATTAGATAATGAAGTGAGGTAATAATGAATATTCCGGAAGGTTATAAGTTTTCAAAAGATCATGAATGGGTTAAAGTTGATGGCAACACCGCTTTAATTGGAATTAGTGATTATGCTCAAGGTGAACTTGGTGATATTGTTTATGTAGACATTGATTCTGACATAGATGAAATTGCTGTAAACGAAACATTCGGTTCAATTGAAGCTGTAAAAACTGTTAGTGATCTTTATGCACCGGTATCCGGCAAGGTAATTGAAATAAACGAGCGACTTGAAGATGAGCCTGAACTTGTTAATTCAGATCCGTACGGAGAAGGCTGGCTTATTAAAGTTGAACTATCCGATCCTTCGCAAGTTGATAATCTACTTAGCGGAGAGGATTATAAGAAGCAGATAGGCGGTTAGGCATCTGCTTTTCCTTTTTTTTAACCATCATTAATTTTTAGTTGAATAATTTATGCAGCATAAAGAGCTGATATTAATTCTAGATTTTGGATCCCAATACACACAATTAATTGCAAGACGAATTAGGGAAGTTAATGTTTATTCCGAAATTCATCCGCATACATTGCCGCTTGAGAAAATAAAATTATTGAATCCCGTCGGTATTATTTTATCCGGTGGTCCAATGAGCGCCTATGATGACGGTGCCCCGGAAATTAATGATGAAATTTTTGATCTGGGGATCCCGATTCTCGGTATTTGTTATGGATTACAACTGATCGCTAATAATTTCGGCGGTAAAATTGAACCTGCCGACGATAGAGAATATGGTAAAGCAAATATTATCATCCAAAATTATACAAAGATTTTAGAAGGAGTAAAAGACAATTCTGTTGTTTGGATGAGCCACGGCGATTTGATCACAAAAATGCCTGATGGTTTTGCAGTCAATGCTACAACGGATAATACTCCCATCTGTGTCGTATCAGACGAAGATAAGAAAATTTATGGTTTGCAGTTTCACCCTGAGGTTGTCCATACTGAAGATGGGAAAACGATAATTAGAAATTTCCTATTCAATATTTGCGGATGCTCGGGTAATTGGACGTCATCAAATTTTATAAAATCGGCAATTGCAGATATTCAAGAACAAGTTGGTGAATCGAGAGTCATATGTGCGCTTAGCGGCGGCGTTGACTCATCAGTAGCGGCAATTCTTATGAGTGAGGCTATTTGGGATAAGCTTGTCTGCATCCATATAGATTCCGGGTTGATGCGTAAGAACGAAAGCCGCGATATCATTCAGATGTTTAAGGAAAGCTATCATCTGAATTTGATACATGTTGATGCATCGGAACAGTTCCTTACAAAATTGAAAGGTGTTTCTGATCCCGAAAAGAAAAGGAAAATCATTGGCAATACTTTTATTGAAGTATTTGAGGAAGAGAGTAGAAAACTTGGACAGATTGACTATTTAGTTCAAGGTACACTTTATCCCGATGTTATTGAATCAGTTCCTGTAAAAGGACAGTCGGCGACAATTAAAACTCATCATAATGTTGGCGGGCTACCTGAAAAGATGAATTTAAAATTGATTGAACCGTTCCGAGAATTGTTCAAAGATGAAGTAAGAGCTATTGGTAGAGAACTTGACATGCCGGCAGAATTCATTGAGAGGCATCCTTTCCCCGGTCCAGGACTTGCTGTAAGAATTATCGGAGATATTACAGAAGATAAATTGGAAATACTCAGAGAAGCCGATCAAATATTCATTGATGAATTAAGAAGGTTTAACATTTACAATGAAATTTGGCAAGCATTTGCCGTGCTGCTTCCCGTTCAATCGGTAGGAGTTATGGGCGATGCCAGAACATACGAAAATGTTTTGGCGCTGCGTGCAGTTACTTCTGTTGACGGAATGACAGCTGATTGGTATCCTTTTGCACCGGAAATTTTAGAGTCAGCTTCAAATAAAATAATTAGGAATGTACCCGGGATTAATCGGGTAGTTTATGATATCAGTTCAAAACCACCCTCAACAATAGAATGGGAATAACAGAGCAATTACATATCGAATCAAATTTTAAAAAAGCCTCTACATTTGTCAGTGAAGGAAATCTTCTTGCAGCAATACAAATTTATAAAAAATTGCTGCACAAAAAAGATGCTGAAAGAGTTGCTACAATTAAACTTGCCGATATTTATGATCAGCTTGGTAATGGAAAAGCAGCGGTAAATTTATTCTATAGTTATCTGGAAAATAACGGAACAGATGAAGAAGTTGTAAGACTTGTTGGATTTTATATGCTGCGCAATTCAATGTTCAAAGAAGCTTTTAAGTTTGTTGATAAATTCCAGCATATCAGCGATGAGAATATGGAGTACATCCGAAGCTTACTTTATTTTCATACAAAACAATTTGAGATTGCCCATATCAACTTTAAAAACTATTTGAGCAAATATAGTTCATCAGAATTTATTCCTAATGTTTATCTATACCTTGCTAAGACTCATATGATTTTTGCAGAGTATGATGATGCTCTTGTAAGTGTGAAAAGATCAATTGAATATTCTCCTCAAATTTCGGAGGCGTATAAGATTGAGGCAGAAATTTATTATCACAAAGAAATGTATTATCATGCTGGTGAGTCGATAAGAAAAGCAGTTAAAATGGATCCGACAATTATTGCGTGGAAACATTTACAAATAAGAATTTTACTGATGTTAGGAGAGCTTTCGAAAGCAGAGATGAATCTTGAAGGAGTTATTGATAACACTCATAAATCGGCAGAACTTCTTACCCTGCTTGGGCATTCCTATCTGAAACAAGATAAAGTTGAAAGCGCTAAAAACTATTTTGAGAAAGCGCTGAAGATCAATCCGGAGTATGCTGAAGCAATTAATGGTTTAAAGCTCTGCTGAGTTTATAGATTAGTTAAGTGGGAGGATATTATCAAAGTAAAAGATCTTCCGCTCGATGATAGACCGAGGGAAAAACTTCTTATCCGAGGACCGCAAAGTTTAACCGATGCCGAACTATTGGCAATTTTATTGAGGACAGGTACAAAAGGTGTCTCGGTTATTGAGTTAGCTCAATCTGTCATTCAGAAATATAACAATCTTGCAACTGTTGCTACGCTTAGTGTTGAAGCGTTACAGAAGAGTAACGGGATAGGAAAAGATAAAGCTGCCACATTGGCTGCTGCTTTTGAAATAAGCCGAAGAGTTGAATCGCAGAGCAAGTGGTTTTCAAATAAAAAGATAACATCACCGAGTGATATAGCGGAAATATTTATACCGCTATTCAGAGATGAAGTAAAAGAAAAATTTATTGTAGTGTGTCTAAATTCGGCAAATAAAATAATTCGTTATGAAGTTGTTTCTGTCGGCAGTTTGAACAGTAGCATTGTTCACTCCAGAGAGGTTTTCAGAGTGGCAATAGAGAATAATTCAGCCAACATAATTCTGCTTCACAATCATCCGAGCGGAAACGAAAAACCAAGCCAGGAAGATATTCAGGTAACAAAGAGACTAGTTGATGCAGGCAAAATTTTAGAGATAAATGTTTTTGATCATATTATAGTTGCCGGTAATAAATTTACCAGTTTCGTTGATGAAAAAATAATTTAAATTTTTTATGATTATTGTTAAAATTTTTATTTATTTTGTAACATACATCAAAATTATTTAATTAACTAATTATCACAAAAGTAGGAGGAATCCGATGCTGAAAGCAAAGAAAGCATTCACTACTGCTATAGCCGCATTAATGTTAGCCGGTATGGTTAGCTTTGTTGGTTGTGGCGGCGTAAGTGAGGAAGATATGGCAAATCTAAATGCTTTACGCTCAGAGGTGAAATCTCTTGAGAAAGAAGCTAACTCGCTAAAAAGTGAGAAGACCAAACTCGAAAGGGAAATCGCAGAACAAAATGCAAAACTTGAACAATGCGCTAAAGAGAAAGCTGAAACAGAAGCTAATTTAGCCCAACGAAACAAATAAACGGAGGATTAAATGAAAAGTTATAAGTTAATAGCTGGTATCTTGGGTTTATTACTTTTCTTCTCTGTTAGCGTTATGGCTCAAGAAGAAAAGGAAATGACCGAAGAAGAATTTCAAACAGAAATGAATAGACTTACAGAGCAAAGAGTTGATTTAACAAAACAGATCAACGAACTTAAAAGCTCAATTGATGAGTTAAAGAAAAAACAAGCTGCACTGCAATCAGTTGAAGATTGTATAAATGAAAAATATGCACTTGTTGGCGCAACGGAAGCTGACGTCGTAAGATTCAGAAGAGAAGTTGCTCAGTTAGAAGGTCAAATTCAAAGAAAAGAATCACCGAAAGATGATAGACAAGTTGCTTTGGATAACTTAAAGGATAGCAAATTAAGCGCGCTTCCTGAATTCCACAACAAACTGTTCAAACAAATGCAGGCTATGTTAGATGCATGGGAAGAAGCTCCTAAAGAAGTTAATTACACTGTTGTAAAAGGTGACTATCTCTGGAAGATAGCTAAGAAAGATCAATTTTATGGTAATGGATTTGCATGGCCGGTAATTTATAATGCAAACAGAGATCAAATTAAAGATCCTGACCTCATATATCCTAAACAAGTATTTAAGATTCCTAACTTATCTGATGACGAAAAAGCTAAATACGAAAAAGCTAAAGCTAATTACAAACCAGCTCCACCTAGCCAATAGTATTTTTCTAAGTCATAGTTTAAGTGGTGAATTTTCTACTTAGATTTTTTGGGTTGTTTCAATATAATTTAGTTTAATATATTGAGGCAGCCTTTTTTTAATTAATTGGAGGTTTGTTACGCAGTTAGAAAAAATTCTGAGAATTGATAATGTAGATATTCAATCATTACTTGGATTCAATGATTCCAATCTCAAACCGATTGAAGAACGCTTCAGCACTACCGTTACTGTCAGAGGTGAAAATGTTTATCTGAAAGGGAAAAGTGAAGAAATTACTGTAATAGAAAAAGTGTTTAAGGAAATGATATATGTCCTTAATACTACCGACCAGCTTGACCCTTCTGATGTTACTACCATTATCGATTTAACTAGATCTGGAAAAGAGATAATTGATGACGAAGAGTATGATAATATAATACTCTATTCAAAAAAGGATGTTATCAAAGCAAAGACCCCAACCCAAACAAAATATTTTGATAGTGTAAAGAAGAATGATATTTGTTTTGCTATTGGTCCGGCGGGAACCGGTAAAACCTATTTGGCTGTAGCCTTTGCTGTATCAGCGCTTAAGAAAGGACTTGTACAGAGAATCATTTTAGCACGACCGGCAGTTGAAGCGGGGGAGAGCTTAGGATTCTTACCAGG
>UOGD01000184.1_pt1 | contig 24027 bp, 15 predicted proteins | sample 1989731 | NCBI WGS metagenome assembly UOGD01 (sample SAMEA4712198, study PRJEB27164) | hydrothermal vent metagenome | biome: marine basaltic hydrothermal vent biome; feature: marine hydrothermal vent; material: mineral | place: Pacific Ocean | collected 2011-06-14/2011-07-23 | depth 1691 m | reverse complement strand
ATATTATTGTTTGTCTTTTTGCCTCTCAAATTTTCATACCATGCATATATTGTTAAATCTTCGTGTACTTCTTCATGCGGGAAAAATAAACTAGATATGTACCCAACTATAAGTACAATAATATGAGTATAAACACCCAGCATGTATTTATGTTGAGTAAAATTCCAATCTCCTAAGTCAATAAGCGTAGAACCGCCAAATTTCTGTGAAGTTAAAACAGCATACCCGGTGAATATTATACTTGCTATGATTCCAATATTAACTCCTTTACGATTAGCGCGTCTCGTGAGTATCCCAAGCAAAAATATTCCAACAATACCACCCGAAAATATTGAGTATAACCCGAAGACAATACCAAGCACACCTTTACCTCCGAGTATAACGTAAAGAGAAGCTACGATCAAAGCAGCAATACCCGAAAAGAAGACAACAATCTTACCAACCTTTAATCTTTGCTCATCAGTACTGTTCGGTTTGAATCGTTTATAATAATCCTCAACCCCAATTGCAGATAAACAGTTAAGATCAGAGTCCAAACTGGACACAGCAGCTGCTATGAGAGCTGAAAGAATTAATCCAACGATTCCTACCGGTAATTGAGAAACGATAAAGTAAGGGAAAACTGCATCCGGTTTTATGCCCGCAGGTAATGCATTCCCGGGTATTTGATAGTAAGAATAAAGTGCAGTACCAATAAACATAAATAATGTCCAAACCGGTAAACTAAGGAGCACCCCCATCAATGCTGCTCTTACAGCTCCTTTCTCTGTTTTAGCGGTCAGATAACGCTGAATTATAGTCTGGTCGGTTCCGTACTTCTGTATCCCATAAAAGATTCCGTTGAATACCATTACAACAAAAGTTAATTTCGTTAAATCCCATTCATATGGTCCAAACCCAATTTTATTGTTCTCTATAGCTATGTTAATAATTGTAGCGGGTCCGCCTTTAACGCTAAAGAGAATAACGGAAAGAGCTATTAATCCTCCACCGATAAGCATGAAACCTTGAATAACATCAAGCCAAATAACAGCTTCCATACCGCCTTTAAGAGTTATATAAATAATTGCAAACCCAATGATCCAAATTATAAGATATGTATTAACGCCGGTCATACTGGTTAGTGCAAGTCCCATCAGAAAAAAAACGGATCCCATTTTTGAAAAGTGAGTAAGTGAAAAAGCAAAAGAACTGTAAAATCGTGCAAATGGTCCAAACCGCCTTTCAAAATATTCATAAGCACTTATACCTATAACTTTTCTATAGAGAGGTACTACAAACCAAACCAATCCGGATAAAACAACTACAACCATGATACCTTGGACTAATAGTATCCAGTTTGATTTAAAACCTTCACCGGGATAAGCAAGAAAAGTTATACTGCTTATCAGCGTTGCAAATATTGACATTCCCACTGCCCACGAAGGGATTCGTCCACCGGCAGCATAATAGTTTTTAGTACTGGTTTGTCTTTTCGAGAAGTAAACACCAACATAAAGCGAGACAATTAGTGAAATCGCAATAACGACGTAGTCCAACCATCCAAGTGTATAACCGTACATTATATTTCCTTATTCAATTGTTAAAAACGTATTAATTTGCTTTAGCTCTATCTAAACTTGTTAATAAACTTTCCGGCAAGGCATAGCTGCCTGGTTTAAGTGTAATACAGAGATTTGGGTTCTCTTCAACTTTCATTCTTATTACACCGGTTGCTATCTGCATCATCGGATAGAACTTTTTATAATTCAATTTTAATACTATGGAATAAGCTGTTGCCCCACCGTCAATTATTATTTCACTAACAGAAACTTTTTTAAAAAGCTCGGCAATAAGATCTGCGAATACGTCTCTTAATCTTTTAGATACTTTCTTATCTCTAGCTACAGGCTGATCAATTCTCAATAACACTTTATTGTGAGCCTTATATTTATCAATTATTTCATGTAACCAGTTTGTAAATACTTCTTGTGAATTTTCTTTGTTGTAGAATATCTCCTCGGGCATATTTGAAATAAATATATTTTCCTGTTTCAATATTTTTGAACTGATGTCCTTTTTGTTATAAGCGCTGCCTTGAACTATAAGGAATTTTTTCTCTTTCTCGAAAGAAAAATTCGTAGTGATATCTACTTTTTTATATCCATGCTTTTCAAGGAGTGCCCCGAAGAATCCTGAAGCTCCGGCAGTAAAGATATCTTTTGTTACTTTAGAAGCCAACTTTTTCAAATCGCCTAAAGTTCCGGCTTCTCCAATATAGATACCGTCTTTCACAATATTTTCATCAGTCGATAACAATTTGATCGGGATATCTCCGTTCGCACCTAATAACTCAACTACATCTGCAGACTCAATTGGGTATTCCGGATCATCTGCAAAGCCGGTCTTATTTAACGGAATATTATTAATATAATACTTACCATCAACTATCTTTCTACCCAACTCCGGATTTGATGTAACAAGTAGAACTTTTTTCTTTAGATTTATATCCAACAATGCTTTGAGTTCGGAAAGAATATGTCCTCTGAAAACCGAATCTGTTTTTTTGAAAATCCAATCATACTCAATATTCATCAACTCTTTTTTCAACTCTCTCATACTTTCATATGCTTTTCCGCTGCTCATCGATCTTGTATCGGTGGCTATTATCAGTAAGTCGGTATCCGATTCCCGAACCGTATCAAGTTCCATTGTAACTTTCAATCCGTATTGAAGTCCAAGACCCGCTATTTCAGCAGCCCCTGTAAAATCATCAGCAATTACAACGATCATGAGATTTAAATTCCTTTTTTTCTTGTGTTACTTAATTTTGCCGCATACTTTATTGCAAGCGTCATTGCTTCAGGGCTGGCAATCCCTTTTCCCGCTATTTCCATTGCCGTTCCGTGATCAACCGAAGTGCGGATGATAGGAAGACCCAGTGTTATATTTACACCGCGTACGCTCTTCATTTTACCCGCAGCTTTATCCCAGTTGAACCCGACAACTTTAAAAGGAATGTGCCCTTGATCGTGATACATTGCAACGCATCCATCGTACAACCCACCGATCGCCTTAGAAAAAAGCGTATCTGAAGGAATAGGACCTTCCACATCAAAACCGAGTTTCCTTGCTTCTTTGACCGCGGGAGTAATTTCTTTTTCTTCTTCATCACCGAATAACCCTCCGTCACTGGCATGAGGATTCAACCCGGCAACACCTATTCTCGGATGACTCACTCCCAACTGTTTACAAGCGTCATCTATCAATTCAATTGTGTCAAGAATCCTTTTCTTCTTCACCAAATCACATGCATTTCGCAAAGATACGTGTGTTGAGACATGGATAACACGAAGGTCGTCTTCAACAAGCAGCATAGCATATTTTTTTGTGTTTGTATAGTGTGCGTAAATTTCAGTATGCCCCGAAAATTTGAATCCGGCAAGATTGATTGATTCTTTATTAATTGGTCCTGTAACTGTTGCATCTATTTCTTCAGCTAGAGCAAGGTCAATAACTTTTTTAATATTTTCAAACGCTGCTTTACCTGCATCCGCTGATATTTCACCAAATTCAGCTTTCGTAGCATCAAAATTATTCAAATCCAGAATATCTATTTTGCCAAAATTAAACTCGGCTTGCAGCGGCGAATTATTTTTTTGGAGTTCAATATTTATATCCAGCAGATCACGAATCCTCTCTGCCACTTTGAAATCACCGACAAGAATTGGATTACAAATTGAATAGATGTCTTCATTAGTAAGAGCTTTGATAGCGATCTCCGGACCTACGCTTACCGGATCGCCCATTGTAATCCCTATTATTGGTAACTTATTTTCCATTTTATCTTATCAATCAACTTAGATTATATTTTTCAATGATTTCGTTCGTTTTAATAGTGATCTCTTTTGCTTCTTGCTCTGATACATTGGTTAAAGGAGGAAGCACATGAACTTCACAGAGTCCAACCGATTTCATCATTACTTTTAATGCTGCGAGCGCTTCACTTAGTAATCTGTCTTTTTGATATATTGCAGAGATATCTTCGGTTTGTTTTTGAATAACAGCAGCTTCATCCAAATTATCATTCAGTATACTCTGATATAAATCGGAGTATATCTTTGTAGAAAAATTTCCCGTACTCGGGACAATACCGTCAGAACCTTTTGCTAAACCCTCGAAGCACTTTGTTCCCCAACCGATGAGATGAGAAAAATCTTCTCTGTCTTTCCACAATTCAATGGACTTATCCAGTCTTTCCTGATCACGCTCCGAATCCTTAAAACCTACAATATTCTCATGCATACTTAATTGATCAACAATATCCAATGGAATTGACATATGTGTTGTTGCAGTAATATTGTACACAATTATCGGACCGCCGGCTTTTTCTGCAAGAGTTTCGTAGTATTTCATCATATGGTAAGGGTGCAAAGGATAATAACTTGGTAAATGTGAAGCTACTGCTATCACTCCAAAATCAAAAAATGCTTTTGCATTTTCAATTGATTCCTTTACGCTGTTACTCGATACTCCAGCATAAACTTTTGTTCTACCGGCAAATTTTTCACAGACAAATTTTACAAATTCATATTTTTCACTATTAGAAATTGATGCCGCTTCACCGGTTGTTCCGAGTATGAAAGGGAACGCATCATTTTCAATAAATTTTTCAATAATTTTCTCAACAGAATCAAGATCTATTTTCCCATCTTCTGTAAAAGGTGTGATCATCGGAACGATAACACCTGCATGTTCTTTAACTTTTTTCATTTCCACCACTTTAATTAAAATGCTTCCAAATAAATAGTTCGTATATCTTCTTTACTCAAAGAGCGAGGATTGTTGACCAACAGCCTGGTCACTTTCACAGCGCTATCGGTCATTCTATCAACAGCATCTTTAGGAATATTTAGTTCCGAAATCTTTGTCGGAATTCCGAGCGATTCACATAATTCAAATATCTTTTCAACACCTTTTTCCGCTGTTTCCAAATCACTTGCTTGTTTTTCAACTCCCAAAGCAATAGCAACTTTAGCATATTTATCAGGAACTGCGATCATATTGTACCTCATCACATAAGGAAGAAGAACAGCATTAGATAATCCATGCGGTATATGGAATTCACCTCCCAAAGGATAAGACAACGCATGCACAGCTGCAGTATTGACCGAACCTAAACCCAGTCCGCCAAATAAAGAACCAAGCGCTACTTTCTCTCTTGCTTCAGCATCTTCGCCATCATGAAAAGCTTTAACAAGATTTGCACCTATCAATCTGATTCCTTCAAGCGCATATATATCAACAAGAGGATGAGAATTAACATTCGTAAATTCCTCAATACAATGTATCAGCGCATCCATACCGGTTGCTGCCGTTACTTTTGGCGGTACAGAATGAGTTAAAACCGGATCAATATAAGCTGCATCAGGAATTAAGAACGGGCTTACAACACCTTTCTTTAAGTTTTCCTTCTCATCAAGTAAAATTGCATTTGGTGAAACTTCGCTACCGGTACCGGATGTAGTAGGTAAACATGCCAGATAGATTGTACGTTGTTTAAGATTTCCAATTCCGATAATATCTTCTATACTCTGATCATTGTTTAGTTGTGCCGCCACTAATTTAGCTACATCAAGTGAACTTCCGCCTCCAATACCAACAACGGAATCTGCCTTAACATCTTTCGCATGGTTTAAAACTATATTGAATGATCCGTAGGTTGGTTCCGCTGTAATCGATGTGTCAATAAATACCTCTATCCCGAGAGTTCTTAATTTATGCAGACTTTCATCCAGCGCCGGCAGCATTTCAGGAAATGTGACGATAAAAAGTTTATTCAATTTCTTTCTGGAATAATCTCCGATAAAATTATTTATACAACCATCACCAAATGTTACTTGATTCGGGAATTTAAGCGTTATTGTTTTCATTTCGTTTTTTCTATTTATATTAATTATTCTTTATTTGGGAATTGCATATCAATGTATTCATAGTCTTTACCTTTAGGCCAATTCTTTTCCGGGAAGTACTGCAGTTTAGGATCAAAATCAGGATTCAAAGGCATAGTTTGTGCGTTAACATCATTTAACCATTGATGCAGCTTATTCCTCATTTTATTTGCTAATTCAGGTTTCTCTTCAGCTAGATTATTAGTTTCACTGATATCATCTTTAATATAATACAAATCAATCTGATGCTCACCGCCTACAGCAGTACGTTCGTACCATTCAATAAGTTTATAATCGCCCATTCTAATTGCACCGGATGGTTTATATCCCTGGCGATGATAGTGAGGATAATGCCAATAGATTGCCTTGCGATCAAGTGATTTAGATCCTTTGAGAAGAGGGACCAGACTAACACCATCAATATTTTTAACACCCGGATGAGCGCCGGCAATGTCTGCTAAAGTCGGGAAGAAATCGTTAGAAATAACCGGGACCGAACAAACAGAACCAGGCTTAACAACTCCTGGCCATTTAACTGAAAGCGGGACACGAATACCTCCCTCAAAAACCATAGCTTTGCCGCCCCGCAGAGGCGCTTGATCCTGATAATATTTAAACCCGCCGTTATCTGAGAAAAATATAACTACAGTATTTTTAGTCAGATTCAATTCATCCAGTTTAGCAAGAATTCTACCAATACCTCTGTCCATTCGTTCGATCATTGCACCCATAATGGGGTTATTGACTTTATCCTCCGGGTGAGGTTTAGTTTTGTAATAATTTATCAGATCCTTATGCTCCATAAGCGGACGATGAACAACATGATGGGAAACATATGCAAAAAACGGTTTGTCTTTATTCTTCTCGATGAACTGCAATGTTCTATCGGTAATTTCAATTGCATGATGCGCATCTTTGTTAGGATTCGCATCAAGTTTCGGTTTCACTGTAGCTAGGACATCATCAAACCCCTGAGAACCCGGATCACCGGGGCGACCTGGTTTATAATTTTTATCCTTGTTCAAATGCCATTTACCAAACATGCCTGTAGCATATCCCTCTTTTTTGAGCATTTCGGCAAGTGTAACTTCTGCCAGAGGAAGTCCCTGCTGCTGATGCGGAGTTTTCAATCTTGCATAGGGATAGCTATTACCCGGTATATAATCCGTTAGATGAAGTCTTGCAGGATATTTACCCGTCATAATGCTTGCTCTTGCCGGGGAACAAATTGGTGCTGCTGAATACGCATCGGTAAATCTCATCCCTTCAGCTGCGATCTTATCAATATTTGGTGTATCATAATAATCGGTAATATTGTGATATTTAACTTGATTCCAGCCAAGATCATCAGCTAATATGAAAACAATATTCGGTTTCTGACTATTAATGCTTTCATTTCCATTTTTATTGTTATCTTTCTGGGGAGAGCAAGAAAAAAACAAGAATCCATTTAGCAAAATACAACCAACTATAAAGATGTTAACAAAAAATATTTTTAACGAAAAATCTCTTACCATAATTTCACCAATATTTATTTGTCTAAAATCTATTTTACAAATGTTCTTAAGTAAACCTTAATTATTTATTAACACGATTCTCTTAATATTAATTTTGTTTTTAATATAACTTTCACATTCTCACGATCAGGGTCAGAAATTCTCTGAAAAAGCAATTCTGTAGCACGTTTACCAATATCATAACCAGGTTGACTAACCGCACTCAAAGGAGGATTCAGGGAAATAGACCAAGGCATATCGTCAAACCCGATTATTGAAATATCATTAGGGATTTGCAATTTATATTTATGTATTGTTTCCAATGCACCAAGAGTTATCAGATTGTTGCCGGTAAATAATGCTGTTGGTCTGTCTTTCAATTGCAATAATTCTTCGGTCAGTTTCTTTCCGCTAACATGTGTTGAATCTCCATATTTTATTAATTCATCGTCAACACTTAATCCATTATCTAATAAAGCTTGAGAATATCCTTTTTCGCGTTCCATTGTTGTAGGAATTGCTGGAATTCCACCAACATAAGCTATTCTGGTGTGTCCTTTTTTAATTAGATGATCAACTGCTTGATATGCGCCTTCTTCGTTTTCAACAAGAACTACATCTACATCAATATTCTTAAGACCCCTATCAATACAAATAATAGGAATCTTCTTTTCTTTGAATTGTGAGATGATTTTATGATGCTCTTGAATAGGAGCAACTATCAACCCGTCAATTTCTTCAGACTGCATAACCTCTAAATACATTTGGCCCTTCTTTTCGTCTTGCATAAAATTTCCCATCAGTACTGCATAACCTCTTTCAAAGCAATAGTCCTCAACACCCTTTACAACATCAACATAAAAAGGATTTTGAATATCCGGAACAAGCAATCCAACCAATTTTCTATCTACATTATGGGACCTTAATCTTTGAGCAAATTTATTAGGATGATAATTTAAATTCTTTATAGCTTTAAGCACACGATTTTTTGTTGTTGTTGGAACTTTATCAGGTCTATTAATAACTCTAGAAACAGTCGAAATAGAAACACCGGCTTTTTTTGCTACATCACGTAAAGCTGCCATTGATTTTTACCTATACAAATAATTTAAGTAATTGAATTGTCGATTTATGAAAACGTTTTCATATTATAACATATTGTATTTCAATATCTTATAATATCGCCATGTTATATATTCTGATAACGTTACTAAATTAACGTGAATTAAGATAAAAGTCAAGAAAAAATTAACTTATAAGGATACTTATCACAAGTTACAAACAAAAATATTAAATGTATAAAATTACAGATAAGAAATATTATCTCCCAGTTTGTTTACCGTATATATTTTCAAAGAAATCTATCACAATTGCCATTAATAACGTGACTTGAGAAGGAACAACAAATTTGTTTTATTCACTCAAAACCTCCTTTATGGTGAAAAAAATGTTTACCGGACCCAAAAGTCCAGATATCAAAAGTGGAGAATCCTTAGTAAATTTTCCAATATTCGTAAAAGTAAATCGTTTTTCTTTCGGTAAAAATTGATCTCCTATAATTCGATTAGGCCAAAGGTTTATCACACGTACAATAAGTTTGTTTTGACCGGATTTAATTGCAGAAGTAACATTCAGACTAAAAGGTGGTTTCCAGAGAATACCAAGGTCCTTTCCATTTAAAGTAATTTCTGCAATCTCTTTCACATCGCCCAGATTGAGAAAAATAACAGTTTCTTTATTAATAAATTTTTTATCTATTTTAAATGTTGTGCTATACGAAGCAGTTCCAGAAAAATATTTAATACCGGTCTCATTTGACTTTGTCCAAGAAATTAATTTTTTAAAAACAGCAGAATCAGGAGCGCCCCAACCTGGCGGGAAGTGGACTACCCACGGACCTTTTACAGGAATAGGTCGCGGAACACTATCTATTTTAACATCTAAAATACTTCCATCGTTTACCATCAATTGATAATTGCCTGGTTTTTGAGTTTGTAATACTAAACGTTTCTCTCTATCAGAAAGAATATCAATGCCAGCAAATTCCATTTTTCCATTCCGATTCGTTGATGGGAAAATCAATTCCGAATTTTTCCACAAAGTTGTGATATGTTTTTGTTCCGCGGCTTTTCTGAAAACAACAAAGACAGACCCTAGTGGAGACAACCTCACGGGAATTGTAGTACGATCATTAACGATATCATAAACTGTTTCATCGCGGATTTCACCGGTTTTCGGATTCCATATTTCCGGAGTCATATTTTTTACACGAAAAGTTAGCTCGACATTTTCCCATCGTTTTTTTAGATTGGCAATAAAGTAAATCTCAATATTATTTGTTTGACCAACAACTGACCGGTGGATATAATCTAGTTTAGCATTTTTGAATTGACTTTTATATTCGAAATCTGGTAGAATACCCATATCCAATAGAATTTCACGAGGCGTTTTACCCCAAATGACTTTTCCCTTTCCAAATTGTCGCTCTTTTACATTTTCCCCATCACAATCTCCCCAGATACTATCTGCCAGAATAGCAACAAGTGAGTCAGATTCGGGATAATTGGTTAATCCATATGCTTTACTGGGTTTTGGACCCACTACGATAGCACCATTATAAATTAATTCACCAAGTTTTATTAGTATATCAGGATTGATCTTTTTTTTATCTGGTAAAACCAGTATGCGATACTGCATACTGTCAGGCAGTATGATTTTACCGTTATGCACAGACATGCGCTTTAAGATCACTTCTGAGTTAACAACATCATAGTCGTAACCTGGTCCCAGCTTTGGGTCTACATGTTTCATTGGTACAAAACTAGGAATTTGATCTCCCTGATAAAAACAAACATCAGCCACAAAATTTCCCTGCTGTAGTAAAAATTGAGATCTGCCGATATAATCGGTAAAAGCATGAGCCTGCTTCCACCAAGTGATTTGAGGATTGAAATGAGTCCCTGCAAAATACTCATACCCCGGCAGTCCGACTTCCCGCGGTGAGTGAGTAAAAGTATGAATCAACAGGCTGTTTACACCAGCGCAAAAGGATTGGTCGACTGTTCGTTTAAGTTGAAAAGGACCTTCTTCCCAGTGTTTTTGAATTACAGTCAATGCCTCTGCAGCTACTAAACGCGAACCATAAATATGCGCTGCCGATGCTGCTTGTTTACCAAACATTCGTTCCCACGGTTCGTTTCTTCCCTCTTTCGAATCGGTTTCCGCCCAAAATTCCGAGACCGGAACATCAGTCCGTCCAAGACATTTCAGCATGTCAACCGGAATGGGAGTGGTTGCCATTTCCGAATGAAATTCAAGTCCATTTTGATTAGCTATCTTTCTAAACTGCCCGTAATAGTTATCACTAATACAATCTCCGATTGTTTTGCGATAGTCATGAAGAAAACGGTTTGATATTTCTCGATTCTCAACAATTCGTCCCTCTAGAACAGGTAAATAAGGTGTCATATCGTAGCCGCGCCGTTTGCGAAATTCTTTCAAAAAACTAGGCGTCCAGTTTGCGATTCGTACTTCCCAGCTATCTAAATATAAATATTTTAGACTTTTCCCATTAGTATTGGCAACATCTTCAACAATTTTTTTGCCTATTTCCGAAAACTGTCGATTAGCCGCCTCAGCACTGAGATGATCCATTGCTAAGCCTTTATTCTTCGGGTTGGTGGCTTGCAGCATTACACCGGTATTTGTATAACCAAATCGAAGAATCAACCATTTACCTTTTGGCACCGTCCAAATAAGCTTTCCGTTTTTATCTATTTTCTTAGTTAGATCGTGTATTGATTTAAGCGCAATTGTCGGCTCATCCCGTATATCCGGAACGTTATCATACACAACGTCGAAAAAGAATCCTTTATCTTCGGGATAATCAAAACTGTGCACCGATTTAAGCGCCCAATGCTTTAATCTGCCTGGAGGCATTCCTTCTTTTACCTTATTAGCTGAATTCAACCTATTCAATTGTGAAAACGGTATTGCTAAAACTGCTACGTCTCGATAATAAATCGGTTTGCCTGACTCGTCAAGTACGAGATCATTATTAATTTCCATTTCACCATATTTTAGCGGATTGCCACTATTATCATAAATCGGACCTGAAGGAAGTGGCAACTTGTCTGAATATTGTGAGGGACCTTCCAACACAAATTCTGACCAAACCAATTCTTGCTGCCCGTATTCAGGCGTTACCCAAGGTCCACCTGCATTGAACCCGCTGGTCATACTCACACCTAATTCCAAATCCAATCGAGCTGCTTCTTTTAACGCATGTCGAAAAACTTCTCTCCATTCACTGCTCATGAACGGTGGTCCAACCGGTACAGATTTTACATCATCACGGGCCCAACGATCAACTGCAGAAGCATCGAAAATCAAAGCTCCGCCAATACCTTGTTTTTTCATCTCTTCCAGGTCCCTGGTAACTCCTTGTTTATTTATATAGCTATTGAGCCACCACCAAAAAACTTTCGGGCGTGCACTACCAGGCGGATTGACAAATCCTTTTTTCAAATATTGATAATTGGAAAAGCTAACGGCAGTATCTTGGTTTAAAAATGGTATTGCTATATACAGTACTAAAACTGATATCAATATAAAAAATACAAAGTAGTGTTTCTTTTTTATGTCTCGAATTATCTTTGTTGCCATCTGAATATCATTCCATATATATACTAAAAACCATAGACCTTAAATAAGAGTATCCAAATCAAATATCAACCGTCCCATAAAGTTCTGAGCCGCGATAACATTTGTTCTGCCTCCATTACATTTGACACTACCGGTTGCAGACATAATCCAGCTACAGATATATTTTTTTTTATTAATTGCAAATCACTGTCATTAAAGACACCTTTAATAATTAACGATTTCCCAGCTTTCTGGATTTTCATCAAACCGGGTAGCATATCCTCTAATTTTACAATACCTTGATCTTTTGTTATTTGAAAAGCTTCGATCTGAGATACTTCGAGAAATTTGTCAATCAGTATAAGTGAAGATGAATGCAAGTGAATAAGTGTATAATTCGATACACTAGCAATTCTTTCATCGTTAGATTTTAAATATTTTTCATAAAGTTCCGGTGAGTAATGCATCGAAGAATCTTCCTGAATTCGTATTGCAGGCTCAGGTGCCCAAATTTCATATTGACCAATTACATAACCACCTTTAAATTTTGGTAAAGCCGACAACTGCAACTTCAAAAATTGTTCAAGTTGGACAGAAACATATTCGAGTAATCTCTGCATTGCTTCCGGTTGCATAAGTAAAGCTATTGATGCGTTCTCAACTCCCATTAAAGCACACACTAAATCAGATGGTCCACGTAAAACCGACTGCCCCACAGGATATTTCCCATTGAAATAATTGTTGTAAACTTGTATAAATTCGAGATATTTTTTAACCCAAGGATTATCAGTATTTATTTGAATCTTTGAATATGACTCCGGATCATCAAGGATTTTTTCAGTACTTAAGTGAGAACCGGCTGATACTATAGGACAACCTAATATCGCTTCCATCCAAGGAATTGAAGCTAAAGGCATTGCAGAACGACATATATCATCATTAATTTGCCCTGATAATTCGAGATAACTTTGTTGTTCCTCTACAAAATCATTTGGATTAATATCCTCAGGTTGTATCTTTTCTTGAGCAAATAATTTCTGAGCAGCACTATTATATTGCCAATAGCTCCAAGAATCTAAACCAGCACCAATAGTGAATCCTATGAGAGGGCTTTTAACATCTTGCAACGACCAAAACGCTAAGTGCCGTTTTTTATATTCATTAAAATCATGTTGCATTATTCTCTATTCATTACTTATCAGCTAGTTAATTTTTTGTACCTTGAAAAAAGTCCCATATACAACTTTTTCATTCTTTTCCTTCACTTCATGATAAACCTGGATAGTATCCTCTACTGTTTCGATAATATAATTAGTAGAGCCAGTCGTACCAAATTGGAAGGTACCTTTCCATGATGCCCCGTTATTATCGGAAAAGATCAACCAATTTCCTGGACGACTATACGTACACACAATTATTCCGTTTTTCATTGTTACAAGATTCGGCGAAACTCCTCTATCGGCGATTTGTTCCGGCGGAGTCCAATGTTTCCCTCCATCGCTTGAGCGGGAACAATAAAGCGGAGTTGGGAAAAGATTTACTCCAGGAGTTGGATTGCGACCTCCGGAGCGCATGACACAAATTAGATCACTATTAGGCGCCTGAACCAAATCAGCTTCGCGGAAACCTTCCATTGTAATTGCTGGAACTATAGTCGTTCTGCTTGCTCTATCTTCCGGGATGCTTTTCCCGAGCATTTTATGATCATTTGGTATCCCGCGACCGAGCATTTTATCGTAAGCGACATGAACATAATTACCCCAAGTGTGACCTCTATCTTTTGAAAAAACAACAATTGTATGATATTTACGCTGACCTAACTCAGCCGGATAACCGGCACATAGCTGAACATCATCCTTAAAGTTTCCATACATTGTTGCTACGAGTTCACCGCTCGGCAACTGAATTAAACCGTGATGAAAAAGAAATCCGTCAACTCGTCCACCGCTTCCTGTTACGGTAAACGATGCATTAGGAATTTCCAATTCACCCTCTTCTATCATCGTTGTCTTCCAATTATCAAACGACCTTTTAAGTTTGACCCTATATTTACCGTCGGGACGCAATTGTGTGTTGCGATTAATGCTGATGATTTCGTTGTTACCGAGATCTATTGCCGATTTATCAAAATTGCCGGGTAGTCCGGTTTTCCACGTATGCCCATTATCTAAAGACCATTTTGCATCCTCTCCTTTGCCGACTACAATCCTACCATCGTTAAATTGAAAAGCCAAAGTCGATTCTACTTTTGGAATAAGTATGGATTCACCAACTGTGACCTTTATATTTGGAATATCTGGAACAACAATCTTAGCTGATTGAGTGTACGTACCAGTAGTAAAAAATAGTGATATCAAAACAACCCTCAGATAGTAAGGTAATTTAATATTTCTACTGTAATCAAATTTATTCGATAATTTAGAGTCTCTCTCGATGCATATATTTTTCATTTTGTCAAACCTTTTTAGTTAACTCTATATAATCAAACACAAGCTAGCATTCCTCCATCAACATAAATTAGGTGACCATTTACATAGCTTGATGCATCGGAAGCAAGGAATATTAATGAACCTATTAATTCTTCCGGATCACCCCAGCGGTTAGCAGGCGTTCTATTGCAAAGCCATGTATCAAATTTTTCGTCATTGTATAATGCTTTTGTCAATTCCGTTTTAAAATAACCAGGAGCTATTCCATTAATTTGAATGTTATATTTCCCCCAGTCAGTTGCCATTCCTTTAGTTAGGTTTTTTAATCCTCCTTTTGATGCTGTATAAGGTGCAATTGAAGGACGTGCAAGTTCGCTTTGAATGGAACAGATATTAATAATTTTCCCGGATTTTTTTTCTATCATATCTTTGACAACTGCTTTGGAAACAAGAAATGCGCCTGTTAAATTAACATCAATTAACCGTTGCCAGTCCGATAGATTAAAATCTTCGAGAGCGCCTCTAATTTGAATACCAGCATTATTAACGAGGATATCTATTTTACCGATTTCATTCTTTATCTTGTTTATATTGTTAACTATCTCTTCCTCGTTGCGTACGTCAAATTTATATCCGTTCGCTTTGTACCCGTTACTTTTTAACTTTTCGACAGCTTCAATCAACGTCTTCTCAGCTGTTCCGTTTAGAATAACAGTACACCCCGCTTCTGCTAAGCCTTTTGCCAATGTAAATCCAAGCCCGCGGGAAGAACCTGTAACAAGAGCTGTTTTTCCCGATACATTAAACAGATTGTTCATAACCGGTTTTCTCCTTAATTTTAATTACTCTCTTCGCTTTTTTAACTATGTTATCTACTGTTAAACCACACACTTTTAGCAGTTCATCATATTGCCCGGAGCCGCCAAAATGGTCGTCTATTGCAACCCAATCAGCTGGAACTGGACTTTCAAGCGATAACGCTTCTAGTACTGCTGAAAACAAACCGCCATACCTGTTATGCTCTTCGACTGTAACAACAGCTCTCGTTCGGGAAGTACTTTCGACTAAAAGATCTTTATCAATAGGTTTGATCGTATGAATTTCTACTACTTCAGCATCAATACCTTCTTTTGTAAGCTCTTTAACCGCATCCAAAGCATAAGAAACCATCATACCCATAGCAACGATTGTAACATCTTTGCCCTTTTTCAAAACAAGTCCTTTTCCAATTTCAAATTTTGTCCCCGGTCGGTGTATCTCTGGTGCAGGAACTCGGGGCACACGAATGAATGTTGGACCTTCAATACCGGCAACCTCTTGCACAGCCCATTTCATTGATGAAGCATCAGACGGAACAATTATCTTAAAATTGGGCATTGCTCTCAGTATTGCCAAATCCATAATAGATTGATGAGTTGCACCGTCGCCGAAACCCGAAAGCCCACCGTTTGTTCCAATCAATTTAACATTATTTGCGGGATACGAGATTTGACTCCGGATCTGATCTGTTGCGCGCAATGTAAGCAAGAAACTGAAAGTACAAACATAAGGTATCAGTCCACAAGTTGATAACCCAACAGCGGTCGAAACCATATTTGCTTCGGTTATTCCCATATTAAAAAATCTTTCAGGAAATTTATTCCCAAATAAGATTGACCTGGTCGCAGATGACAAATCCGCATCCAGTACTACAACTTTTGGATTTACTGCACCTAAATCAGTCAATGACTCTCCAAACACTTCACGCAATGGTTTATTATTCAATTTAATCCTCCGTTCAATTCAGCCATAGCTCTTTTAAAATCTTCATCATTAATTGTTTTACCATGCCATTCAACGCGGTTCTCCATGAAGGACACACCTTTCCCTTTAATCGTATCCGCAATAATTACACTCGGATTACCTTTGAACTTCTGCGCCTGTTCAATAGCTTCAATCAAAGCGGGAATATCATGCCCATCGCATTGAATCACGTTAAAACCGAAAGCTCGGAACTTATCGCCTAAATTACCGATGGGCATAATATCATCGCTTCTACCATCAAGTTGTAACTTATTATAATCCACAATCACCGTCATCTTGTCAACTTTAAATTTAACTGCTGCAAGCATACCTTCCCAATTTTGTCCTTCGTCTAATTCGCCGTCACCTGTAAGCACATAAGTTCTATAATTTTTCTTCTGGATCCGCTCTGCTAAAATAGTTCCTACTCCGAATGAAATCCCCATACCGAGTGACCCGCTCGTTATTTCAATTCCGGGCAATTTATTCATTACCGGATGTCCCTGTAATCTACTGTTCGTTTTACGAAGCGTAAGCAATTCCTCTTCATCAAAATATCCTTTCTGTGCTAGAACGGAATATAAAGCCGGTGCCGCATGTCCTTTGGATAGCACAAATCTATCTCTATCCGGATCATTAGGCTTTTTTGGATCAATATTGAGTATATGATGATAGAGGACACTTAATATTTCACAAGTAGATAACGAACTACCAGGATGTCCCGAGCCTGCGTGATAACAACTCGTAATAATCTTTTTACGCATATCATGAGCTCTCTCTTTTAGGAACTCGATCAATTCGTTTGTTTCTGTCACAAATTACTCCATTTCTCAATTATAAATTTTCATTTAACATTACATTTTTTCTCGTATAATTAATTCTATCCTTGTTATTCTCACCTATCACAAAGCTTAACGCATAACCTATAACAATAGTAACTACAAAAGAAATAGTCGCAGGCCAAAGCACACCGACCGCCAATGAATCTATACCCATTTTAGGTCCAAATACTAATAAAGAACCAAAGATAAATCCTAGGAATCCTGCAACTAAAACTGCAGGAGCAGTAGCGCGTTTTGTTAGCATACCTAAAAGAAAAATTCCAAAAAGAGGACCTGTGAACATATTTATAAGTTTCTGTGAATAAGTAAAAATATCCCCTAATTGTTCTACAAAGAAAGCCATAATGATTGCTACCAAACCAATTAGAATAGTACTAATTCGTGATATTTTTAGTCGGCGGGCTTTTTCCTCTTCCGAATTTTCACCTATTTCTAGATTATTCTGTTTTAACTTGTAAGGTGCATAAAAATCATTAAGTATTGCTGTTGTGATTGAATTGATACCGCCATTAATACTGGATAAAGAAGCAGCATAAATAGATGCAAGCAAAATACCAACTACTCCCGTTGGTAAAAAATTAGCAATAAAATATGGATAAATATGGTCAATTTTTAGAGACGTTGGAAATGTAAGATTTTTAGCGACTGTAAATAAACCGGCTCCGATTATTGTAACTAAAACAATATAAAGCAGATAAGCACCCGCATTAGCTAAAAATCCTTTTTGACTTTCTTTCAGAGAACTTGCTGTAATATACCTTTGAACCATTGCCTGATCAACACAATAATTACCCATTTTTTGTATTGTATAAGTGATAATTATTGAAACAATAGTGAAATCCGTAATCAGGTAAAGATGAATTTTACTGAAAAGACCTGCATCTCCAAATCCGGGAATATTGCCGGTCATTTGAGTTTTCCCAGCTGCACCAAGCGTATCCCATATTTTCGTTACTCCCCCGGGTACTGCGCTGATAATAAAAAAGATAACGAGAAACATACCTAAGAACATTATTGCAGAATGAAATACATCACCCCACATAACAGCTTTTACCCCTCCAAGAGTAGTCATCAATATTCCTACAATTCCAAGTACAATAATAGAAGGGATCAATGGAATTTTACCATCGGATACCACATTTAAAACCATGGAAGGGACATAAAGAACTGCCGCCATCCAGGTTAATCTCCAAATAATAAAAATGCCACTACCCAATCCACGAACACTTTTATCAAATCGTTTTTCTAAATACTCATATGCTGTATATAATTTCAACTTATGATAAAAAGGCATAAAAACATACACAACTACGGGGTAAGATATTGGAATAGCCATAGCCATCCAAAACAGAATCAGTCCGCTTTTAAATGCTCCTGCCGGATATGCCATATATCCCACTGCACTTGTAAGCGTTGCCATTAATGATAGACCGACCGGAAGCCAACTCATACTTCGGCCTGCCATCAAAAAGTCTTTTGCCGATTTTTGCTCTTTTAAGAAGTAAAAACCAACACCGACTGTACCGATTATGTAGGATAAGGCAATAATTATATCAATAGTATTAATACCAACATTTTGCATTAAAATTCTCCTGTTTTACATTTATAATTGAAATTTGTTTTCTATTTTTTTATTCGATACTCCGATAGTATTTTGAAGTCTGTGTTCCTAAGAGCACGCTTTTCAGCATTACCCCATATGTATAGTTTATTATTATCAACATTATTTATAACACTCCAGAAATCATCAATTCTGATAACTCTTCCTACTAATGATTTTTGATCTGGTTTTTTCTCAATTTCAATTATAGATTGAAATTTCTTTTTATCAAAATTGATGTTAACAATCTTTCCGGTAATTGTTTGGTCTGTAAACTTAACTTCAAGATTTGTATTGAGGTGATTTGCAACATTTTGATCAACATTATTTTCTTCAAAGCTCACTTCTGAGTTACTGCTAAATACATTTCCTTCATTTTTACGAATAACATTATCTACAATTTCAGATGGTTTGAAGTAATCAAAGTGCTGCTTGTATTGAACAGTAACCTTTCCTTTATTATGAAATACTATATTGTTTTTCATCTCCATGTAAGAGTCAACACATTGTACCGCTCCACCTGTAAGGTTGTTAACAATAATATTATTCATAATTGATGCGCGTCCTTCTTTACTTAACCGTATTCCTCCAACTCCTTTACCTACAGTTGAATTTCCTGCAATAAAATTATCAGTAATAAGTGCGTGACTCTGCCTCATTATATAGATACCACCACCGTCATCGTCGGAAATATTACCGACAATCCAATTCCCTTTTATAGTTGGATAGGAGAAATACTCTGCATATATACCTCCTGCATCGCTATTGCCTTTAGCACGATTTGAAGCAATAATATTGTTTTCTATAATAGGCCGAGCTTCGTTTGAACATGAAATAGCACCGCCATTGCTGCTTCGTGTACGATTTGAATCATCAACTCCAGAAATATTTTCAACAAAGACATTATTTTGAACAACCGGTCTAACATAACCTACCATAAAGTTGTTCTCTATTCTTCTGTCTGTTCCATGTCTCTTTCGAACCCAGCCGTAAAAAGAAAGCGCACCGCCGTCACCTATCGATGTTTTGTTATTGTAGAAAAGATTGTTCTTGATCTCCGGAGTAGCATTATAAAGACAGGCAACTCCCCCGCCGTTATTACCCTGTTGATGAATTCTTGTATCATTAAAGTTATCTGGTTTATCAGCAAAATTATTTACAATGAAACAATTACTGATTACCGGAGCAGTGTCATCACAAAGAATTCCACCCCCGTCCGAATCTGCGAATCCATTCGTTATAGTAAAACCGTCAATCCGCGAATTATCTGCACCTAAAACAACACGGTGTTTGTGTTTGCCATCCAAGATGGTAGAATTTCTATAAATATCACGTTCCCAAGTTTTACTATCAAAACCGCCGAATAAATCAATAAACTGCCTCATCTCAATTGTTGAGCCGGAATAAATACCCTCGGCAATGAAGAAAGCTATTACGTGATTTTCAGATTCGTTATTTACTTTGTTAAAAGCATTAATAATTGTTTTCCAAGGATTTTCCCGGCTACCATTGCCTTTTTCATCGTAACCATTGCTCTGTGAAATATAAAATATTTCAGCATAATTGTTTTTTTCTACATGTTCGGTAGAAGGTCCTATTTTAGATATATTCCGTACTCGGTTTTGACTCGAAACCATGCTGCATAATGCGATAAAAATAATGGTAATAAAAAGTGTTTTCATATCAATTATCATATAATTATTAGTTATTTAATTTAATTTCAACTTTGTTTAAAATTGGCGTATCTGCTCCGTTACCCATATTAAAGATCACTCTATATTGAATCCATCTCCCTGATAAATTTGTGATGCTATTATCTGTTTTTGTAAAATAAGTTCCAGCACCTTTTGGACCATTCCAAGTAGCTTTTTTCAAACTCGCTTCGGAATCAGCTGTTCTTATTTGAAACTTCAAATCAGTATCAGCTGGGACTTCGGCATCCCAATCAATCGAAACTGTATTTAGTTCATCACTCAAATAAGGAGAGGAAATATAGCTGAATTCATTTTCCCTATTATAAATATTGCCGATATCTACTCCCATATCATAGTGCGCACCAACGCTAGGGAGTTTTTGAACGTTCTTATCGGAAAATCCGTCTTTGCTTCCCCAATATAATAATGAATTTGTATGATGATCTCCGTAATCTTTTATTTTATCATAGCTTCCATCTTTACGGTGACAGTAGAAAAAAACATCCATATAACCATCTCGATTAAAATCACAAATGAGAGAACCAGTCCCGCCATTTGTAGGAAACTTCAAACTGTTTTCAACGCTGTAACCCTTATCGCTTCCAAGCAACACTGAAGAGTACCACGTACGTCTTCCATTTCCTTTATAATAAGGACAAACTAAGTCAAGCCAGCCATCGTTATTTACATCTCCGATAGTCATTGTTTTAGCCTGAATTGGTAGCACTATAGGGCCATCAAAATTTTTATCACTTCGTCCATAATAAATAAGAACATGCTTGTTGTGAGCAAATGCAATGTCCAACAAACCATCTTTATTCAAATCAGCTACTCCTGCCATTCCAGTACCTTCACTCTTAGGCAACCAAAGTATTCGTTTACCAAAGTTCCTCGTCCCGTTTCCGTAAAGGATTATCGCAAGCTCTTTTTTGTACTGATTCCCAAAAATCAGATCTTGAAAACCATCTTTATCAATATCACAGACAGTTGCAGACCGCGTTAGTTTTGTTGGTAACTCAGTACGCTCGGTAACAGCCCAACCGTTTTTACTTCCCCAATAAATGTAAGAACCTTCGAGAGATTTGTTCGGTATATTTTTCGGTGGTCCATTCGATACAATAACATCAAGATAACCGTTTCGGTCAAGGTCAGCAACCTGTACACCTAAGCCGTTATAACTAGGCAGGCCTGAGATGTTCCAAGTACTGAATTTATTATTCTCATTCCAGTATATCCAAACTTCATTCGCCAAGCGAGTTGTTTCACCTCTGTTCACCATCAGGACATCTACATCGCCGTCATCGTCCAAATCGGCAAATGCCTGCTCGTAAGCTTCACGCCCTAACAAATTATCACGATCTTCAGTATCAAAACTACCGTCCTTCTGTCCGTAATATAAATAAGAAGGATCGTACCCCCCTCGTGAATTGCCCATCATCGAGCAAATCAAAATATCCAAGAAACCATCATTATTAAAATCAGCGATTGAATTCCCTTGAGCGCCGTGTTCATATAATGGAGTTCTTTTAGTCTGTTTAAATCCCTCAGGTCCATTCCAATAAATAAAAGAAGGGACTTCGTAGGAATACTGTTCCTGAAAATTGCATACAAGCAGATCAACCCAACCATCGTTATTTAAGTCTGCTGCATTCGCACCCCAAGCTCCAATTGTTTGTATAGACTGTCTGTTCTTCTTACTAAATCCTTTTTCCGAACCGAAATAGAGGTACGAATTTATAAGTCGATTTGCAAGATTAGGATTACCGGTTAACGAAAATTGATAGTTCGTAAAAAAGATGTCCATAAACCCGTCTTTATTAAAATCGGCTGCGACTGCATCTTTAGCGTTGAAAGTTTCCAGAGATATTCTTTGAGCTTCACTAAAAAACCCGTTCTGGTTTATATAAACGAAAGAAGAATTCCCATTCTCACAAGCAAATATTAAATCGGGTGATTTATTGTTATCGATATCAGATACAGTAACGGCTGAGGCTTTATTAGTGGGTAGTTCCAACATATTTTTTTTACTAAACCCGTTTTCTCCTCCAAAATAAACATAAGATGTTTTTCCATTTCCGTTAGCAAAGACGAGATCATTCCAACCGTCGTTGTTTAGATCTGCAGAAGCTACATCGGTAGCACCATTTGTGGCAATATTGTTAAAGTTCTCGTTGCTGTAACCGTCTTTCCCGCCCCAGTAAATTCTTGAGTATGATGACCCGGTTTTATCCTTATCCCGATATTCCCAGAAACCGTTCGAAAAAGCGAAAGCAATATCTTTATATCCGTCTTTGTTAAAATCTTCGACAACTGCACTCTGAGCAGCGGAACTTTTCAATGATACTCGCTTTTTAAATGGATAAAATCCCCATTCACCATTTTTGACCGTATCGCTTTTCCCCAATCCGCCGTAATAAATAAAAGAATCCATATCTGTCCATGTTCCATTGGAATAATTTGGTACAACCAAATCCATATCACCGTCATTGTTCAAATCATCGGCTGTAACCCACATCGGTCCATTAGCCGGAATATAACTATGATTGCTAATACTAAAATCTTTACCGTTACCCCAATAGATAGACATATCAAGCATTTCGACGAGTGAATGGGAGTTTACGCATAATATATCAACAGCACTGTCATTATTTACATCCCAGCGATTAATCGCTTGAATTTTACCATTGTGCGAAACATACATATTCGCACCACCGTCGTCAAATGACCCATCGATAAAATCATCAAAACTTTCTTCTCTCCACACACTCTGAGCGTTCATAATTGTTATCGAGAAAATAAGTAAGAGTAAACTATTTATTATTTTCATTCCAATGTTTTTTAACATACTTACAGTTTTCCCTACATCGTTGAAAATGAAATTGCAACTTCAGTTAAATACGGAGTCGCTGCTCCGTTAGGAGTTATCAGCCTTGCTTTATACTGTATAAATTTACTTCTTAGTGCTTTCAATTTACTTCCGGATTTTTTATACCAAGAATTAGAGCCATCTGGTCCTTGCCATTCGGCATCTTTAATTTTATCTATTTCTTCAGAAACACGCACTTGAAAATGAACGTCAGTACCGAACAGCTTTTCCGCTTTCCAGCTAATTGTAGAAGGGATTTCATCTTCAGCAATTTTATGAATCGATGAAATATATTCTTCGTACAATCCACGATTATAACTATTCCCCAAATCCCTTATATTTAATCCGCTCGGACCTTCTGCTGTAATTTCCCAGCGGTTATGCTTCGAGTATCCGTTTTCACTTCCCCAGTATAAAAAAGATTTACAGATATGTCTGTGCGGTTCAGGTTTCATGTAAGAGCCGGACTTCCTATGATCCGCAATAAAAATATCCAACCAGCCATCGCCGTCGTAATCAAGAGTTTCGGAACCGGAAGAACCGTATGATTCAAGCTCAGTAGGTTTGTCTTTAAAACCGTTTTTGCTTCCCCAATAAATAAGCGAAGGACGGTTACCGCTAACTTCACCACCGTAACTTGTAAAAAAGATATCAAGCCAACCATCTTTATTTAGATCCGCAATACTATTTTGATACGGCACATATGTAGGTAATTCAATTCGGTTATCCTTTGAATATCCTTGT
>UOGD01000253.1_pt1 | contig 24741 bp, 25 predicted proteins | sample 1989731 | NCBI WGS metagenome assembly UOGD01 (sample SAMEA4712198, study PRJEB27164) | hydrothermal vent metagenome | biome: marine basaltic hydrothermal vent biome; feature: marine hydrothermal vent; material: mineral | place: Pacific Ocean | collected 2011-06-14/2011-07-23 | depth 1691 m | reverse complement strand
TCCCTAGATGCTCCTCATATTCTGTTACTGTTCCATTATCCAATAGTTCAAACAGAAAACTTTGTATCCCTTTTCCTATTCCTTTAATGTTTGTAATCGAACCATCATGGAGCATCTCTTCAAGGTCAACATCTAATCTTCTTATTACATTAGCTGCTCCGCGGAAAGCATTTATCTTGAACCTATTTTCTCCTTTAAACTCCAGAATATCCGCATAGTTCTCTAAGTATTTTATTGCTTCATTTTTAAATGACATTCTCTAAACCAAATTAAGTGATAAATTCATTAAAGTATATGTAACAATATATCCTAACAATAACCCTGCAGTCACTTGATACACATCATGTAAGTTTTGATATACCCTTGCCCAGGATACAACTATAGGAATAATGATAAAATAGTAGGCTGTATCTCCAAGAATAAAAACCAGAACTGCGAACGGAATGGCGACACCTATAGCATGCGCGCTGATCTTCCACTTAATATTAATTAAAACTAACAATACGGAAGTTATAACATAAGATAACCATAGCGCCACAATAAACGGATGTAATTCGTACACCATCGAAAACATTGCACCCAATACACTTAATCCAATACCTATCATATAAGGAGTTGTTCTTTCGCTGCTAACAGTAGCGTCATTATCAACTATTTTCTCTTTCGCTCTTAAATAAAAGAAAACCGACAGCGGTAAAATAAATCCGAAGATAGCTGCGATGGAAATGGTTTCTATCTGCATTGATGAATTATCATAAACATTAAATGCCAAATAGATAAAGATCAGCAAAAGATTTAAAGGCGGTGTAAAAACATAAGAAATTATTTTAGCAAGTTTTTTCATTCCTCGCTCATATTCTTTAAATCATCTAAATAATTGAATAGCAGATCTTCAATTGGGGCATACTCAGTAAAAGCCATTAGCTGCTGCCTTATTTTTGCAGAATGATGCAAACCTTTTAAATACCCTGTATAATATTTTCGGAAAGGAATAACCGCTTGACGTTCTTCGTCCTTATATCCGATCTCATACTTGAGATGCTTTAATGCAGTATTTATCTTTTCATCGGGAGTAATTTCCGGTAACGGCGTACCCGTTTCAATCAAATGTTTTGTCTCTCTGAAAATCCAAGGATGCTGAATTGCACCACGGGCGATCATAACACCGTTAGCACCGGTTTCATCAAATGCGCGTTTGGCATCTTCTGCAGTAAACACTCCACCGTTAAGAATAACAGGTATATTAACCACTTCCTTAACTTGAGAGATGTATGACCAATCCGGCTCTCCTGAATGCCCCTGCCTGCTTGTTCTGCAATGGATAGTAAGCGCTCTTGCTCCAACATTTTCCAACCTTTTAGCTACTTCGCAGATGATAATTGAATCGGAATCCCAGCCGATCCTTGTTTTTACTGTAACAGGTTTATCAACAGCTTTTACAATAGCTTCAACCATTCTTTCCATGTAATCGGGATCTTTCAGCAGACCGGAACCGGCGCCTCTTTTAACTACTTTCTTCACCCAGCATCCTGCATTGATATCTATAATATCAGGATTTAATTGCTCAGACATTTTTGCAGCTTCAACCATTGCCTCAATGTCTGCGCCGTATATCTGTATTCCAACCGGTCTCTCTTCTTCAGTGATAGTCATCTTCCTAGCGGTTTTCTTATTGTTTCTTATCAGTCCGTCCGAATTAACAAACTCTGTGTAAACAATATCAGCGCCCATTTCCTTGCACAGTTTTCTAAAACCTATTCCGGTTACATCTTCCATCGGAGCCAAAAGTAACGGCTTATCTAATTTTATGTGTTCTATTTCAAACATCTGTACTAACTTTCTTTTTATCTGAATTAAACAAATAAATTGTAATAACCAATGTAATAAAAGTAAACACTCCACCAGTAATAAACGGCGATTCGTATCCCAAATATTGGAATGCAAATCCGCCCCACAAAGGCCCTAGCACACGTGCCATCGAAGCAATGGATTGATTGAGTCCAAGGATTTTTCCTTGACTAGCTTGTGGTGAATATTTTGATATTATGCTCAGTATCATAGGCTGAAGAATTCCAGTACCAACAGCTAAAAGTCCTGAGATGATTGCCACACCGGTAAAATTAATTCCATATGGAAGTAACCCCAGACTAACCATCAGAAAGACTAAACCAATAATGATCAAACTTTTTTCACTTATGAACTTTTCCATTCTCTTCAGGAAAGCTCCTTGTACAATAGCGCCGACTATACCGATTATACCGAACAAATAGCCGTTTTCTCTATCGGTAAATCCATAATGCTTCTGACCTAAAAGAGCAAAAGTTCCGTATATATTTGCCACAGCAAAAATTATTATAAAAAACAGACCGATAAAAAATGCAACATTCGGAGTATTTTTTATTTCCAGTAGATCAGCTTTTTTAATTAGAGAATAATCAAAATCCTTAAGCGGCTTTTTCTCTTTTAATGATTCCGGCAAGAAGAATAATGCAAATATAAATGCCATAGATGAAAATCCGGCACTTGCAAAACCAACATACTCATATCCGAACTCAGCAATTATACCGCCGAATATAGGACCGAAGACAAAACCCAGTCCAAATGCAGCGCCAATTATTCCCATTCCTTTAGCTCTGTTAGATTTATCTGTAATATCAGCAATATAAGCCTGTGCCGCTCCAACATTGCTGCCTCCAATACCAGCAAGCAAACGTGAGAACAGAAGTACTGCAAAAGTTGTAGAGAAGCTGAAAATAATATAAGAAATTATTGTGGTCATCAAAGATATCAAGATCACCGGTCTTCTGCCGATTCTATCCGAGATTTTTCCGATAACGGGATTAAAGATAAACTGCATGAATGAATAGCTTGCAACAATAATTCCAATTCCAAAGTCGGAAATATCGATAACATTGCTGGCAAAAGTTGGAAGTATGGGAATTAAAATCCCAAATCCTAATAGGTCTATGAAAACGGTCAGAAAAATTGCCGCAAGTGAAGCTTTATGTTTACTCATTCCAGAACAATTCAGTTAATTTATCAACTTGCAAATATAATAAATTTTAATGCGAGCAATTTGATAAGTTAATCTTTTTGATTAAAGAACTCTAATGAATCTGCTTTAACAACGAAACTTTTAGGATTGTCCGGTTTATAAGGGATCTTTGCAATAAATGATATAAATTTTTCTTGTTCAATTTTCCACTTTCTGTAAGCGCTTTTATCAATAGAATCCAAAACAATATACTTTGTTCTGCTTTCCATTAACTCTTTAGTATCATTATAGCATTGCAGCATTAGTTCTTTATCTTCTTCTGTAAAATATGACGGATAAGAATTGTCAGCCGCAATATCAGACGGCAGTATTAGATACTCTAAGCCCCAGCTCGTAACTCCTTTAAAAATCCAAATGGGAAGATAGCGAACTGCATCAAGTTTAATTGTATTCGTTTTAAAATCTTTTGTTACACTGAAATTTAGAACAGTCCCTCCGTCTGAGTATCTCCATCTTTGGTTAGATATAAAATTACCGAGCGAGAAGGCAACAAAGCCGGTATCAATATTTGCATCTACAGTTTTGTAGAACTCAACTGGCTGCAAAGTGTGAGGATGTGCTCCTAAGATAATATCTGCGCCAAAGCCGATCGTTTTATCAACAATATTCCTTTGATATCTGTTTTCTGTCCTGGCATATTCCTTTCCAAAATGGAAATAGATTATAACTAAATCAGCGCCTTTTGATTTTGCTTTTTCAATGTCATGCTTAATTAATTCAGGATTTATTCTATTTACAAGAAACTTATTCTTCTCCGGTATCCTATATAAATTAACGCCATAGGTATATGATAGGAGTGCGAATTTCAACCCTGATTGTTCGAATAGCTGAACTGAATCTCTTTCTTCTTGAGATTTGTAAGTGCCTGTATTTTTCATCCCGTTTTCCCGGATGAAATCTATTGTATTAAGAATACCCTTTTTTTGATGGTCGTAGGAATGATTATTTCCTGTAACTAAAATATCAAAGCCTGCATATTTCAAACCTTTGAGAAAATCTTCCGGTGTATTGAATACAGGATACCCGGAATATTCAATATCTTTGCCGGCAACAACAGTTTCGAGATTGCCGATCACAACATCAGAATTATCGAAGTATTTTTTTATTTTTCGGTAAACCGGTTTAAAGTCGTAAGTGGAATCTTCACGAAGTGCATAGTTAAATTGAGTGGAATGACACATAACATCACCAACGACGCTGAACGTAACGGTTACGGATGAATCCCCATCAACATTATTTTTAGAGAGTTGTTGAGAAAAAACAAAACCTGAATACGTGAAGAAAACCAAAGAGATGATATTAAAAAACTGCTTATTCATATAACGCTTATTTAGTACATTACTGGTATCAATCATAGAATAAAGCCGCCAAGAACATCTAAGATCTTGACGGCTTAAACTTCAGAATATAGAAAAAAGTAATTACTTAACCACCTTTTCTTTCTGATTTGATTTGTTGAATTTCATTTCTCATATCTTGAGCTTTTTTCTTCAATTCGCTCAAACTTTTACGAATACGGGTACCAGCAGCTGCTTGTCCCTTATCATAAAATTTTTGAACGTCTGTTTCCATACTTTTTAGATGGTCCAACAAATCTTGGTATGATTGATTCATGAATGCCTCCTTCTGTTTGTGAATAATCTGTTAATTATTGTATATGTTCGAGAATTATCTCAGCAATATCTTTAACTTCTACTTCCTCGTTTTTCTCCAGAGTTTTAACTCCATCGCTCAGCATTGTCATACAAAACGGACATGCCGAAGCAATAGTATCTGCGCCGGTCTCAATAGCTTCTTTAGTTCGTACTTCGTTAATTCGTTCACCTTCTGTTTCTTCCATGAACATTCTTCCGCCGCCGGCTCCGCAGCAAAATCCATTATTTAAAGAACGATCCATTTCAACCAACTCTAGCCCGTCAATTGCTTTGATAGAAGCTCTTGGCTGATCATAAATAGAATTATATCTCCCTAAGTAACAAGAATCGTGATAAGTGATTTTATGTGAATTCTCATCATTTTTAAGAGAAATTTTATTTTCCTGTATTAGTTTATCAATAAATTCTGAATGATGCAATATTTTAAATTCACCGCCCAATTTTGGATACTCATTTTTTAGTGAGTTAAAGCAGTGTGGGCAAGCTGTTACAATCTCTTTTACGCCGTATTTATTGAGCATTTCGATGTTTTCCATCATGAGTGTCTGCGCTAAATACTCGTTGCCAAGCCTACGCGCAGTATCGCCATTACACTTCTCTTCATTACCCAATATCCTAAAATTTATACCCGCTTTCTGCATTATTTTTGCAAAAGCTTGCGATACCTTCTGATATCGCTGATCGAATGAACCTGCACATCCAACCCAAAATAAAATTTCACCATTTGGATCTTCGTTCATAGTTTTTATATCAAGTCCTTCCGCCCAATTTTTTCTGTCCTGTGAATTAAATGCCCATGGATTAAAATTAGTTTCAAGATTTTTAAATGTTGTTATCAATTCACTCGGAAAATCACTTTCCATCATCACTTTATCCTGACGCATATGCAGAATATCAACTAACGGTTCATTACCAACAGGACATGCATAGACACAGAAATTACAGCTTGTGCAAGCCCATAGAGCGTTATCAGTCAACAAAAGACCCTTAAGAGGTACTTCAGCTCCGTCAATGAATTCTTGACCATGAGAATTAAAATAATATCGTTTATTGATCTCTATTGCTGAAGGTGATAATTCTTTACCGGTTTGATATGCCGGACAATTATCCTGGCATCTATTACACATTATACAAGAATATGCATCCAGTAAAGACTTTTGCGGAAGGTGTTCCATATTACCAACACCAAACTGCTCTATCGATTCATCCTCAAAGTTGAGCGGTTTAATTGTTCCTTTATTAGGTCTATCATCTGGAACCATATAGTTAAACGGAGCCATGAAGAGATGAGCGTGTTTTGACAATGGGAAGTATGGTACAAATGCCAAAATTGCTCCAAGCGCTATCCACCAGCTTATATGTTCACCTAAAACAAGCTGCTCCGGAGATAAACCCTGCCATAATGATGAAAATATTGCAGCTAATGGCTGAGCCGCATCACCGCCATTATGCGCAACGGCAAATGATGCTCCTACGAACCTAGCTCCTACATGAATCATAATAAAAAGTCCTACGATCAGGGAATCTCTACGGACTCCTTTTTTTACATCATCCGTTACGTGTACAGGCGGTTTTATAATTAATTTTTCTTCATTAAAAATAAACCGACGGATCAGAAAATAGAAAACACCCAGAAATACCAGTACACTAAAAATATCAACAAATAATCTATAGATAAATCCAATAACGCTGTTTGGGAAAAATGCAAATCCGGGTACATACGCAGCAATCACATCAAATGAATTTACCAGAACATAAATTGTAAATCCCCAGGCTACCAGTGCATGAATGAATCCAATTACTGGTCTTGTTGTAAAAAGTGTCTGCTGGGTCAAGAATATTTTCAATCCCTTGGGAAAATTCTTAAGTGTTTCCTTCCAGGGAATCGGGTCTTTTCCACGATTGATAATTTTGAACATTCTGGAAAATGTTTTATAAGAAATGATCAATGAAACTATTACTAATACAATAAAGATTATTTTTTCAGCAAGGGTCAGCATCACAATTTTCCTTTATTAAATTTGCGGATTTTATATTCTACAATTTACTCTTAAAGAATTGTCCGGTTTTAATTATTAGTTTATCAAATTTTTCGTTTGTACCAGCAAATGGATGCACACATCCAAAAGTATGACCTGTATTTTCGATTGGGAATAATTCAGTTATCGACTTATCGGAATGTTCGTATAGTTCTTCCGCTTCTTGAAACTTAACCGCAAGGTCCTCCTTACCATGCGCTATCAGAAGAGGGACACCTAAATTTGCTATGGCGGTAGTTATGCTGAGTTTGTTATCCGCATTCTCTTCCAAATCATCAAGTAGAGAAACATTCAATCTCATTTCTTGTTTTGTCCGCGAATTCATCACAGCGAAATATCCTTTTTTTCTCCATTCGAATTTTTGCCGCTCTGAATAACGATCGAGATTAGAAACGCTCGACCAAGTTGCAACAGCATTAATTTCATTAAGTCTTGTGGCAGTAAGTAAGGCTATTGCTCCTCCTCTGCTGTGTCCCAACAATCCGATCTTAGGATCATTTACTTTCCCGAAAAAATCTTCCTTATATGCTTTTATGATCTCTGATAATTCTTCTATTTCTAATGAAAATGTATTTTCAGCAAATTTTTCCAATTCAGTAAATTCTAATTTATTTGAACCGATCCCGTTGTGTGAAAAATTAAACGTTATAACAAAAAAACCTAGGTTTGATAAATATTCTGCAGTGTAAGGAAAAAATCCCCAATCTTTAAATCCCTTGAAACCGTGTGTAATTACAATGCATGAATTGTTTGAAATGTTCTCATTCCCATAGCTTGTGATTGAGATCACATTTCCACTTGAAGTTGTGTAGGAGTAATTTTCTCTCATAAACGTAAATATGACGATTCTGGACAATAAAGTCAAGAATTTATCACGTTGTATTGCTTTTGAAAACCTTTACCAAAATCTTTTAGAATAATTTTAAATAGCTTTATTTTGTTAAGTTATGTTCATAATTTTAATGTTGTCTTTAATTCCATTAAATAGTAATTAAACAATAAATATGAAATCTCAGCTTTTAATCATACCATCGATAGATATTAAAAACGGCAAAACAGTTAGAGGAGTGCAGGGAATACCAGAACTGAATTGCAAGGAGTATGGAAACGACCCTGTGGAGATGGCTATGATCTGGAGGGCGGAAAATGCAAAATTCCTTCATATAGTTGACTTTGACCACGCGCAGGAACATTCAAAAATTAATTTTAAAATAATTCGAGAAATATGTGATTCGGTGATTATACCAGTTGAATTCGGCGGAGGAATAAGTTCATTCAATGATGCAACGGATGCAATGAACTTAGGAATTACGCGTTTAGTAATAGGTTCGTTAGCATACACTGATCCTGATGAATTCGAAAAGATTCTAGAAACCTTTGGAGCCTCAAGAATATCTGCTGCTATTGACGTGATCGATAATAAAGTAACTATAAAAGCTCGAAAAATATTTATTGATCCGTCTCCACTGGAATATGCTAAACAGCTTGAAGAGATGGGTGTTCAGAGAGTAATAATAACCGATGTAAAGAAAAATGGAATGCTGCAAGGTGCAAACATTGAACTTTCAAAACATATTGCTCACAACACAAATCTAAAAGTTACTCACTCAGGAGGTATTACAAATTATAAGGAACTGATTGATATCTCAAAATGTATATCAGGTAGAATTGATTCGGTTATTATAGGAAGAGCGCTTTATGAAAATAAATTTCCTTGTCAAAGACTTTGGCGTGTTGCGGAAGCAGGTTTATTTGATTAAATTTAAACTAAGATGAAGCATTCATAACTCTGCGAGATACACAAGGAGATGATTATAAAAAACCTTCGAGATTTTTGAAGTTAATAAATTAACAAAATCAATTAATTGAAAAGCAGTGTCAAATTGTGTAAGTCACAAAACCTCGAAGATTTAGTTAAACAAAGAATATAAACACATGAAAGAAAAACTTACAATTCAGAAAAGCAGTTTTTGGGCTAACCTTTTTAAAACGAACGCCAACATTGATGATCTTTACGGTATCATTAAGCACGTACCACTATTCAAAAATTTAAGTAAAAATAATTTTAAGCATCTTTATGAATTACTGCATTATAGATCTTATCAGCCTAACGAATATATTTTCTATCAAGGTGATCCCGGTAATGCTCTTTACATTATAGTTGAGGGTTCAATAAAAATAAAACAATTTGCTAATAACGATTTTGAAATTGAGCTTGCGGAATTGAAGAGCGGAGATTTCTTAGGAGAACTTGCACTAATCGATGATGATATTCGTTCAGCTTCTGCAATTGCTTCTAGTCATACAAAATTAGCTGTTATTTTCCAATCCGATTTAAATAACTTTATGAAGAAATACCCGAGCGCCGGAGTAGAGATAATGAAGAACATGAGTTTTGTACTCTCAACAAGACTAAAAAAACTAGATGCCGATTATACTCAATTATTGTATGAATACAATAAAAACATGGAGGGAAAATAGATGGAAACCATAAAAAAAATACTAGTACCTATCGATTTTTCAGATTATTCCAAAAAAGCTTTAACGTACACTGTTAAATTTGCAAACTCCTTCAATGCAGAACTCTTTTTGATCTATGTTATCGAACCGATAATCTATCCGGCTGACCTGAGTATGGGACAGATGGTAATTCCTCCCAATGAGGTGAACATGGACGAAAAAGCTAAAAGTGAATTAGAAGAGCTGGCTCAAACCGAAATTGGTGATTCTCTACAATACAATATAATGGTTAAAACGGGCAGACCTTTCCAAGAAATAATTGAAACTGCTGCTGAGGTTGATGCCGATCTGATAATTATTGCGACTCACGGTCATACAGGTGTTGAGCATCTCTTGTTCGGAAGCACTGCGGAGAAAGTAGTAAGGAAAGCTCCATGCCCCGTACTGACGTTAAGAGAACCGATTAAAGGATTTAGATTTAAGTCGTAATACCGTTTTGCCTTTGACTGTAAAAGTTAAGAACAACAATTTCATAAAGCGGCAAAGCCTCAGATATCAGATAATAGATTTTAGATAAAAATATCTTTACAAATAAACAGCCTGTCTCGCAACTGCGGAAAGGATATAGCTGATAATACTATAAGTACCATCAGCTAGTAAATAACATTGACTATGAATCAGAATTTAGAAATAAATAAAAAGAATGCTATCGATTTTTATAAAATGGCATTTGAAGGCAATCCTAGAAAAGCTGTGGAATTATATGTTGGAACTGAATACATCCAGCACAACCCATTAGTAGGAGACGGAATAGAACCATTTATCATATATTTTGAAAAAATGGCAGAGGAGTATCCGAATAAAAACATTGAATTTGTCAGAGCTATTGCAGAGGGTAACTTGGTAGCTCTTCACACACACCAAAAATGGCCTGGAGATGAAGAATACGTCACGATGGATTTTTTCAGATTTAACGAAAACGGCAAAATCGTAGAACATTGGGATTCAGTGCAGCAAATCCCTGAAATCTCAGCGAATGGAAATACAATGTATTAAAACCCGTAAATGATATAATGATTTATTTAATGAAGTACACAAGAAATCAATAGAATAATACAAACTGCCAACACGGCTCTTAATGCATGCCGTAAGTATCTGTCATTGAACTGTATAATAGAAGATATTTGTAAGTAGAAAAATACGTTAATTAAATACAGCACGCACAATAACCAAACCGAAAGCTGTTATTGAAGAAATAGATATTCAAAAAAAAAATGAAAGAAGAACCGAATTATATAGAAATAAATAGACGATCTTGGAATGATAGAACTGATTTACATTTCCACTCAAATTTTTACGATGTTGATGGTTTTTTAAAAGGGATATCTTCACTGAACGAAATTGAGATTAAATTGCTTGGAAACATAAAAGGTAAAAGCATCCTTCACCTGCAATGTCATTTTGGACAAGATACCATTTCATTAGGCAGACTTGGCGCAAAAGCAATAGGAGTCGATTTTTCTGATAAAGCGATAGAAAAAGCGCAAGAACTTGCTGAGAAAATAGGAAGTGATGCGGAATTTATTTGCTGTGATATTTATGATTTGCCTAAACATTTGAACAAAGAATTTGACATTGTCTTCACAAGTTACGGAACTATTGGCTGGCTTCCGGATCTTGAAAAATGGGCAAAAATTATTTCGAGATTTTTAAAACCAAGAGGAAAATTCATTTTTGCAGAATTCCATCCTTTCGTATGGATGTTTGATGATAACTTCGAAAATATTAAATATAATTACTTCAACACAGGAGCTATAGTTGAAACTGAAAGTGGAACTTATGCGGATAAAGATGCCGAGATAGTGCAAAAATGTATTTGCTGGAATCATAGTATAAGCGAAGTTGTAAATAGTCTTATAAAAAACGGACTTGAGATAAGAGACTTAAACGAGTTTGATTATTCACCATATAACTGCTTTAATAAGACTATAGAATTTGAGACAACAAAATACAGAATTGAACATTTGAGCAATAAAATACCAATGGTGTATACAATCAAGGCAACAAAGAAAAGCAGCAAATAGTGTTACCTATGACTGTTTGCAGCAATGTTTATAAATAATAGATGTGATATGCGCTATAGCACGGGTTTTAGTCTGAATAAAGATTAGTGTATATCAGTTTAGTTCACATCAGAAAAATTGAAAGTATGATCGAACAATAAAATTAATTTCTGTTTTGTTGATACTCATTTACTATTTTTGATCTACAATTTTTAATAATTCTAAAGACATATGTCGGCAAGCCGCAATTATGAATGATGAGTTTTGAATTATGAATTAAGAGCTTTACAGCAAAATTTTCTTGACAAAAAAAACAAGGATTTCAACTGTAATACTATATAGTGGCAAGCCGCAGATAGTAGATTTGAGATTTTAGATAAAAATTCTTTACAAAAAAAACAGCCTGTCCCGCAATGCGGGAAGGATATAGGTGGGAATACTATACATTGTTATTTAACGAAGAAAATTACAAGTTTATGTTCGCAGCTTTGAAGGAAGCCGAACTTGCATTTGATGAAGATGAAGTCCCGATCGGTGCGGTCGTTGTTTATAACAACAGAATAATCGGTAAAGGATACAACCAAGTTGAAAAGCTGAAAGATCCGACGGCTCATGCGGAAATATTAGCTCTTACTGCTGCAGCTAATCATCTAAAAGAAAAAGTGCTTTCGGAATGTGACCTTTATGTAACCGTTGAACCATGCCTAATGTGCATCGGAGCGATCTCACTTGCAAAAATTCATAATCTGTATTTCAGTACGTATGAACCAAAATCCGGTTCATGCGGTTCTATCTATAATATCCCCGATGAAAACAAATTAAATCATAAAGTAAATGTTTATACCGGTATTTATGAAAACGAATCAAAACAATTGATGCAGCAGTATTTCCAAAAGAAGCGTAAAGAAATACAAGGATAGTTTTTAATTATTCATTTTTACGATCAATTGTTTAAAGAAGATTTGTTCATAAATACAACTATTGTATATTTGTAATTACGAATAATCTTTCACAAAAGTAAGATACAATGCAAATAGTAATATTTGGAGCACCTGGAGCCGGGAAAGGAACACAGGCAAAAATTCTTTCTAAAAAATTTGATATCCCTCATATCTCTACCGGCGATATTTTAAGAGATTCCGTTAAGAGAGGCACGCCGTTAGGTATGAAAGCCAAAGAGATTATGGACAGAGGTGAATTGGTTTCCGATGATCTTATGGGAGGCTTAGTTAAGGAGACGTTAGAAACTTTTGCCTCAAACGGTCATGGATTTATCCTCGATGGATTTCCTAGAACGGTAAATCAAGCTGAAATTCTGCTGAATATTTTCAATTCACTTAAGATAGTGAATCCATATTTCATTGTATTAAAAGTTGATGATAAGGAGATAATTTCACGCTTATCATCACGCAGAGCTTGCTCTAAGTGCGGTGCTATCGTAAATCTTCACGACATTGAAGATCCGAATGTTTGTCCGAATTGCGGAGCTGTCGGAACTCTTTACAAACGAAAAGATGACGAAGAAAATGTGATAAAAAACAGACTGAAAATTTACAGGGAATCAACATTTCCCGTTTTGGACTTTTACAAAGATAAATTCAAGATTATATATGTAAAAGGAACCGACCCGATTGATGTTGTTACCAGTAATATACTTAGTGAGATTGAGGAGTAATTTTATCCAATTTTTAAAAAAGATAGTTTTGTGTAGAGCTATTAGATCTCGTCTTGTTTGACTTCTTTCACCACACCGTTCTTTAGTCTAAGGATCTTTGCCTTATGTTTTTTAACAAGTTCATAATCATGAGTAGCAAATAAAACAGAAGTCCCTCTTTGATTAATAGAAGTTAATATCTCTAAAATCTCTTCCGATGTTTCCGGGTCAAGATTTCCTGTTGGTTCATCTGCAATAATTAATTTTGGATCGTTTATTATTGCTCTGGCTATTGCAACACGTTGCTTCTCACCGCCGGATAATTGATGAAGTTTGTTTTTTTGTTTATGGGCAAGACCAACTTCCGAAAGTACCTGAAATACTTTCCTCTTTATCTGCTTACGATTTGCTCCAGTAATTTGAAGGATGAAAGCGAGATTTTCATATACCGACCTATCGGTAAGGAGTTTAAAGTCCTGGAAAATTATTCCAATATTTCTACGCAGATCCGGCAGCAATTTGGGTTTTATCGTATCGCTGCTGAATCTATCAAACTGCACATAACCTGATTGAGGCAGAATATTCATATAGATCATCTGCAGAAGCGTAGTTTTTCCTGCGCCACTCTTTCCTATCAAAAATAGAAATTCACCTTCATCTACATTAAAATTCAAATCGATGAATACCGGTTGGTTCTTAAAATTAAACTCTACATCATTAAAAGTAAGCATTATAATTTCTTCATTATAAACTGAATCCTTTCACTTTCTTCATTTGCATCTTCAAAAGTAAAAGCCTCAAAACAATCGAGCACATGTAAGCCGGCTCTTTCAGCTGCATCAAAATAAAATTCAAAATCGTATATTTTTTGTGTATGAACTTCTTCAATTATTTCACCATTTGCAAGTTTCATTCTAAAACTATTCATGTGCAGTCTTATATCTTTTTCATATTTACTAACTTGCTTATATTCCATTCCCCTAAATTTATTAACTCGATTTAACCGCTTAACATTTTTAATGCTGTTGGTTTCCAGACTGGCATCAAAAGTGAATATTCCATCATCTGATAAAATGTTTCTTATTTCCCCCATGTATTTTACAATTTCTTCTTCGTCTGTAATATAATTAATACTATCAAATGTAGAATAGATAAAATCGAAATTGCTTTTGAACGGCTGACGCGTCATATTCGCGCAAACCCTTTTTTTACTAGATGGAATACAGTCAAGCATACTTTTTGAAATATCAAGCAGAACAATATCATTAAATGATTTTTCTAAATACTTATCTAACTTCCCTGTGCCGCAGGCAATCTCCAGAAATTTTTCCGCATCATTTTTGTAGAATGTTTTGATATCAATAATGTACTTCGCCCACTCGTTGTAACTCAATCTGTGCATCATGTGGTCGTAAATCATCGAAACAACTTTATAAGGATCACTTGCCATTTTTAAAATTATTCTTTCTGTTATTAGAAATTCTTCTAGCCCATTTGAAAGACTCAACCATACTTGTTATATCGGCGTTTATTGTTCCTGCAATATCGTAAGCTGTCCCATGATCCGGAGAAGTACGAATAATAGGCAATCCCGCCGTATAGTTCACTCCACTATTGAAATTCATCATCTTAAATGGAATAAGCAGTTGATCGTGATACATACCTATAACTATATCATATTTTAGATATAGCTTATTAGCAAAAAATGCATCCGGCACATAAGGACCATCAAGATGAATTCCTTTATGCACTGCTTTTTCAATTGCCGGAATAATTTTATTTATCTCTTCTGAGCCAATTTTCCCATTTTCTCCGGCATGAGGATTTAACCCCAACACTGCAATTTTCGGTGAACTTATATTAAGATCATTTAAGGATGTATCTGCAACCAGGTTAATTAAATCCAGCAATTTTGTTTTTGTTATCAATTTTGGAACTTTGCTTATCGGTTCGTGAATTGTAGCCAAAGCACATTTGAATTTTTGCGATAGAAACATCATTGAATATTTTTTCGTCTTCGTTAGATCAGCCAATAATTCCGTATGTCCGGGGAAATTGATACCGGCTTTCTGCCAAGCAAATTTTGAGATCGGCGCCGTTATAATTGCCGAGCAGAAATTTGTGGTCAATAATTTATTCGCCGTAAGAATTGATCTATAGCTTACTCTTCCTGAAAAGCGTGTCGGTTTGCCAACATCCATTTTAACATTGCCTAAATCAAAGATTGTAACCGCATCCGAGTTAAACCCAGTTTCATCGATCTTTTTAACAATATTAAAAGGAAATTTGAATTTGACCTTGTCGGCGTAAAATTCAAATACATTTAGAGGAATGGGTATAATTAATTTATACTTTTTGGGGGCATATAATTTGTCAATTGCCTTAAGTGATATTTCGGGTCCGATTCCATTTGTATCACCGCATGTAAATATAAATTTATCCATAGTTATTTTATTCTTACAAAATCACCGGTACCGGTTTTATCAGAAAAATATATTTTAAGTCCGAGTGATTTATAATCCCAAATTTCAATGATATTATATTTCTCATTGTAACTTCTCTCTGTGGAGTCCGGTTTGCCATATCTGATATATGTTATTCCTCTATCTGATTCAGCACCGGAATCACCGCTTAAGGATTTAAAGTTTTTATTCGCATAATCAATTCTTGTATAGTACTCATCAAAAACTTCATTAAAGGCGGTCGTAGTATCATTATCATACTTCTTCCAATAATCATAAAGAACGTGATAATACTCCTCATCGGGAAAATCAAGTAAGCTGTCAGCCTGCTCTGATTTCCCTATCAAATTCAGCATTTCAATTGCTGATTCCGGATCACGTAATGATCTTGGTTTATTGTACCATAAAATCGGCATATGATATTCTTCGTTTTTACCATTCATTGTAACAGTAATTCGTGACATTCCTTCATCAAGTTTTTGATTTACATAATCAATCTTGAACAATCTTACTGTAGGATATTGATCATCATCAATTATAACCACTTGGTCATCGTATGAATCCAGTTTCATATTCAGTTTTTCATACTCGGAAATTTTCTTCTTAAGTTTAATCTTCCCTCTCTGAAAAATTTCAACATCAACAGAATTAATGGATTGATCAAATACCGGAATTAAAAGATCATATTTGTTTATCGAATAAGGAATTGTATTTTCAGAATTTGCTAAAGTATAAACCTTATTACTGTTGAGAACAATTTTCTCCTTATAAACTATAATCGGAAAAGAAAGTTGTGTTGAATCAATTACTACATTTATCGGTTTTAGTTTTGCATCTATATCAGTATTCTCAAGAGAAGCAAGAGGGTTGAGAGTATATTCTCCTTCATGAAGCACAACCGATGCAACATCCTGTAAAAAAAGATACTTGCTTGTGGTTAAATCATAATCATCAACGAGTACACCGCTTTTCTTGATAACACGGTCTACGGTTTTACCGTCTTTCTTAATTTCAATAGCTAAGGAAATTCCTGACTTAAACTGTGAACGATCTTTAACAAACACAAGATTATTGAAATTCACTTTGAATGAGATAAAACAAGTAAACAAGCTATCCGAGGGTACCAAATGAGTTTCAATCCCAATAGGGCTATGAAAAAACGGTACTCCTCCTTTGCGTCTGCTTTTGTGCTTGTGCTGTGCAGATACTGAAACAAATAAGAGGATAAAGAAAAATAATGTAATTTTTTTTACAGAGAACATAAGCAAGCTATCTCGAACTCAATTTTAGCAAAAGAATAACGGAAAATATTCAAAAAATGAGTTAAATAACAGTCAGAATTTTAGCTACTCATACTCATCATAAATTCCTTATTATTTCTAGTCCCTCTTAACTTATCCAAGAGGAATTCCATTGCTTCAATTGAATCGTATTCGCTTAAGAATTTTCTTAAGATGTAAATTTTGTTCAGTTCATCTTCGTTAAGCAGTAATTCTTCTTTTCTTGTTCCGGATTTATTTACATCAATTGCAGGGAATATTCTGCGATCAGCAAGTGCGCGGTCGAGAATTAATTCCATATTACCGGTACCTTTGAACTCTTCGAAGATTACGTCATCCATTCTACTTCCGGTATCGATAAGCGCTGTTGCAATAATGGTTAAGCTGCCGCCTTCTTCAATATTACGAGCCGCTCCGAAGAATCGCTTCGGTTTTTGAAGTGCATTAGAATCAACACCGCCGGACAATATTCTACCGCTATGAGGCGCTACAGTATTATGAGCGCGTGCAAGTCTGGTTATACTATCCAGAAGTATCAAAACATCTTCACCGGCTTCGACCATTCTCTTTGCTTTTTCAATTACCATGTTGGCAACTTGAACGTGACGATCTGCCGGTTCATCAAACGTTGAACTGATAACTTCCGCTTGTACCGAACGCTGCATATCAGTAACTTCCTCCGGACGCTCATCTATCAATAGCAATATAAGTTTTATCTCCGGATGATTTCTTGTGATAGAGTTTGCGATCTTTTGCAGCAGAACTGTTTTCCCGCTCTTCGGAGGTGAAACTATTAAGCCTCTCTGACCTTTACCTATCGGTGAAAGCATGTTCATAACACGCATTGCATATTCACCCGGAGCAGATTCAAGGTCCATCCTTTTATTAGGATAAAGCGGTGTGAGGTTATCGAAAAGCGTTCTACCTCTTATCTCTTCAGGATCCTTGCCGTTAATCGCTTCAACACGAAGGAGTGCAAAAAATCTTTCGCCTTCTTTTGGCGGTCGGATCTGACCACTGACATCGTCACCGGTTCTCATACTAAATCTTTTTATTTGGGACGGTGACACATAGATATCATCTGGAGAAGGTAAATAATTGTAAGCTGCAGACCTTAAAAAACCATAACCGTCATTTAAAACCTCTAACACACCTTTGGAAAAAGTTAATCCGTCCTTTACCGTTTGTGCTTCCAAGATTTTAAATATTAGGTCCTGTTTACGTAAATCACTGTAGTTTGTGAGTTTGAGATCAGTTGCAATTTTATGCAGATCAACGATCTTTAGTTTTTTGAGTTCGGAAATATCCATCGGCATAAATAATACCCTAAATAGTTTATAAATTAATTTGAGTTTGCATTCGGAAAAATTTTCTTAATTAGTCCATAATTTTTGATTTTGAATCTTGATCTTGCTGAAAGGAACAAGAGGTATAATGAAAACTTACACCTATTATATATTAATGTCAAGTTAAATTAATCAATAATTTCTTCTTGATTTCACCAAGCACATAAATCGATCCGAGAATTACCAGACATTCATTTTTATTTTTACTGATAAATTCATTTATATATTCTACCGGTTCATAAAGCGGATAAACCTTAAGTCCCGCACTATCAGCAGCTTTCACAACTTCTTCAACGCTTGCCGCTCGTTCGTATATTATTTCCGTGATATAAATATTGTCAAAATTTTGACTTAATCTAGTTAAAATAGAAGAGTAATTTTTATCTTTCATTGTACCGTATATCACAGTATTTTTACTGTAACTTTTTGCTTTTTTTTTGAACTCATTCAAGAATTCTTCTATCCCATCTAAGTTATGCGCTGCATCGAAAATGATTTGCGGTTCTTTATTGAATATTTCATATCGCGCTTGAATTCCCGAGTTATTAATAACGTTTTTTAATCCAGCTAGAATTTGCTTTTTATTCACTTCGGGAACTGATGCTTTAACAGCTAGCACAGCTAATGCTGCATTATTTATTTGATATCTTCCTTTAAGCGGAAGATCAGATATTATAATTTGTTCATTGTTGTATTTAAGTTCTACCGGATCTTTTTGCGGATTTATATGATCACTCAATAAGAAACATTTAGAATCCACACTGACCGTTTTATTAATCAAAACTTTTCTCGGTTCATCTTCAATAATTCCCAAAATAGTATTTGAATTCTTCTTGATGATCTCACCTTTTTCAAATGCAATTTTTTTAAGATCGTATCCTAAAATATTTGTATGCTCTTCACTAATTGTCGTAATAACAGAAGCCAACGGATTCAGAACATTTGTTGCATCTAATCTTCCGCCGAGACCTGTTTCAATAACAGCATAATCAACATTGCTTTCGGCAAAATACTTGAAAGCCATAGCGGTTGTCAATTCAAAGAATGTCGGTGAGTGTTCATCAATATATCCATTTAGATCATTCATAAAGTCTAATACAAAATCATCAGTTATCATTATTCCGTTGATTCTGATCCGCTCATTAAATTTTACCAAGTGAGGAGATGTATAAAGTCCTGTCTTGTAACCGGCTTCCATCAATATGCTGGAAATGAATGAAGCAGTACTTCCCTTTCCATTCGACCCGGCTATGTGGATGGTCTGTAGAGAAACTTCGGGATTACCGATAAACTGCAGAAGTCTCTGAATATTCTCCAACCCAAGTTTAATGCCGAATTGATGAAGAGAAAAAAGTTTATTGAACGATTCTTCTAAATTCATTTTAGATTGAGTAAGTCCCAACTAAGTCACTGATCTTTTTAATTGATGTTTCTTGGCAGTATTGTATTATCCCTTCAATAATTTCAATCGAGGCATTCGGATTTACAAAGTTAATTGTACCTATCTGTATCGCCGATGCACCGCATATCATAAACTCAACAGCATCTTTCCAATTTGATATACCACCGATCCCAATGATCGGGATATCGACGTTCCGGCTTATCTCAAGCACCTTAGCAAGTGCAACTGGTTTTATTGCCGGACCGGACAATCCGCCGGTTATGTTTTTTATCCTCGGTTTTTTCGTATAAATATCAAAAGCAGTTCCAACAAGCGTATTGATCGCAGAAACTGCATCAGCGCCTTCATCTTTTGCTGCTTGTGCAAAATCTTTTATAGATGCGGTGTTCGGAGATAGTTTGATTATAATCGGTTTGTTAGTAACGGCTCTGACTTTCTCAGTTATTCTTCTTACATTATTAACGTCATTCCCGAATATCAATCCGCCGTCTTTTACATTCGGACATGATACATTTATTTCAAAAGCTTTTACTGTATTTTCAGAATCAAGAGTCCTTGTGCATTCAACATATTCATCAATAGTGCTGGCGGCAATGTTGCAGATAAGCGTTGAACCCATTTCTTTTAGAAAAGGAATTTTAGTCTTGATGAATTCATCCAAACCGACATTTGCCAATCCAATTGCATTTAACATTCCGGATGACGTTTCAAATATTCTGTTCGGCGGATTACCCTTACGCGGTTTAAGTGAAACCGATTTTGTTACTATTCCGCCAATTCTACTCAAGTTGGTAAACTCTGATATTTCATTTCCATAACCCACGGTGCCTGATGCAAGCATTACAGGATTCTTTAATTCCAAACTTCCGATCTTTACGCTTAAATCTATTAAGTTCATAATTTCACATCCTCTGCATTAAATACCGGACCATCTTTACAAACCAGAACGAAGCCGTTTTCCCGGCTGCTTTTAATCACACAGCCTTGACAAATTCCAAATCCGCAAGCCATAACACTTTCAGTTGAGACTTCACATTCAATTCCTTCTTTTATACTAAACTCGCTTACTGCACGGAGCATAGGCGTTGGACCGCACGCAAATATTTTCGTTTCGCTTTTATCAAATTCATTGATTTTCGATTTGAGCAATTGAACAACATTACCGTGAAATCCATCCGAACCGTCATCAGTTGAAGTTAAAATGTTTTTCATCTTGTATGATATCAAATCATCTTTAGTCCTTCCACCGATAAAACATACAACATGCTTATCAACGTCAATTTCTTGAAGCATGAACGGAAATGGCGCAGCACCAATTCCCCCTGCTACAATGAGTGCATTTTTATAATTCCCTTCATAATTAAATCCATTACCCAGCGGACCAATGATATTTAATCTATCGCCTTTTTTCTTTTTTGAAAGTATCTTAGTCCCTAACCCGACAATGTTGAACATAAATGATATCTTATCAGCAGAAACTTCACAAATACTGAACGGTCTTCGCAACAACGGAGAACTATTGTCATTTACTTTTATATTGCAGAACTGTCCGGGTTTAGCCTCCGCCCCAATTGACGGTGCTGAAACCTTTAATAAAAAAATATTCTTTTGGATTTCCTGAACCGATTCAACTGTAGTATCAACTTGTAACAAATTTTTCCTTCAATAATTTTATTTGATTAGTGGGCTGGTATGGCAGCTTATTTTTAACTATTCTCTTTTTCGATCAAAGTGATTTTGTCTAATCTTCTCTGATGCCTTCCGCCTTCAAAGTTTGTATTCATAAATTTATCCAAAATTGATTTGATTGTCTCTTCGCCAAGAGTTTTTGCACCGACTACAAGAATATTAGCATTGTTATGAGCACGAGCGCTCCACGCTGAAAATTCATTATAACATGTTGCAGCTCTAATTCCATTAACTTTGTTCGCAGAAATAGCAGAAGGAATACCGGTTGCATCGACAATTATACCAAAATCAACCGAATCATCAATCACGTTTACCGCAACGCTTTTTGCATAATCGGGATAATCACACGAATCTTCACTGCTGGTACCAACATCAACAATATTGAACCCATTATCATTTAATATTTCTTTCAATTTTTCTTTAATTCGATAACCTGTATGATCAGATCCAATTGCTACTTTTTTCTTAGTTATCCAAGTGTCTGTTATTTCTTTCTTTGGTTCAGATTCGGAACTAATAACTTTGATCTTCAGATCATTAAGCTTATCTCTTGCTGCAGGAGTTACTATAGTATTACGATCAACCTTTACTGTACCAGTTCCCGAACGATACAGATTGATAACATCTATTTCCGTGATAACCTTTTTCAATTAAACATCCTAACCCTAAAGTAACTCATCCTTTTTATTCATCTTTAAATAGTCAACAACAAGTTTTACATCTTGAGCATAATCTCTGTGACAGACTAGCGTTGCATCGTCAGTATTGATAACTATCAAGTCTTTGGCTCCGATAACAGCAGTAAATTTTTTATCGGAATGCACGTAAGTTCTTTCCGAGTTTTCCAAATAAACAGCGCCTTTCTCAACGTTTTCGTTTGTGTCCTTTTCTAGGATGTGATAAACGGCATCCCAACTCCCAACATCGCTCCAATCAAATTTACCTTTGATTAAATAGACGTTTTTTGAATTTTCCATTATTCCATAATCAACAGAAGTGCTTCTAAGCTGACCGTAAACATTTGTCAAAGTCGTTTCATAATCGTCTTTCCCGATTGATTCTTTAATTTCTTTGAGACCGAAACTAAGATCAGGCATGAATTCTTGTATTTCATTTAGGATTACGCTCGCTTTCCATATAAACATACCGGAGTTCCAGAAGAAATCGCCAGACTCAAGAAAGCGTTCAGCCGTTGCCAGATTCGGCTTTTCGGCAAATCGAATAACTTTATGCAATTCGTTATCATCATCGTTTTCATCAATTTGAATATAACCGTAACCGGTATCAGGTCTTGTAGGATGAATCCCTATTGTCACAAGAGCACCGGTTTCCTCAGCATAGGTCACAGCTTTATTCAATGTACTGATGAATTTCTCTTTATCGTTGATCAAGTGATCAGCCGGAAGAATAATAGTTATAGCATCTCCGTATTTTTCTTCTATTAAAATTGATGCAAGTCCGATACAAGCAGCAGTATTTTTTCCAAAAGGTTCAACAATTATATTCTCTTCAGGAACATCACTCAACTGTTCAACAATTTTATCTTTCTGTAGTTTATTTGTAACAATGTATATGTTTTCGTTTTTTACTAACGGATTTAATCTATCGACCGTGTTCTGTATCATTGACCTATTAGTAAAGAGAGTCAACAATTGTTTTGGTTCTATTTGTCTGCTGCGAGGCCAAAATCGTGAGCCAACTCCACCAGCCATGACTATTGCAACAACTTCCATTACTTTTCCTTGCTTAATGATTCTAAATACTTTCCTAATTTTTCCGCTCTGTTTATATAATTGGTTATATCCACATCTTTACTTCGAACAATCGCGACAATAACAATAAGACATGCTCTCATTGACTCGACTAATTTTTTATCAACCATGACTTCCTTGTTTTGAACTTTCATTAGAGCAGTGTATAAAACAGTATGCATCTCAGCTAAGATATTAAACCCTATTTCTTCGGATATCTCTGCATGTTTTTTTATTAAACTGATAAATTTTTTCAGATCTTCATCCGGAACATTATCAGCTTCTAACTCTTTTAGCATTTTTTCTAACTTAGATACGGGTTTTAGAATTTTCTCTTCGAAGTCAGCAAAATCAAATTTATCATGTTCGGTAACTTCTTCTAAAATCAATTCTTCTTTCAATGAATCAATTTCTTCCGATTCTTTTTTATCATTACTTGTTTCTTCATATAACTGCGTAGGAATATTTTTTGTGGATTCAATATCACCTAAATCAATTGCTAATTCTTCCTCATTTATAACCGGAGCTAAGATTTCTTTCAATTTCTCAGTGGTAACCATGTCCAAAACATTACTCAACTCAACTATTAAATTATTACTGTGCTCTTTGAACACATCGGTAAGTTTTAGAAAGTCAACATTAGAACCGCTTACAAATTTATATGCTTCACCAAGTTTTATTGCAAATTTTGAAAGCTCGGTTTTGGTCTTCATCATAGCAATTTCTTTTTCAATATCTTCACTATTATTGAGATAATCCTTCAGGTATGCTACCGTTTCTACCCTATCCGGACTAAGACGAAGATTATTAGTGGCTAATGAAAGAGCCTGCAATATGTATTGTTTGAAAAAATTCATTTTCAGTATTTATAAATTCGTGGAACTCTTTTCCCGATACCGCATGTAATTTCATAAGGAATTGTATTTAATATCTTACACCAATCCATTGCGGTTATTTCTTGATTCTTAGATTTCCCAATTAAAATAATCTTATCTCTAATTTTAATATTATCATCGTTAACATCAAACATAATTCTGTCCATTGTCACAGTTCCTACTTGATGATATTTTTTGTCTCTTATTATTCCTATCATCCTATTTGTAAGTCCACGCCTTATACCATCGGCATAACCTATAGCAACAGAAACAATTTTAGTTTTTTTACTTGCAACAAACTTTCGTCCATAACTAACTGAATCACCCTTTTCAACAGCGTTAATGGTTGAGACTTGAGATACAATTGACATAACCGGTTTCAGTTTTATTGATTCACTTGTTTCTGTTGACGGATAATATCCATAAAGTGATATTCCGCTTCTTACCATATCTAAATAAGATTCCGGAATGTCCAAGATCGCACCGCTGTTTGCAGTATGAACTAACCCGTAGTTAATATTCAATTCTTTTAGTTCATTCAGGATATTCAAAAATCTATTCAGCTGCAACTCTGCAAAAGTTTTATCTTTCTCGTCAGAAGTTGCAAAGTGAGTATAAATTCCGTCAATAATAACTTTTTTAAATTTTACTAATCGCAAAATAAGTTCAACTGCTTCTGTAAATTTGATCCCAACTCTTCCCATACCCGTATCGACATTAATATGAATATGAAACTTTTTTGTTGATCTATGTTTTTCAATAAACTTTAACTGATCAAGATCAGTGATAGTCGCGATCACATTATATTTTATATATTCATCCAGTTCTGCTTTTGTTAAGGGAGCAAAGCAAAGAATCGGCTGTTGGGTTATACGAGCTTTTCTAAGCTCTATTGCTTCTTCCAAAAGTGCAACTGCATAGTAAGCCGGTTTTCTTTCTCCAAGTGTTTCAAATGCTTTTACACATTCAATCATCCCATGCCCATAAGCATCAGCTTTTACAACAGCCAT
>UOGD01000151.1_pt1 | contig 25558 bp, 15 predicted proteins | sample 1989731 | NCBI WGS metagenome assembly UOGD01 (sample SAMEA4712198, study PRJEB27164) | hydrothermal vent metagenome | biome: marine basaltic hydrothermal vent biome; feature: marine hydrothermal vent; material: mineral | place: Pacific Ocean | collected 2011-06-14/2011-07-23 | depth 1691 m | reverse complement strand
TTTGTGAAGTATCGGTTACCTCTTTTAAGTTCTGTACTAATGAACCATACTCGGGTAATCCGGCAACTACCCACTGAAATAGCGGCTGAACCATATCATCAATAACTCTACCTTTAGCTCTTACATCAAGAGGGGTAAGTAATGAATCCATTAATTTGTGAACGATCTTATCAGACTGAATATTAAAAAGTCTTGCTTCAATCCTTTTCCTTCGAGCACCATATTTCAATTCATCCGACTTAATTGGTTCTCGGTTAATTCCAAGCACTTGAAAGAGCGCATAACCATCATCGAACGGGATCGGTTTAGATGGTTTTCCAATTTCCAATTTTTGTATTTCTTCCAGAAGTTCAGGCTTTAGATCAAGATAATCCAGCCAGTCAGTTTCAAAGTATTCTTTTTTCACATTCTTAATTTCCAGCTTTGAAATCTGCTGCTGAACAAAGTCTTCTAAGTCAGATTTCTTCGCTTCACTGTAAGCTTTATTAGCTTCATATAATGTAGGAAGTACCCAAATCATCATGCGAAATTTTATAGTTGCTTTCTTAGTTGCCTCTTCAATTTCTTTTTCAGGAATTTTTACTTTACCATGTACATACTTTGTATAAAATGCTTGGAGGAGATCATTATTACGCCTGTTAGTAACCCTGGATTTAACATAGCGCGAATTGTTAAAACCCTTTGCATATCCTTCATTAGCAATAAGTAATTCTTTGATCAGATAATTCAAATATGTTTTACGCGGATTCGGACCTTGCCGGAATGGTGCAAAACTGAATTCAAAACTAGTCTTAAAATCCTTTGCTGTAATTACCTTATCGCCCACCTTTGCAATAATTACATCTTCCTTGGATTCTTTATCTTTATTACCGGAACATGAAAAAATAAACAACCCGATTATTAAAACAATCGGGCTGAATTTTATAATGCTATATGATCTTATAAATGCTAACATCATTAAAAGAATAATTAACTAACATTACTATTTAATGATAGCAAATTTACCTCGCTGTGTATCTAATCCTTCTGCCTCCACCACAAAGAAATACATACCGAATGCAACTTCAGGTCCATCTTCTGCGGTAAGATCCCACGGTTCGCGTCCCTCATCAAGCGCTCCCTCGTGATATATCTTTTTAACCAACTCACCGGCAGCAGTAAAGATATAGATGGTACACTTCGGAGGAAGGTTAACAAAATCAACTCTCCTTTGTGAATTCCCCGCCAGCTCATACTTTGTTTCCAGTGTATTAGCTCCGACATAAGGATCCGGAACAACATATACTTTCTTTTTTCCTTCAGTTTGAACATCAGCTGCCTTCCAAGTACCGCCTTCAGCTTTAAAGAGGAACGTATCTAGGTGCGTTGGGTTTCGTTCTGTTCGTATTTTATACACATCCCCCGGTCCAGGCGGAATAGTTGGATGTAGTGAATCAAAAACATTTTTAATAAAGCGAATCTGCCACGAACCATAATACTTATCATTCCCTGTATAAGTTGCTGGTTTTCTGAATCTTATCGTAATTCGGGTACTATCCCAAATTTGACCGAACATTTCATCCGGATAATCCTTTAGTACTTTATCCTTATCATATACTACCGTTATTTTCATCTTTTTCTCGTTGTTCGGATCAGTAACATCCCAAACAGCAAACTTAAGAGGATACGCGAACAAAGTCGGCGGTATAGGGGGTGTTGGCGGCGGAGCATACGAAGTATCAACTACGTGATCATAAACTCTTATGTCAAAATCGCGCGGGAGAGCAATTGATGCACCAGTCAATCCAATTTCCTGAACTCTAAGATTAGACTTTGTATCAGTTGACCACATGCGCCACGCATTTGTGTATCGCCCATTTTTATCATATTTAATAATGGATATTCCTTTATTATCATCTCTATAGTTAATCGGGAACGCAACATCAAAATTGATCCCTTCATAAACGCCTCTCTCAACTTCAGCCGCTGCAAATTTTAAATACTCATAAGTAGAGCCATAAGTTTGATCGAATAACGTATCGCCCGTTGTTTTATTTATACATGTAATTCCTCTTGTACTTCCCCATTGATAATCCGGAGTTAAAGAGTCAAGCCAATTATCATCTTTAAAAGTAAGCTCGTAAACTTCCCCAAGATGATCGGTTGCATGATATTTATTGAACACATCAATATTCATTTTACCACCTCTTGCAAAACCGCTTACATGATCAATTTTAGACGAATCAATGAATGGTTCCGTATATCCTGCAGCAGGTTCCTGCGGTGTACAGACTGCTGTATTCTTATCTCTGAACACAACTTCTCCCAACTCATTAACTGTAATATTAAAAGGAGATTCACTAGGCATTGCCTGCAGTGGGTAGTCAACAGTCACTAATCCGAGTTCGTAAAAATCCCAATCATTACCAGCATCAATCGAGGAAACAGCATAGTAATAAGTACGCCCATTTTCTACAAGAGTATCAACATAAGAGTGACGCAGTCCACTATTCTTACCCATATCGTAATGTACACCTAAGTTAGGAAATGGGATCGGGTGCGCTCCTTTTAAATGATCATCTGCACGGTCAAATATTTCAAGCGGTTCAAAAAGTAAAACATTCCCGAATGCATCTGTTACTGTTTTGATATCAAGGAAGTCAGGGTCTGTACTTTTATACAACCTATAACCGTTAAAGTCAAAGCCAAAGAACGGATCTTTTGAATATTCAGCATCAGAATCCCAATACAATTGAACTTTCTTGTTGGATACATTTGCAACCAATGTAGGCTGTAGCGGAGGAGTAAGGAAACGATAGTTATTGTTGTAAATACTCTGCATCGTAGATTTATTACGAACAATATCATCTTTATCTTCGCCCATTAGCAGAGTAATGGTAAATCGCTTCCATTCCGGTTTTGACGCTTGCTGAAGATTATCGATTGTTTCCAGTTTAACATCTTTTGCACCAAATAAGAAAACAATATTTTCATCAGTATCTTCAATATTTTGTCCAGGTTTACTTATATATTTATCCCAGAATCCTTTTTGATCTCTCAGAACTTTATTACTTTCATAAACAAAAACATGCTCCAAACCAGCCTGATCAGCTTCATCAATATCGGTAATGTCAAAATTCGGTTCACCAATTTCATACGATCCATTTGTTTCCGTACCGTCAGGGTCAGGACCAGGCCATCCATTTTCATCCGGACCAATACCATCAGTTCCGCGATCATCATTGACCGGTTCGAAATCCAGTTTGTCATTTTTGTTTACATCTTCTCCAGGATCAAGACCACCATTCAAGTTTGTATCTTCCGTATCCCATATACCATTACCTCTTGTACCAGGGAGGTCTTCAATACCAATATCTTCGAAGGGACGCCAGTCGCCATCATTGTCAATACCATCGGACATGGATTCATCAATCATTCCATCCTTGTCGTCATCTATGCCATTGTAATCAATACCGGGACTTTCCAAGAACCCAAAACCAAATACGCCAACTTTTTGAAAAGTATTAAGCTGCTCCGGGAATTTGTGCCAAACATAAAGGACGTCAAATTCCAATCGTCCTTCATCCCCAACGCCGTATGTAGCAACTATATAATCGGCAGCATTAAAATTACCTTGGACTATATTTGGATCTGCCCACATACCGGTTACAACACGGTTTAAGTCATAATCGCTATAATTACGCACTCTATATACTGAAACAAGCAGATCTTCAGCCAAAGGATGAAACCAACCATAAGTTCGGGATTCAATTTCGACTCCGGATCCTGCAATAGCTACTTTATTTACATTTGGATTGTTCCATTCTGTAGTATCAGGAGTTCCATCCGGGTTTTTCATCGGCCAATAATTCTCAGCTTTATAATCATTCCAAAAATCATTTTCATGGTCATCCATCATATAAAGAGATTCCTGGTCAGCTATCGGAGCAGCTTTATATTCGCCGTTCCATTGACCGGCACGTTGTCCCGGTCCTGAAGTTTTTGGCGGTCTGCCAGCCGGTAGGCGATCATCACCAACATATGAACCGCCAGGCCAATATTCGGGCCAAGTCCGCTTATCAGTACTTATTGCCATGCTTTTTAATATTCCAGGCGGAGGATCAAGATTGTAATCCAATTCCCCGTTATAATTAACATCTTCACTCGGGTCTAATACTCCGTCACGGTTTGTATCTTCATTTATTCCCCATATATAACCATAAAACCCATCATTGTAAAAACCGGGGAATGGCTGCCATATCTGCTGATGTGATCTGTCCGAAGAAAGCTGTGCTACTGTTGAAGTACTTACGTGCGGCAAGTAGGCATTACTAACAATACCGAACTGTTTACCGTCTCTATCATCAGGAACCTGTTTCCCTTTATAAGCACTCATATCCGTTACATACGCCCCGATAAAAAAGTTAGCAGAACCTGCATATGAAAGCCCCTCGCTTCCAGGCCATCTAAGCGGACGATGAGGTGTAACGCCTGCATCGGTTATATTACCTATATTCCACAAAGGCGTGTAAACGAGATTTCTATCAAAAACTGCACGAGCCCAATATCTTGCCCAATGCATCGGCTGAGTATCAAATTGAGCACCCGAAACCTGCGCTTGAGTATTTCGAGGGACACTGAATGACACTAAAACAGCAATGATCAAAAAGGAAATTATTTTGCATACCTTTTTATAAACATTCTTTACGTTAAACACTTACTACTCCTGTTTTAATCACAATTTTTTAACAACTTAGTTTTATTAAAGACTATTTCTTTTTAATAAGCACTTATTCCGACTGAAATTCTATGAACAGAATTTAGTACTCCCCAATCGGACCAAGAATAATCAACAATTATTGACATCACATCTAAAATTTTATAGTTAATTCCGGCTCCAAGAGTCAATCCATTTGCAGAATAATCTGTAAACATTGATTGATATCCTCCCCTGAGAAAAAACGATTTAAATATGCGCGCTTCAAGACCGGCATCAACAGATTCAACATTATTACTCGGATGATTTAAATTACTAGCTATTGTAATGGAGTTACTCTCATTAAGTTCCCATTTATAGGCAATGCCAAACCTGAATAGTAATGGTAAAGGATAAGTTTCGGTCGCTATATTAATTGGAACATTATCGTTATTGAAATATATAGGTTTCCTTCCATCTACATCTTCAACATTTGTCAAATCTCTACCAGACAATCCAAATTCCGGTCCGAGGTTACTGATAGTACCACCGAGTTTTAACCCTTTCCAAGGAGTCTGAAAAAGAATTGAAAGATCGGTTGCTAAAGCTGATCCCTTAACATGCCAAATAGTTTCCTGAAAATACTTTAATCCAAGACTAACGGAAACTCTATCCGTGATATTCATAGCCCAATAAAGTCCAACAACGAAATCGGATGCAGAGTATGTTTCACCTGTACCTTCAGGTCTAAAAGCAGTTCTGACCGGATTATCTCCGTAATCCAATATTGCCAAATGTAAACCAATAGCAGAATTCATTGAGCTTATAGGAACGACAAGATCGAGTGAACTGAAATCTGTTTCAACAAACCAGTTCGTCTTCGTAACCAAAACTGATAACGAATTTAATTGGACTATCCCAGCCGGATTCCAATAAAGCGCAGAAGGATCATCTGCAATTGCAACAAATGCCCCGCCAATAGCTTCGGCACGTGCACCTATTCCAATACCCAGCATTGCCGCCGCTGCGGAACCTCTTTTATTTGCATCAGTATCAAATTCCAAATTACTTGCATCAATTTGCGCAAATAAACTTTTTCCTACTAAGAAAAATCCTACTAGAATTAAAATAAACGGTTTCAAACTATTTTTTGTTTTTCGCATAATTTATCAAAAATTTAATAATTAAAATTGTAGAGCTAAACCTAATTGAATAAAACGAGGTCTCGAATACCATGTTGGATTATAATCAGCTTCCGTAGGTGTAAACTCACCGAGCTGTTTAATTCTTCTATAACGTATTCTTGCAATTTCGGGTAAATAGGCATTTGGTCCGGCACGCCCTGTAACTGGATGTACTCTTAACTCATTCTGTTGATCAAATAAGTTAAATACATTTACACTCGCCAAAAAGTCCAACCCTAACAAGACAAAACCTTGAGAAAGACGTAGATCCACTGTCCAGTTAAAAGGTTTCCTCTCAATATTTTCCCACCATCCTGTAGGCAGATCAATACCATAACCCAAAGTGGAAGGGGTATAAGGAAGCCCTGAACCCATTCGTGTAATAATACTAATAAGTGTTTTCATCAGTGGTCGTATACTGACCGTAGCGTTTAACGAATGAGTTTGATCCCAATTCAAATATGACATTCGTCTTTTTGCTAAGGTATAAGCTCCCCGGCTGGATCCTGAAAGTATTTGTACGTCAAGTGCAGCTTCCGGTGAAGATGCCGTACCCTTGGCTTTCATATAAGTATAATCAACATTAGCAGCAAAGGAACCATCGGTTGAACGATAATTAACTGAAAAAGTAACACCCGAAGAACTTCCGTATTCCTTATTAATATACCTTCTAAATGTGGTTGCGTTACTTAGAGTTAAGAGTTCAATTCCTAACAGATCTCTTATGTCTTTATAAAAAACACTTAATTCCATTGCAAACCCCGGCATCAGCGCTTGTTGTACACCAATTTCATATTGAATGGTTTTTTCAGCTTTTAGATTTGGATTACCAATAATTGTATTAGCTATGCTGAACTGGTTAAAATGAGGCAGTACAGGATTTGCATACATTTTTTCATAACTAGGTTGCTGGAAAAAGTGACCGTAAGATAAACGTAAAGCACCGGCATCGGAAATTGGAAATGAAAGACCGAATCTTGGACTAACTTGATATTTAGGTTTGACCTTTTCATAATATCGATCATCACCAACAAGTTCAGGAAAAACATTGGAATAAGTTGGCGCCCATCTATCATTTGTCCAGAAGAAATCAAATCTGACACCTGCATTAAAGACAACCTCACCCATACTAAGAGTAGTTTGAGCATATGCTGCTCCATCCATAGGTTTTCTATTATATTCAACATAGAATAGATCATCAGCGGTACTATCGGGACTCGCCTCTCTTAATTTGATCTTTCCGTATTCATATTCTTTTGTAGCTTCTCTAAAATATTCATAAGGTAATTCCAAACCGCGAATTTCGCTTTGGGTATAAGGGAACTGCAGCGACTCATAACCCAGTACAGGTTTCATCGGCGCTCGCTTATAATAAAAATCATAAGCTTTGAATTCACCGCCTGCTTTAATTTCAACAATTTTGTTAATTTGCCATGTAATATCAGCATTTACAAGGTGAACTTTCTGTTTAAAATTGTTTCGATCCCAACTATTAATCCCACCCATATCATAACCGGTTACAACACCTGGGTCCCATGCATTTACCGCTGTAGTCTGATATCTCGGATCATTCGCACTTTCATACATATATTTCTTATCTTCATTAGTTTGATATGAGTAGCGAATGTTATAGTATAAATTATCCGAAGGTGTGTGAGTGAATACAAACATATGTGTAATATTATCACTGTACCATGTAGGCATAGCATCAGGTAAAAACTTCCACGAATTGCTAAAACCAGAACTCTGGTCGGAACTAACATATATGCTGTAAGATGCTGTAATTCCAGCAATTGGCTGATATACAAACTTACCACTTACATTGTATGCTTTTTTCCAGTCCATCGCCACTATTGCCCCATCACCGGTGTGTAACGAACTGGGTAATGGAATAACATTTAAGTCAGGAGGATCGTATATTGCTCTATACCATTCACGATAAACCGATATTTCCCATCCGTCTTCAGGCATAAACCTTCTTTCGCCGTAAAGATAGCCTTTATCATCTAAAACCCTTCCGTTTATAAGAATCCCCATTTTACCTAAACTTTGAGGCACAAATTTTAGAGGAACTGAAAGTGAAAATCTCATATCTATATTATTAAGAATATCATAATTATCCACACCTCCTACATACTGAGGGGTATTAGGAGAATAATAACCGCCAAGATATGATTCAACATTACCATCTAGATTTTGGTCAGGCACTCTTGTTACAACATTAATAACACCTGATTGAGCAGAACCGTACTCTGCATTAAATGTACCGGTGATCACCTGTAGTTCGGAAACCATGTTGTTTTCAACATTAACATTTGAACCGCCGCCCTGACTAAATGTATTAGTAACCGGCACACCGTCAATCATATAAGCTATTTCACGTGACCTACCGCCACGGATATGCAGATTCCCGCCGGCATCTTTAATAACGCCTGCTTGTAATTGTATAACATCTTTAAGATCTGTAACAGGTAGTGCTTTTATTTCTTCGCTATTAACATACGAGGCTGTATTCGTTCTATCCATCTCAACCTCTTCTCTTTTAGCGACAACTAATACCGTTTCACCTTCATATGTCTCTTCTTGAAGTTCTACATTAACTTTTATTGTTCTATCAATGAAAACACGAACTCCCTGCATATCAACAGTTTTAAATCCTATCATTGAAAATTTAACTGTATAAGTACCTGGAGGTATGTTCAAAATTACATACTGCCCGTTGACATCAGTCGCAGCGCCAATACCGGTTATTTCGGCAAGTACAACGTTTACACCTATTAAAGGATCGCCCGAAACAGCATCCGTTACAGTGCCTGATATTTTACCGGTTGAGCCCCCGTAAACAGATAAAGATGTGATTATGAGAATGACTATTAGCGATGATAAAAATTTCGCCTTATTAAATTTTGTAAAAAGTTTCATTAACTGACCTATTGTTAATATCATCAATCTTAAATTGAATTCTTTTATTATTTGCTTTAAAAAAAATAGAATGAAAAATTTCTATACCAAAAGTAAAAATATTTTCCAAATAAAATGATGCAAAAATTTAGTTGCAAACCTTTGTTTTAAACTTTCCGGATAAATCATTATAACTATTTACTCTTTTTTAAATTAAATTCTTTCTTTGCTTCTGTAGCTAATTCAATAGCCTTATCAAAATTACCTTCTACAAAAGAAAAATGGTACTTTGATTTTAAGTAGTCTTCGTACTCTTTCTGTAGTTTATTTTTCAGCTTCTCCCTCTTTCCGGGATCCTTTTCTGCATTCGATTTTTTCAGCTGTTCATCAACTATATCTTTTACTTTTCTCTGGAATAGGATTGCTCTAAGCAGCGATGTTTTCATTGACTTTAACTGCTCGGGTAATTCACCTGCATTTTGCAAATTAATTTCTTTTGCGTGTTTAGCAAGAATATGTTCTCTGGCAATGCTTTCTACTCGTTTATCAAACTCTAATTTATTTATAGGAGCTTTTTTACTATTTGCAAACAGATCACCAAGCAAAATGAATCCGCCATCGTAAACGGCAATTTTCATTTTTTTATCTTTATCTGTCAATTTGCCAAAGTTCAAGTCTTTATACTTTGAAATTCCGGTTTTATACCCAACTTTTTTAAGAACTTTCTTAATTTTGTCTTCTTGTAATTTATAGTGATATTTTTTTGATAGTTCTTCAAACCGTTTATCAAGCAAATCCTGGATGTAAGGTTTTCTACTATGATATAATGATTTCCAAATTCTGCCACGAATTTCTTCAAATGGCGGAACTTTCACTTCACGATGATCACCTTTATATAAGATGTAATAGCCGCCGTAACCCCGGAACGGTTTTGAATAACTGTGTTCGCTTAAAGTATCCATAACCGAACGAACCACGTGATCCCCCATTGACTCAATAATGATCCATCCGATTTCGCCGTTTTTATTTTTTGTAGTAATATCCTGCGAAAACTTTTTCGCAACTTTTCCAAAATCAGCACCCCGCTTTATCATATTATATGCTTCCCATATAGTATCTTTCTGGGCTTTAATGAATTCTGGAGAAGAAGATTTGATAATGGGACGCATGATATACTTCATATAATACTGCGGTGTATATTCATTATAAAATTTTTGTATTAAACTATCGGTAATTACTTCATCAGTAAATTTTGAATTCACATACTTTTGAAATAAAAGTCTTCGTTCATTATTATTTACTATAGTTATATAGGATGAGTCCTTATCAATTCCCTGTTCAAGAGCTTCATGAACAGCCATTTTTTCTATAGCTTTAAGCTCAACAATCTTTTTTAAATTTTCTACTGTTGGAAATTTATCAGGTTTATACTGTGTACTCAAAAGATAATGAGCTAAATATTCCTTGTAATTTACTGTCCCATTATCAAAAACAGCAAGCTCAGGATTTTGATCAGTTGTCGAGCAGGAGGCTATAAATATTAATGTAACAATACCTGCGAAAATTAATAATCGTAATTTTATTTTAGAATTCATCCTTTGACAAAATTTTTATTATTGAAAAAGGGGATTAAAAATTCTTAATCCCCTCTTAATATTAAATGAATTTAATTAAGCACAACAAATTACTTAAGCAGCATCATTTTCTTAACAGAAACAAAGTTGCCTGCTTCTATTTTGTAGAAATAAACACCACTAGTTAAGTTAGATGCATTGAATTCAACATCATAAACACCAGAGTTCTGCTGTTGATTAACCAATGTTGCAACTTCTCTACCAATGATATCATATACTCTTAATGATACGAATTCATTTGTAGGAATAGAATACTGAATTTTTGTACTTGGGTTGAACGGATTTGGATAGTTATTTGCTAAGTTGAATTTTTCAACAACTACAGGAGCTGTCTCTCTTTCAACACCAGTAACAACAGTTATTTCTCCGCGGGTTGTCATGTCAACACCCCAGTCATCAATTGGAGTTTCGGTCATACCGCAGATACCAATTACATCACCAGGATTAAAAACAGTTCTACCATCTTTGTCGTTATAGTATTTTTTGATTGTTCTTAAAGAATGACCTACCTCGATGAAATCGAAACCCCAAGCATGAGCCATCCAATCAGGATTTCCGTCTATTGTAGCAGGATCATCACTTGAGTTGTTCAAGAGCATTCCATCGTGACGCATTACATTTGTACTGTCTCTTTCAATAACATCAAAGTTAAAGATTTCATAGTCACTTCCATTATCAGTTTGACCGTCATATTCTTCATAGTCGGCTGCCCAATAAGCTAAACTCTCAACTTCTTCACGACCTTCATTTTCAACTTGCCATTGATCTTTCATTCTTGCACCCCATTCCAACATCACTTCAGCGCCGATTGGCTCTGCAGCAGCGCCTTGGCTAATTAAATATCCAAGCGGTGTATAGTGTGCTTCATACCAGTCTGTACTCCAGCCGGTAGTTAGATCATTATCAATGTCCATTAAAATATGATAATATCCTCTTGATTCATAATAGATTGTTCCTTCATGGTCATTTTCATAAGCATTATTCGGCCATGCAGGACCACCCCAGAATTTTAGATTGAAATAAACATTATCGTTTTCAATGAAAGCTTTTACTTCTTTAATATCAACAATATCAGTCACAGCAGCACCAACTTCTGGTGGGAACATACCGTCTTGATTATTAGGAGCATCAATTAGAACTGGTTTATCAGCCCAGTCAGAATCGTCACCGTCAAATACAATTTCATTCGGTCGATGTTCAACATCAGTAGGTAGAGTTACTTCACCTCTCGTGGTCATATCAACACCCCAGTCATCAATAGGTGTTTCTGTCATACCGCAGATACCAATAACATCACCTGGCTGTAATACACTTGAACCATCTTTGTCCATAAAATATCTTTGGAAAGGAGTTAATTCAGCGCCGAATTCTAAGAAAGAAAATCCCCATGCATGACCAGCCCAATATGATTTAAGCGTGTCACCCAAAAGTGTAGCATCATCTGAACTATTGATCTGTACAGATCCTTCCCATTTCATTGTGCGGGCAGAATCTCTGTTAGGAATAGACATATTAAAGATTTCATAGTCGCTTCCGTTATCTGTTTGTCCGTCATACTCGGAATAATCTGCTGCCCAATAATCTAAACTTGGAACTGGTTCAGCACCTTCATTAGCAATTTGCCATTCATCTTTCATTCTTGCTCCCCATTCGGTCATGATCTCTGCACCGATTGGTTCTGCAGCAGCGCCCTGGCTAATTAAATATCCAAGAGGAGTATAGTGTGCTTCATACCAGTCTGTACTCCAGCCGGTAGTTGCATCATTATCAACATCTATAAGGATGTGATAATATCCTCTTGATTCGTAATAGATCGTTCCTTCATGATCGTTTTCGTATGCGTTATTAGGCCAAGCCGGGCCGCCCCAGAATTCTAAATAACCGAATAACACATTACCGATTACTGTTGCCTTTACTGATTTGATGTCAACAATGTCAGTTACAGCTGCGCCAACTTCTGGTGGGAACATTCCGTCTTGGTTGTTGGGTGCGTCAATAAGAATAGGATACCCTTCCCAATCTGTGCTGTCTCCGTCCATAAAGATCTGACCGAACGACGTTGTTGCCATACCAAACAACAGAGTAATGGCAAATAGTGAGTGTAGTACTTTTTTCATTAGATACCTCCAATGGTTAATGAAATAATTAGTGGAACAATTAAATTAGAAAATCTATTAGAGATTACTTTGTCTCCTAGATTTATGGTGAAGAAAATTTTGATATTTACACCTAAGTTCGAATTAAAAGTTGATATTTCTAAAGTATTATTTTTCACTGTGATCAAGTTATAAATATTATTAATTATTAATAATGTAAAAAATGAGTAGCATATAACTAATGCAGCTATAGAACTAATACAAATATAATAAATATAATTTAACAAACTATTCGTTATCATTTTTTTTTCTTGTTTTTTTTACCAAAACTTCGTTTGGTCGGTCACAATTTGCAGCATACAATGCTAATAAATAAAATGAGTAACACCGTAAAAGTACTGCCGAATTCATTACATAAAATCTTTAGTGCCGGTAAATCGATTTCTCATAAATGCAATCGATTGGTACAATCGTTTGTGTACTTTGAGGGGCAAGTTAAAAAAAATATTCAAATAAGGCAAGTCATTAATTTTTAAAATTAAAAAATACCTCTCAAAAGTTCTGTAATTAACCTTTTTAAAAAAATCAAATAGCGTTACATATACTATCAGGTGTATCTCTATAATATATGTATGTTGGTAAGTCCAATTTTTGAATATGGAATTTTCTCTCAGATCTTTCAATGAAATCTGATTCAGGGCTATAGCTTACATCGTTGAACCCGTTCAACAATTTGAAGATCTTTCTTCTTCCGAAAAGTGTCCCTCCAAGAATGCATTCATCGAGATGAATATTTTTTGACAGATCGTTTTTGTCTTTCACAAATTTATTGCCGACTATTTTTGCAGTAGTGTGAATTAGATCAGTATCTTTATATGAATTGAAGTATTCGATTCTCAATTTTAAATGATCGGGTAAATATTCATCATCACTGCCGAGAAATGTTATAAACTCTCCGCTCGATCTTTTAATCCCTTCATTCATCGAAAGAGCAACTCCTTTATTAGAGTGATAAAAATATTTTATGTTTGGGAAGTGAACTAAATATGATCTCAACATTTCTTTAGTATTATCGCTGCTGCCATCATCGATAATCACTAACTCCCATTTGCTGTATGACTGTGCGATCACAGAATTTATTGAACGACTTAGATATTCCGCTCTGTTAAATGTAGGAAGAATAATGGAAACTGTTTCTTTATTATATTTGTTTAACTTCATTATTAATGTATAAAGTAAAAATTATCCTCTTTTGAGGCTTAATTTTTATATATTTTGTTTTTAGATTAAATATAACTATTTATTTTTAAATGAATTATCGGGATCAGAAAAAATATATTGACGCTCTTAAAAGATACGAAAACAAAATGGACAGCAGAGAGCGTGAAGATTTTAAAATGTTTGTCAAACGGCAAAAAGATGAAGAAGAGTTTGACACGGTCTCTCTGAAAACACTTTCAGACCTTTATGGAAAATATTACCTAAATCGTCCAAAGAAAAGTTGGGATGATCTATTTAAAAAGCCAGATGAAACCAGTAACGGTTTCGATATAAAAGATTAAATATTGAGGAAGGAATGAATCAAAAGAATTTGTACAGAATAATCGGTTTTATTGTATTTGCGATTGCTTTAGCAGTTTACTTTTTAACCGTACAACCGTCGGTTTCGTTTTGGGATTGCGGTGAATTTATTGCATCATCTTATGGGCTTCAGGTACCTCATCCGCCCGGAACTCCATTCTTCTTGATTCTCGGAAGATTCCTATCAATGATTCCATTTGCGGAAAACATTGCTCTCAGGGTAAATACTATTTCTGTTTTTTCAAGCGCTTTTGTTATTCTCTTTATTTATCTGATTGCAATAAAATTAATTGAGAACTATAACAAAAATAAATATGATTCTTTATTCAATGCATCGGGTACATACATAGCCGCTGCTATCGGGGCTTTATCGCTTGCCTTTGCCGATACTTTTTGGTTCAATGCGGTTGAAGCAGAAGTTTATGCCATGTCCACTTTCTTTATTGCATTTGTTACCTGGCTGATGCTTCTGTGGAATGAGAAAGCCGACGAACCGGACAGTGAAAAGTATCTGGTTATGATTGCATATCTACTTGGTCTTTCGATTGGTGTCCATCTTATGTCGGTTCTGGCTATTGTACCGATCATAATGACTATTATGTTCAGGAAGTATGTAAATGATGATGAAACACTAAAGAAAACTGCATACATATTTCTCATTCAAGCGGCTGGTACAATTATTATTGCTGTGATCATTTGGGCTGGAGCAACATCTACAACTCCTCCGTCACCCGAAGAGTACAAAGCATTTGATTTAAGATTTGTTACAATTATCGGTGTGTTCTGGATAATTTTTATGGCTTCAATGTGGAAAAAGATATTCCAGAGAAATTCATTTTATTTACCGATCATCATTGGTGGCATAGCGCTGCTTTCTGTTTATCCGGGCTTTGTAAAATATATTCCAAAATTAATTTTTGCACTTAGCGGCAATAGTTTTGTAATGAATGCTGTTGTGTTCTTTGCAATTTTTGCACTCATGGGATATATAATTTATTGGTCGAAGAAAACAGATAAACCAACAACTAATCTTTTGGCAAAGGGTGTTCTATTCATTCTTCTCGGATATTCTACATATTCTATGACAATGATCAGGGCAAATTTAGATACTCCGATCAATTTGAACGAACCGAAGACTATGTCCGAATTTGAATCATACATGAATAGGGAGCAGTACGGTGACTTCCCGACTTTCAAGAGGAGGTTTTCTCAAGAAGGTCATCAGCAAGGTATTTATACAAATTATGATAGCGATCTTGATTTCTTCTGGAATTACCAAATGCAGCATATGTTCAACAGATACTTAGGCTGGAATTATATCGGAAGAGTTTCAACAGTTCAAGGCGCCGGTATTAGATGGTCTCAGCTTTTGGCAATTCCATTCTTGCTTGCATTGTTCGGTATCTATTATCATTTTAAGCGTGATTGGAAAATGGCTTCGGTAATGATGGCGATGTTCATATTCCTCGGTTATCTTACCGCTTTCTATCAAAACCAGCAGCAGCCCCAGCCGCGTGAAAGAGACTATTTTTATGTGGGGGCGTTTTTTGTTTATTCTATATGGATTGCTATTGGTACGCGTGGAATTTTCGACCTGGTACATACACAGTTCAAGGAATCAAAACTTCTTAAACCGGTTTATATATTCCTTGCTGTCTTGATGTTCGTTGCGGTTCCTGTAACAATGTTAATAACAAACTTTTTTACACATGATAGATCTAGAAATTATGTTCCTTGGGATTATGCCTATAACTTATTACAAAGCGCTGCACCCAATGCAATCCTGTTTACAAATGGTGATAATGATACTTTCCCTCTTTGGTATTTACAGGATGTTGAAGGTGTCAGACGTGATATTAGAGTTGCCAATCTTAGTCTGCTTAATACACCTTGGTATATTCGTCAACTCAAAAACACTTCCCCCTATGGAAGTAAAAAAGTTGTATTGACAATGAGCGATAGAGAAATTAACAGAATTGGTCCGGCTAAATGGAATCCAAGAGAGATATCGATACCTGTTAATAAGAAAGCATTCGAAGATATAGGAATTACCGATACATCAATTACAAACACAAAAGCTATTACTTGGAAGATGAACAACACTACAAGATTCGGGAATATCCCCGTTGTTCGAATTCAAGATCTTGTTGTTCTTGATATGATTAAAGCGAATAATTGGGAAAGACCGATCTACTTTGCAGTGACTTGTTCTGATAATTCCCGCATCGGACTAGACGATTACTTACAAATGGAAGGAATGGCATTCAGGATTGTTCCGAAGAAAAGAAAAAGTACTGCATATTATGTGAATCAAAAAATCATGAGGGAACAGCTTTTTGATGAACCGGAGAGCTTTAGTCGTAGTTATAAACCCGGATTCAAATTCCGCGGTTTGAATGACCCTACAATATTCTTGAACAATAATCATCAAAGATTAGCACAAAATTATAGAAATTCATTCCTGAGATTAGCAATTAGTTATCTGGATAACGGGGATAAAACTAAAGCATTAGAAACACTGGATAGAATGGAGGAAAAATTACCTCGCGGCAACATTCAAATGCGTTATGAATTGCTTAATGATCTCGCCAGTCTGTACTATTCAGCCGGAGGTTTAAAGCAGTACCAGGAAATCATCAATGATTTAGAACCAATGATGCTGAAATTGATTGAAAAGAATCCTCGCGATTTCCAAAGGCAATACAATCCTTATGTAATACTGCGTGATATCTATGAGAACAGAGGAGAGTATAAAAAATTAGTTGACCTTTTCAGCATATTGCAAAAAGAGGTTCCTGATGATCCGAACATCAAGAACTTGATACAGAGATATCAATCAATGGCTGATGCAAAAGAGGCAAAGTCAATTCCGAAAGATACAACAAGTGTTAAAAAGTAATGGGAGTTTGTCCGTAGAATTTTATATGGATAGTGGAGATCTAATTTGAAGATACTTGTTAACGCTCTTTCAGGAATCGGTGATGCATTAATGTTCACACCTGCTCTTTCAATACTTAAAAAAGAGCTGCCGGATGCACAAGTTGATGTTTTAGTGATGTTCAAAGGTGTGAAAGACCTATATGAAAATCTGGATGAAATAGATCATGTGTATTTTCATGACATGATAAATTCCAGCAAGCTTTCAAATCTCCAATACGTTCTTAATTTGCGCAAGAATGAGTACGATATTTCAATCAATGTTTATCCTTCCAACCGTAAAGAGTATAATTTTGTAAATCTGTTGATCGGGGCTCCAAAAAGAGCTGGTGTCAGATATAAGAGAAATGACTCTATGCACTTGGGTTTCCTTAATAATTATCGCATTGAAGAAAATGACGATTTCCATTGTGTTGAGGAAAACATCAGACAAATTGAAAATTTGCTGGAAATTAAAGTTGATGAAATTCCTGATCTTAATTTCCCTTTGAATGATAAAGAGATACTCTTCGCGAAAAACTATCTGCAGCGGATGAATATTAATGATGATGAATTTGTTGTCGGAATTCATGCGGGATGTTCTGTTCTTAAAAATCATATTAACCGCAGATGGTCTCCAGAAAACTTTGCAAAATTGATATCCCAATTAATTGAAAAGAAAAATGCAAAAGTTCTTCTGTTTGGCGGACCGGATGAAAATGAATTGAAAGCAAATATTATCTCCCAAGTCAATTCTGTTCATTTAATAAATGTTGAAACAAAAAATCTTAGACAAACTGCTGCGGTAATGAAACGTTCTGATCTTTTTGTAACGAATGATTCCGGGCTTATGCATATTGCTGCTGCGCTTGGACGTAAGATAGTTCCGATCATTGGTCCGACAAATGAAAATTATATTCATCCGTGGAAAACCGAATATAAAACTGCAACCCTTAATCTTGATTGTGCGCCATGTTTTTACTATTCACCGAAACCACTTACATGTTACAGGGACGATGTGAAATTCAAGTGTTTGAAAGAACTGAGCGTCGAAAAAGTTTTTGCGGTTGTTGAAGAAATGATATAAAAGTATTGTAGGTTATAGCTTAGACTTAATATAGTTAAAGCATTCTTCAATTGAATCAAAACATTGTACTAAGCCAGTCTCTCTTTTCTCATATTCAATTCGCTCTTCCATAGGTTGGATAATTCTTTGCCACATTTCACCATGACATGCAATCGGCTTTTGATCGATCAAGTTCTTATTCATTAACTCCCATGAGATCGATAACTCCACCAAAGTACCGGTTCCCCCACGAAGAATGATATAAGCATCACCAAGCTCAATCAATTTCTCTATCCTTTCAAATAATGAGTCACAATGGATCTGACCAGTAAGATACTCACTCGGGACAGCCGAAAAGAGATCGACCGTAACGCCGATCACTTTGACATCAAACTCACTTGCCCCTTTTGAAACAGCATCCATAATTCCCTGATAACCGCCGGTACAAACAGCGTAGCCAGCTTCCCCGAGTAATTGCCCTAATTTATGAGCCGATTCATATTCTTCCTCACCAGGCAATGGTTTTGAACTTCCGAATACCGTAACTGTCTTACTCATTTATTCACCATTAATTTGAATAATAATTTTCCTGTGCCGCGGACGATTATCAAAATCGATCAGTATTATCTGCTGCCATGTTCCTAACAGCAATTCCTTATCTGCAAAAGGCACAGTGAATGAAGCGCCCTGCAGTGAAGCACGCACATGTGAAAATCCATTTCCGTCATGCCAAGTTTCATTGTGATGATAAGTTTCCGACATCGGTATTATCTTCTCAAAAAATTTTGGATAATCCTTTAGCAGACCAGGTTCATATTCAATAGTTGTTATCCCTGCTGTAGCGCCCGGAGCAAATACCAAAATACTCCCCTCTGTAAATGGACTCTTGTTCAATAGTGATTCAACTTGTGGAGTGATATCAATCATCTCGCTGAACCCTTTTGTCTCTAATGAAAATGAATAAGTTTTAACCATAGCTTTATTCGAAATCCTCTTCTAGTTTTATTTCAGTTTCCTTATTCTTAATAAAAGTAGGAATAATGAGTAGGTGGATTGTAACGCCAATTGCGATCAGCAATAGTAGAATTCTGACATAAATATTTTGAACAGCATAGATGATGGTTGAACCCATAACAAGCCAAAGGGATATTATTGAAATGAATTTTACTTGCCGAGTGATCCCATTACCTTCACGATAATTTTTTATAAAACTGCCGAACAATTTATTATTGATCAGCCAATTATAAAATTTATCCGAACTTTTAGAAAATAGGTATGCAGCTAATAATAGAAATGGTGTCGTTGGTAAAACAGGAAGGAATATTCCGATAAAAGCTAAGAACACTGAAATAATACCTCCGGCAATCAGAAAATATTTTTGAAATCTATTTTTAACTTTTTTACTGCCCATTCTGATGCTGTTTTTTTATGATGTGACAAAATAGTGATTGTAATAATGAAACAAAAGAGAATAGATAGGTTCGCTTAATATTTACCGATTATAAATTTGTCTATTATAAATCTTTGAATAACTTAGAAAGTCATTTCGAACCTTGATTTCTTTCATTGAGGTGTGGCGATCTTTCACAGTTTGGTAAATTGCCTGCCTTGTCAACAGACAGGTTATGGAATCTATCCTCATATGGGAGATTCCGGCCTGTCTGCCGACAAAGGCAGGCTAAAAGATTGCCGGAATGACATAGGATTTTAGGTTATTCAAAGCCTCCTACTATGATCATTTCCTCTAAATTATAAAATTTCATCCCTTTTATTATGGAACTGAATTTAATATTCAATAAATTGGGTGATAGAAAATTTTAAATAATTTAATATAAAGGTATAACATGCTGACAAAAGATTATATTGAACTAGAAGAAAAATACGGAGCGCATAATTACCATCCTTTGGATGTTGTGATTGATAAAGCAAAGGGCATTTGGGTCTATGATGTTGAAGGCAACAAATATATGGATTGTTTAGCAGCTTACTCTGCTGTAAATCAAGGTCACTGCCATCCTAGAATCGTAAACGCGTTAAAAGAACAAGCCGATAAAGTTACTTTAACTTCACGAGCTTTTAGAAACAGTCAGTTACCAATGCTTTATAAAGAATTATCCGAACTTACCGGTTATCCAATGATATTGCCGATGAACTCAGGCGCAGAAGCAGTTGAAACGGCGCTTAAAGCGGCAAGGAAATGGGGAAACAAAGTAAAAGGAGTTGAAGAGGGAAAACAGGAAATCATAGCTTGTACAAATAACTTTGCGGGCAGAACAATTTCTATTATTTCTTTCTCTACGGAAGAACAGTACAAAGACGGATTCGGTCCTCTTACTCCGGGTTTTAAAATTGTTGAGTATGGTAATGCGCAAGAACTTAAAGATGCGATAACACCAAACACCGTTGCCTTTATTGTCGAACCGATTCAAGGTGAAGGCGGTGTGATAGTTCCTCCTGAAGGATATATAAAAGAAACATTTGAAGTCTGTAAAGAGAATAATGTGCTTTTCATAGCTGATGAAATACAATCGGGACTTGGACGAAGCGGTAAACTATTCGCATTCAATTATGATGGTATTACCCCGGATATGGTAACGATAGGCAAGGCTTTATCAGGAGGTGTTTACCCGGTTTCTGCTGTATTGGGCAGAAGTGATGTACTTGGAGTTTTTAATCCGGGCGATCATGGTTCTACATTCGGAGGGAATCCCCTCGGTGCTGCAGTTGCACGCGAAGCAATAAAAGTTCTGATTGAAGAAAATCTAATTGAAAAATCTTACGAATTAGGAGAGTATTTCAGAGAGCAGCTTCGTTCGGTTGAATCCCCCCATGTTAAAATTATTCGTGGTAAAGGATTATTTATAGGTGTTGAATTAAAAGATTCTGCAAACGGCGCACGACGATTCTGCGAGGCATTAATGGAAAAAGGAATTCTTGCGAAAGAAACTCATGATAATGTGATCAGATTCGCTCCACCTCTAGTAATCACAAAAGAAGAAATCGACTGGGCTATGGAAAGAATAAAAGACATTCTGTTAATGGATTAATAATTGTATCATTAGTTTATACGCGGAGTAATTTTTTACTCCGCTTTTTTATACCTAAAACCTGTATAAAATTACATTTTTCTTCTTTTGCTCAGAAAACTTTACAATCAATTCCCGATTATTATTATATTTGATTCCAAAAAAATTTTGCCTTCGTAGAGGCATCCACCTAAATAAAATTACTTATGAAAAGCTACCAGGAAAAAGCAACGCTGATACTTGAGGATGGGACTACCTACACCGGCTACTCTTTTGGCTATATCGGGAAAACAGAAGGTGAAGTTGTGTTCAATACCGGCATGGTCGGATATCCTGAGACATTAACCGACCCTTCGTATGCGGGACAAATTTTAGTCGCGACTTATCCCTTGATCGGGAATTACGGCGTACCGCCTAAAACAATGAATAACGATCTCCTTCTGAATTATGAATCTGATAGAATTCAAACTAAGGCTCTGATCGTATCGGATTATTCATTTAACTATTCGCATTGGAATGCCGACCGTTCCCTTGACGAATGGATGGAAGAGGAAAAAATTCCCGGGATATTCGGTATTGATACAAGAGCATTAACTCGAAAGCTGAGAAACAATGGAACAATGCTTGGCTGGATTATCCCAAGTGATAAAGTTACAGAAGAAGATCTTAATAGGAAGATCGTTGATCCTAATAAAACTGATCTTGTTGGAACGGTGTCGGTAAAAGAAGTAACAGAATACGACAGCGGTAAAAAGAAGATAGTGCTTGTTGACTGCGGTGTGAAAAACAATATCATCCGAGCTTTTCAAGGAAGGAACATTAGCGTTATCCGTGTTCCATACGATCACGATTTTACTTCGATAGAAAGTGACGGCGTTTTGATATCCAACGGTCCGGGTGATCCGAAGATGTGTCAAACAACTGTTGAGAATACCAAGAAAGCAATGGAAGATGGAATTCCAACATTGGGAATCTGTTTAGGAAGTCAGATACTCGGGCTTGCTGCCGGAATGGATACATATAAATTGAAATACGGACATCGCAGTCACAACCAGCCGGTAAACGAAGCAGGCACGCACAGAAGTTACATTACATCACAGAACCATGGATACGCTGTTGATTCATCTACACTTCCGCTCGATTGGCGCGAGTGGTTCACGAATGATAATGACGGGACTAACGAAGGAGTTATTCATATTGCAAAACCGTTTTTCGGAACTCAGTTCCACCCGGAAGCATCGCCGGGACCAGATGATACAGAATTTATTTTTGACATGTTTGTAAGGGCGCTAAGATGATAAAAAAAGGTAAACCAAAAAAAGTATTGATATTAGGTTCAGGCGCACTTCAGATCGGTCAAGCCGGCGAGTTTGATTATTCCGGAAGTCAAGCAATAAAAGCCCTCAAAGAAGACGGGATAAAAACCGTTTTGATAAATCCGAACATTGCAACTATTCAAACTTCGGATGATCTGGCTGATAAAGTTTATTTTCTCCCTATCCAAGTAAAATTTATTGAGGAGATAATAAAAAAAGAAAGACCTGACGGAATTCTTTTAGGTTTTGGCGGACAGACCGGCTTGAACACCGGCGTTGAATTATACGATAAAGGGATACTGGAAAAATATAATGTGAAAGTTCTCGGTACCTCGGTTAGTACTATCAAAGATACAGAAGACAGAAATCTTTTTAACGATAGAGTTACAGAAGCTGAATTAAAATCTGCGGTCAGTAAAACCGCCAACAATGTTGAAGAAGCAGTTGAAGCTGCGAACAATATTGGTTTTCCAGTCATGGTTCGTATTGCCTATGCACTTGGCGGACTTGGTTCCGGGATTGTTGAGAACGAAGAAGAGCTAATTGAAAAAGCAAAGCGGGCTTTCTCATTTACAGACCAGATACTGATTGAAGAATCACTCCTTGGATGGAAAGAAGTTGAATACGAGATCGTTAGAGATAAATTCAATAATTGCATCACTGTCTGCTCGATGGAAAATGTCGACCCGATGGGAATCCATACCGGCGATAGCATTGTAGCCGCTCCGGTTCAAACACTCTCGGCGCAAGAGAATTTTAAACTCCGTTCCATCGGTATAAAGCTAATCCGTCATTTGGGAATTGTCGGTGAGTGTAATATTCAATATGCTCTTTCCCCCACTTCCGATGATTATAGAATTATTGAAGTGAACGCACGACTCAGCAGAAGTTCCGCGCTTGCATCAAAGGCAACAGGATATCCCCTTGCATTTGTCGCTACAAAACTTGCTATCGGTTATGCGCTTAACGAAATCGAAAATGAGATCACTAAAGAAACTTCTGCATGCTGCGAACCCGCTCTTGATTATGTAGTATTAAAATTCCCTCGCTGGGATCTCCAAAAATTCAGTCAAGTTAGTACTCTGCTAGGTTCGGAGATGAAATCTGTTGGAGAAGTAATGGCTATTGGTCGCAGTTTTGAAGAAGTTCTGCAGAAAGCGATACGTATGCTTGATATCGGGATGAACGGTTTTGTCTGTAATAATATTGAATCGCAGGAACTTGATAGAGAACTGCAGCAGCCAAGTGATAAACGAATTTACTTTGTTGCTTATGCTTTGCAGAAAGGCTACACGATCGATCAAATATACGATTTAACAAAGATCGATAGATGGTTCTTATATAAGATGAAAAATATCGTCGATCAATCGGAGAGGATCAAGAATAAAAAACTGGAAGAGTTAGATCATGATACACTCTTGTTAACAAAACAATTCGGATTTTCTGACAAGCAGATTGGCTTACTTACCAATTGTGATGAATTTGATGTAAGGAAATATAGAAAGGGTTTAAATATCATTCCGAGCATTAAGCAGATTGACACAATGGCTGCGGAATTCCCGGCACAGACGAATTATCTTTATATGACTTATAACGGATTCTTCGATGACATTGAACTCGGTGAAGATAAACAGATAATCGTTCTCGGCGGCGGCGCTTACCGAATTGGTTCGTCCGTTGAATTTGATTGGTGTTGTGTTAATGCGGCAAAGACACTCGAGAAGAATGACTATAAATCAATAATGATAAACTATAATCCGGAAACCGTAAGCACGGATCACGATGTTGCCCATAAATTATACTTCGAAGAAATAAACATGGAGCGGGTGCTGGATATTTATGAAAAGGAAAACCCTCAAGGTGTTATCGTTTCTGTGGGCGGGCAGATTCCTAATAATCTTGCTGTAAAATTGAACAAACACGACGTCAAGATTCTTGGTACCTCTCCGGAACAAATTGATAATGCAGAAAGCCGTCACAAGTTTTCTGCAATATTGGATACATTAAATATCGATCAGCCGGACTGGAATGAACTTACCGATCTCGATTCCGCAAAAGTATTCTGTAATGAAGTTGGTTATCCGGTTCTTATTCGTCCAAGCTATGTATTGAGCGGCGCCGCAATGAGCATCGTATTGAGTGAAGATGAATTGGAAGCTTTTCTCAAAAAAGCTTCTGATATTAGTGATGAACATCCTGTTGTGATAAGTAAGTTCATAACCGATGCACGTGAAATTGAAGTTGATGCCGTAGGCAACAAAGGTGAACTGTTTTGTTATGCGATTTCCGAACATGTTGAAAATGCAGGTGTGCACTCAGGCGATGCAACGATCGTACTTCCGCCGCAGCGCACATACCTTGAAACTATGCGCCGAATAAAGATGATAACTAAAAAAATTGCAAAAGCATTAGAAATCACCGGCCCATTTAATATGCAGTTCATTGCTAAGGATAATGATGTAAAAGTTATTGAGTGTAATTTGCGGGCATCGAGAAGTTTCCCATTTGTATCTAAAGTTCTTAAACAAAACTTCATCGATATCGCGACCCAACTTATGATAGGCGAAAAACCTAAACCGATTGACCGTTCTTCATTTGATCTTGATTATGTTGGAGTAAAAGCCCCTCAATTTTCATTTACCAGACTCAAAGGTTCCGATCCCGTTCTCGGAGTTGAAATGTCATCAACCGGAGAGGTTGCATGCTTAGGAGACGATTTCAACGAAGCATTTCTGAAAAGTGTTCTCTCAATTGGATTTAGAATCCCGAAAAAAGGGATTCTACTTTCCACAGGTCCTTTAAAGACAAAAACAGTTTTCCTTGAAGAGATGAAAATGCTTCAAGGTTTCGGTTTGGAATTTTACGGAACTCAAGGTACGGTAGATTTTTATGCGAGATACGGTTTTGAAATAATGCCTCTTAACAGACCATACACAAAAGAAGAACCAAACATTCTTACTTACATGGAAGAAGGTAAAATCGATCTGGTGATAAACATTCCAAAGAGTAACGAAAAGGATGAATTGGATAGTGATTATTTTATCCGTCGTAAAGCTATTGATCTAAATATCCCGCTTATTACAAATATTCAAGTGGCAAAAAGATTTGTAAGAGCAATTCACTACAGCGGTGATCAACTGCATGTGAAGAGTTGGGAAGAGTA
>UOGD01000460.1_pt1 | contig 26301 bp, 17 predicted proteins | sample 1989731 | NCBI WGS metagenome assembly UOGD01 (sample SAMEA4712198, study PRJEB27164) | hydrothermal vent metagenome | biome: marine basaltic hydrothermal vent biome; feature: marine hydrothermal vent; material: mineral | place: Pacific Ocean | collected 2011-06-14/2011-07-23 | depth 1691 m | reverse complement strand
CATAACTTCATATTTGTCGCCTAACTTCTTAGTGAGCGAAGCTTTAATATCCTCAACTTTATTTGGATCGTTCAACATTATTGAATAGGATGTAATTCTATTATAAGCTGCAAAGAAATCCTGTCCGGTTTTTAAAGGTATATATACCAGTTTATTATTGAGATCAGGAATAGGGAAATAAAATATTCCTTTTATTCTATATTGAGCCGCTGCGGTAATGCCATGGTAGCCTTGACCAAGCATTACAAGAGTGTCACCTACTTGAACTTGAAGATATTCAGCTAATTTACTGGATACCAAAATTTGATTATCGTCATTGGTTAGATATTCTCCGCTAGTAATTTTTTCGGATAAGTTATTAACAGAATCTTCAATTTCAGGGTCAACAGCAAAAACAAAAGAACCTTTTGTGTGTTTGCCTGAAGAGGTTAGCGCGAATGATTCTAACCTTGGCACAACAGTGGTTACGTCCTCATTATTTTTTATTTCAGATAGTAATGCATCTGAATTAATAAATGTTTTATTTATCGATTTATTTTCCCAGTATCCGGCTTCGTGAATTTGTATATAACCGGTGGATAGCTTAACTGCATTGTCGATCATATTCGCATAACTGCCTAACTGCATCGATCTGGTAAATAAAGAAAGAAAAGCAGCTAGGAATATGGAAGCCATAGTTAATAATGTGCGGCGTTTATTTCTCCAGATATTTCGCCAAGCTATTTTTGCAAGTTCTTGCATCTGTTTATAATTTTTTGAAAGTTTGTCATCTCCGTCATGTTTCCCATGTAAAAACATCACGGGACAGGTCTACACGGAATCTTGATCATTTTTTAGATTCCGGCTAACGAATTGCCGGAATGACAGTTGTTTTTCAAAATCATACCCTTGTGTGTTTAAAAATCAATAATGACGGTTTCATCTGATATAATTACTTAATTCTTTTCATATTCTGCTTAGAGAAAAAACTATTGGAAATAGGGATATTAAATTTAATTTCTGAATATTCAAATATAGTTTTATTTCCCGGTTTGTCAGCCGGTTTCATCTCTAATCTTGTTGGAAGTGTTCTATCTCCAACATCCTTGATTTTGCTCCCGATCATAGTGTTAACTAATTCAAGTGTCTCATCGAAAAATTTAACTTTAAGCTGAAGATAATGTTTCTTCGAAATATGCATAATAATTTTTCCCCAAACAACAGGTGCATCAGGTTTTGGTATCAGTTCTATGATCCAGCAATCATAACCTTCAATTTTATCTTCTCCGATAATTTTATGTGTATAATCTTTTACTACAGAGGATTGTTTCAGCAGATCATCATTAGTAAAATCGGAACCCATCCACGACTGCATCATCATTGATGGCGGAAGTTTGATCATTCGTCCAATAGAAGGCATCCAGTTCCAGAGTTCTTTATCTCTCTTTAAGAATACTTGTCCCTCATCCCGTGGCGGTGAAGTAATATAGATCAAAAAGTATTTGGTGCCTTTAGACCAAGTTTTCATTTCAACTTCACGTGACCAATCTGGTCTAATTATGGTCATTTTACTTATTGATTGTGAAGTTAATCCCATAATGTTGTCGTTCGATTTTTTTACTATTTCATAAGCATTCTGTGCAAAAAGCAAATTAAAAGCAAGCAGAATGAAAAACGTAATTAATTTCAAAACCAACTCCGATTTATAAATGACTAAACGTTCAGTCAAAACTACAACATTTTGACGTGTGTGTCAAGAGGAAAGTTCCTCAATTTTTATCCTTGATAATTAAACAAGAAAAATATATTTTTTGACTGAACAGTTAATCAATAAAAGATATCATGCCGCGAACAAAAGAACAGTTTAAAGAAATCAGGGAGAAAACGAAGCAGAACATAATTGATGCGGCTCTTAAATTATTTGCTCAGCGGGGATACTATGGTACTTCAATAGCTGATATTGCGAAGGAAGCAGGTGTAAGTAAAGGACTGGCTTATAATTATTTCAAAAGTAAAAATGAACTAGCCGAAGCAATTTTCTCTCAGCTCTATATATTCTTTGATCAGTATGATAAATTATTTGCTGAAGTAACAGATCCCTACAAACTATTAGAATTAATGATAAAAGGCACCTTCAAACACTTAAGGGAAAACGAGGAGTTCTGGAAATTATACACATCATTTGCTCTTCAATGGGAAGTCTCTGAAAAAATGAAAATATTGTTCGAGGAAATTGAAAAGAAGTACTTAAAAAAAATGGAAAACGTTTTTAGAAAAATCGGCTTGAAAAATCCTAAAGCAGAATCATATTTTTTAGGTGCTATGTTCGATGGTATTTCAATTGATTATCTCTTGGATAAAGATAAATATCCGCTAAAAAGTGTTGAAAGACTTTTACTGAAAAAATATAGTAAAGAAGAACTGGCGAAGTGAAGTAAATTAAAATTGATAATTGAATTAAATTTTATATGTTGATATATTAAAAAATTGAGTTATATACTTTGTTACAGTTTAAATATTTGCAATGCTTCACAAATTGTCATTCCCGAAATCTTTTATCGGGAATCTATAATAGAACAGATTCCCGCCTGTCTGCCGACAAAGGCAGGCTTGAAACATGCGGGTTTTGAATCCCGTTCTGCGGGGAATAACACTTGGCTTTTTTTGAGATTATTTTCCAACTAAATTAGCTGTTAGTTAGTATGTATATAGCTCAATTAAAAAATATAGAATGAATACTAAATGAAACTCGGGATTGTACCGAATACGGACAAAGAAAATATTATAAGCGTTGTTGAGCTTTTAGTAGATAAACTTAGCTTAAGAAATGTCACTCATTTTATAAGTGATATCTTCCAAGATTCTGCCGATTCAAGCAGTATACTAAAAAAATGCCAATTCATGAAAAATAGTATACTGTTTGACCAGTCTGATATCATAGTATCAATAGGCGGAGACGGTACAGTTTTAACTACCGGGTATTTAGCTAGAGAAACGGGAACGCCAATTCTTGGGATCAACTTTGGAAAATTAGGGTTCTTAGCCGAGTATGAAATTAAAAATTTCGATAGATTGATCGATGAACTCTTATTGGAAGAATATCATATTGAAGAGCGAATAACATTGACCGGATCTTTTGATAAAAATGGAACGGAAGAACTTTTTGCCATTAACGATATTGTTATTGACAAGGGAAAATGGCCAAAAATGATAGAACTTGAATTAATGGTTGATGATAATTATGTCTCCACATTCTTAGCTGACGGCATCATCATCTCTACTCCAACCGGTTCTACGGGTTATTCGTTATCCGCTGGAGGACCGATTGTTGCTCCTAGAACAAAAGCAATTACAATCAGTCCTATCTCACCGCACACATTAACAATGCGTCCATTGGTACTATCGAGTGAACAGAAGATCAGCATAAAAACTATTTCGCAGTTTGAACTTGTTCAGATTAGTTGTGACGGGCAAAGAGTAAGGCAGCATAAATCACCGAGTGTTGTCAATATTTCAAACAGCAATATGCCGCTTAAGCTAGTAAGGACAAGATCCACAAGCTATTTTGATATTCTTCGCAAAAAACTTTTTTGGGGAATTGATGTAAGAAGTAATTTAAATCACGGAGGAATAATTGATTAGGAATATTATGATAGGTCTGGTAATTTTTGCGAGTATTAGTTTCGGACAAAAGTGTGCACGGCCTGGAATTGATGAGAAAACAGGTAAACCCATTTTAATAGGATTATTTGATAGAACCGCTTTTCAAGATTCCAATTATGCATGGTGGTTTAATTCCGGTTATAAATTTTATGCAACAGATTCAGTTGTAGTAAATGAATTGGGTTCAGTAGACCTTGATTCGGTTAATGTTACAATTGTTATGGGAACTTGGTGCAGCGACAGCAGAAGAGAAGTGCCGAGATTCTTTAAAATAATTGATGAATTAAAAATGCCTAAAGAAAATATTAAAATTATTGGAGTGAACAGAAAATTAAAAAGTGATGGAGAGGATATTTCTTCACTTGATATAAAGAGAGTACCTACGTTTATATTTTACAAAAACCAGAAAGAGATAGGCAGAATTATTGAAACTCTGGAAGTCTCACTTGAAAACGATATACTGAAGATATTGAAAAAAGGATAATAGAGTTTCTGCAAAATAACTGATCTGTCATTTCGAACCCATTTTATGGGTGAGAAATCTTGTGAATTTTGAAAGATTTCTCTCCCGACCAGTCTGGATCGAAATGACAAAAGGCAAAACCCTTATTTTGCAGAAGTTCTAATATATATCACCCGATAGTGGAATACCAGTAGTTATCTCTGTATTGATCTTTTATTATTTTTCTCATTATTGCGTTTTCTTTTTTTCTGAGTTTGGGATCACTCTCAATTACTTTAAAAGCTTCCTGCTTTGCCTTTAGTAATATTTTCTGGTCATCAATAAGATCAGCATACTTGAATTTTGGAATGCCGCTCTGCTGTGTTCCGTAAATATCTCCGGGTCCTCTAAGCTTCAGATCGATCTCAGCTAACTTAAAACCGCTTGTATATTTTACTAACGAATTCAATCGAATGATCGTTTTATTTTTTTGAATTTGTGAATCGGAGAGAAAATCAAAGTTGAAAGAAGCATCTTGCTGCTGCCTGCTAAAGTTTTCACTTGTTACTAAGATACAATAACTCTGACTACCGCCTCTTCCGATTCTGCCTCTAAGCTGGTGGAGCTGCGAAAGCCCGAATCTATGAGCATCGTTGATGATCATTATATTTGCATTCGGAATATCGATTCCAACCTCTATTACCGTAGTGGATACCAAAACATCATATTCCTTGTTTGCGAATTTCAGCATTACCGTACGCTTTTCATCCCAGCTCATTCTTCCGTGAATCAGACCAACATTTAAATTCTTGAAAACGGTTTCCTTCAAATTATTGTAATATGTTTCCGCTGCTTTTAATTCGAGTTTCTCTGATTCCTCGATCAGCGGATAAACTATAAATGCTTGAGATCCTTCTCTTATCTTATCGATCGTGAATTTGTAAATTTGTGCAAGCTTGCCGTCACTACGCAAATATGTTTTTATCGGGACTCTATTTTTCGGAAGTTCATCAATAACCGAAACATCCAGATCACCGTATAAAGTCATTGTAAGCGTTCTTGGTATTGGTGTCGCCGACATAACAAGAACATCCGGAGCAGAAGATTTGGAGATCAGCTTTGATCGCTGTGCGACTCCGAAACGATGCTGTTCGTCAACTATTACAAGCCCGAGATTTGTAAATTCAGACTTATCCTCAATTAGCGCATGCGTGCCGATATAAATACCCGGTTTGCCCTCCTTGATCTTGGAATGTATTTTACTTTTCTCTTTTGTCTTCTGTCCGCCCACAAGCAATTCAATTTCAATAGGAAAGTTGGAAAGCATTTTTTGAATATTTTCGTAATGCTGTATTGCCAATATTTCTGTCGGAGCCATCAGAGCTGCTTGTTTATTGTTTGATACGGCTATTATCATTGCGATAACCGCGACAACTGTTTTGCCGCTTCCTACATCGCCTTGCAGCAATCGGTTCATAGGTTTACCCGATTCCATATCCAGCCGGATTTGGTGAAGTACTTTAGTTTGCGCATTAGTTAATTCGAATGGAAGCGAATCAAGGAACTGCTTTAATAATTTCTTATCAAGTTCATAACTTATACCGGGAACTTTGGAGCGGTAATTATATTTTTTCAAAGCAATGAGAGATTCGATATAAAATAATTCCTCAAACTTCAACCGGTGTTCTGCTCTTTGGAGTAGTTCAGTATTCTCAGGAAAATGCTTATTGGCAATAGTTGATTTGATATTGAGTAAATTATTCTTTTCAATTATATGATTTGGTAATGTTTCCTCAATCTGTTCTTTGTAATCGGTTATGGCATGGTAAATTAATCTTCTAAGACTCAACTCGCCAAGATTAGCTTTCTTAAACTTTTCCGGAATTTTGTAGAAAGGAATTATTTTTCCTGTATGAAGAAAATCTTCCGATTCCTCAGATGAGAGTTTATCAAAATCAGGATGAGTAAATTGAAGATGACCGTATTTTGTAATAATAGGCTTAGCAGAAACGGCATAGTATTCACCCGTTTTGAACCTATCGCGAAAATATTTGATACTTCTGAACCATACACATTCAAAGAATCCTTTGCTGTCTTTCATCGATACCTTAAAAACGCTCTTTCTGCCGTAATGTATTTCCTCAGTATCAACAACCTTTCCGATAATTGTAACTTCTCCGTTAAAACCTGCGGTAACAAAATTGACTACTCGTGAGGAATCCAAAATTGTCGATCTATCCAAGTATCGATAAGGAAATAAGTAAAGGAGATCGTTGATAGTATTGATACCAATTGACGAGAGGATCTCAGCCTTTTTTGGACCAACATTTTTTAAATATTGTATAGGACTATCAATTGTTGTTGACATACTTGCATTCTTTGAAATGTATATCTACAATATAATAAACTGCCGCAAAACTATTGTAATGTTAAAATTCAAGTTCTGCTTTCATCCCGCGGGACATTAACTCATAGGTAACTTTGATAGGATCTTTTTCGTGGAAAAGAATATTATAAACGGCGGCGGCAATCGGAACTTCAATGTGGTGTTTTGCAGCAAGTTCATGTACTGACTTACACGTTTCAACTCCTTCAGCAACCATCTTCATCGATTTTAAAACTTCCGGTAATTTTTTACCCATTCCAATTTGTTCACCAACATATCTGTTGCGGCTGTGCCTACTCATACAAGTCACGATCAGATCACCCATACCTGAAAGCCCGGAGAATGTTTCCGGTCTGGCTCCAAGTTGAACACCGAGCCGGGAGATTTCTGCGATTCCTCTTGTCATTATAGCTGCTTTTGTATTATCGCCGAATTTAGCCCCATCGATAATTCCGGCTCCAATTGCAATTACATTTTTCAACGCACCGCCTAACTCAACGCCCACAATATCGGTTGTAGAATAAACCCGGAAGTATGAAGTCATAAATGCAGCTTGTACATCCTTTGCCGTATCAATGTTACGCGATGCGGCAACAACAGCAGTAGGAATTTTTCGGCTTACTTCTTCAGCGTGACTCGGTCCGGATAATACAGCAATGCTATTCTCCTCAATATCCAATTCATCGGAAATAATATGATCAACAGTAACCAGAGTTTCTTTTTCAATTCCTTTTGCAACGCTTACAAAAGTTGTATTCAAGAAGGAATACTTTTTCATTTTCTTCAAAACACTGCGGACAAATTGAGTGGGGATAGCAATAACGATCATATGCTGATTAGTAGAAGCCTGCTCTAGTGAATGTGTTATTGTGATATCTTGCGGTATGCTGATTCCCGGAAGGAATATTTTATTTTCGTGATGTTTGATTAACCCTTTAACGTATTCTTTCTTGAATTCCCAAAGGGTAACATCGTGACCATTGTTACTTAGGATGATAGCCAGGGCAGTACCCCAGCTACCAGCTCCTAAAACTGAAATTTTCATAGATCAATTATTATTTGTTCTTTTTCGAGAGCGAAATTCTATTTTCATCACCGTGCAATAATCTGCTGATATTTGCTCTGTGAGTGTACATTACAAGAAAAGCAAGAAAAATTGTAAATGGTAATATTGTATGATATCCTGTAATATCCACACCAAATACATTTTCTCTAATAATCATAATCAATGGAATAGATACTGCCGCGCTCAACGAACCTAAAGATATATATTTTGATATCAATACAACTATACCAAATACCGCAAGAGCTAATAACATATCAACGGTAATAATAGTAACTAAAAATCCCAATGCAGTTGCAATACCTTTCCCGCCTTTGAAGTCTGCAAAGACTGTCCAAATATGACCCAGAACAGCGGAAATTCCTGCAATGATCTGCACTAATGTAAAATCATCGAATGGGGTTGCATTCGGGAATGGAAAACTTCCAAGATAAAGCCTTGCAACTAAAACTACAACAAGCGCTCCCTTAAGTGCATCTAAAAAGATAACAAATATGCCGTATTTCCAGCCGAGAACCCTGAATACATTTGAACCACCGGCATTACCGCTGCCGTGTTCGCGAATATCTATCCCCCTGACCATTTTGCTTACTATTATACTTGAAGGTATTGAACCCACCAAGTATGAAAGTATAACTATCACAATTAAGTTCAACATAAAACTACCTGAATTTTAATAAATTTAGTAAATAGTATACAATTTATCTTTTACTAAGTTTCAATATTAACAATTAATCTAAAAAGGTCAAGGTCTGAATTAGTTGTTACTTTAAAGTTTAACGAAGAACCTTCTACGATCTTTATTTTTTTGTTAGATGTTTTATGTACTAAAATGGACTCATCTGATCCGATAAAATTATGATTTTGGGCTAGAAGCATAGATTCGGAAAGAATTTCAAATTTGAATATTTGAGGTGTTTGAACATAATATACTTCATTTCTGTCTATATAATCCACTACAACTTCATTTCCTTTTATTAAAGTATCTTTTGCCTTTATTGCAACAATTGCACTGTCAAATTCTTTAGCCGTTTCAATTGCGTTTAGCAGAATTTTATTGGAAAGCAGGGGGCGGGCAGCATCGTGTACAATAATTAAGTCATTTTCCATCGCAGAAGTTGACTGCAGAGCATTAAAAACAGAATGTTGTCTTTCTGTCCCGCCTTCAACTATTTTTGTGATTTTGCTAATTCCGTACTTTATTTTAATGCTGTTAAGTAAATCAAAATAATCTTTCCGGGCAGGAATAATTATTTCATCGACTCCATCACAATTCTGAAAAACTTCTAAAGTGTATGCAATAAGCTCTTTACCATCAACCTGAATATACTGCTTTGGTAAAGAGCTTTTAATCCGCTTCCCAACACCCCCCGAAGGTATTATTGCATAAGTTTTCATTTTATAAGATCAACATTGCATCACCGTAGCTGAGAAAACGATACTTAGATTTCAAAGCTTTTTTATAAGCCTTCATTACAAGATCGTAATCTCCGAATGCTGCGGTGAGCATAAGTAACGTAGATTCCGGTTGATGAAAATTTGTAATTAGTTTACTTACGATTTTAAATTTATAAGGAGGAAAGATAAATTTATCAGTCCATCCGATGTCGGGTTTCACTAATCCTTCAGCGGTAACGCTGGTCTCTATAGCTCTAGTTGTACTTGTTCCAACAACAAAAATCCTCTTCTTTGCATGCATGGCATTGTTAATTGTATCGGCAGAACTTTGCGATATTTCATAATACTCGGAATCCATTCTGTGTTTTGTTAAATCTTCAACCTCAACTGGTCTGAATGTCCCCAAACCGATATGAAGAATAACCGTAGCAACTTTGATACCCTTTCTTTTTATTTTTCTTATAAGGTCAGGTGTAAAGTGTAATGCCGCTGTCGGCGCTGCAACAGATCCGTCCCTTTTGGCAAATATCGTTTGATAATCTTTCCTATCTTCGTCAACGGCTTCTCGTTTAATATACGGAGGAAGGGGAGTAGTACCGATTTTTTCGATCGCAGCAAAAATATCCCCCGCATCTTCGTTAAACCTTACCGTTCTACCTCGAGAGGTAGTATTATCAATTACTTCGCACCAAAGATTGTCGTTGAAGTAAATTCTATTACCGATTCTCACCTTTCTTGCAGGGTCAACAATTACATCCCATATATTTTCTTTCTTGTTCAATTCACGTAAAACAAAGACTTCTATTTTAGCATTTGTTCTTTCCTTTTTACCGAACAAGCGCGCCTGCAGTACTTTTGTTTCGTTAACAACAAGTACATCGCCTTTGGACATGTAACTAATAATGTCAGAAAATTTCTTATCCTCTATACTCTTTGTTTCTCTATCCAAAACCATCATCCTCGCGCTATCCCTAGGAGAAGCGGGGAATTTTGCAATAGCGGTTTTAGGTAAATTATATTTAAAAGCTGAAAGCTTCATTTAAACTCCTCAATATTTTTAATGAACTACACCAAAAATAATCGGGTGGGGTATTATTAACCCCACCCTTAAGTAATTATTTTCTTGGATTTCTTAAAGCTGCTCTTGCTGCTGCTAATCTAGCAATCGGCACTCTAAATGGAGAACAGCTAACATAATTCAAACCGGTACGATGGAAGAAATCAATAGAAGATGGTTCTCCACCGTGCTCGCCGCAAATACCAACTTTCAAATTAGTATTTGTCGAACGTCCTTTTTCGGTTCCCATTTTTACTAACTCACCAACCCCTTCCTGATCAAGAGCTTCGAAAGGATCCTTAGGAATTATTTCATTTTCTATATACAAAGGTAAGAATTTACCTGAGTCATCTCGTGATAATCCCATTGCAGTTTGAGTTAAGTCGTTAGTGCCAAAGCTGAAAAATTCAGCAACTTCAGCAATTTTATCGGCGGTAACAGCTGCACGAGGAAGCTCGATCATAGTACCGACAAGGTAATTAACTTTTTTACCTTTTTTCTTGAATACTTCTCCAGCTACTCTACGAACAATAGCTTCTTGAAGTTTTAATTCGTTAACATTACCAACTAACGGGATCATAACTTCCGGTTTAACTTTAATGCCTTTTTTAGCCATGTTTACCGCAGCTTCAAAAATCGCCTGTGCCTGCATTTCGGTTATCTCAGGATATGATATTCCTAATCTACATCCTCTAAATCCAAGCATAGGATTAAATTCTGCCATTGATTCAATTTTTTCTTTAATAACTTTAGGTGAAATCCCTAAAGCTTTTGCAACTTCTTCCTGTTCTTTCTTTTCGTGAGGTAAGAACTCATGCAGAGGCGGATCTAAAGTTCTTATTGTAACCGGTTTGCCGTCCATAACTTTGAAAATACCTTCAAAGTCTTTTCTCTGCAACGGAAGAAGTTTTTTAAGAGCTTTCTTTCTATCAGAAACAGAATCGGCAAGAATCATCTCACGCATAGGAAGAATTTTTCCTTCACCGAAGAACATATGCTCTGTTCTGCACAGCCCAATACCTTCAGCGCCGAATGCAAGTGCATTAGCAGATTGTTCCGGTTCGTCCGCATTTGTTCTGATACCTAATTGTCTAACACTATTGGTCCATCTCATTACATCTTGATAAGTTTTGTAAACATCAGATTTTTTAGGGTCTAATTCCTTAGTGATCAATACCTGAACAACTTCAGAAGGTTTAGTAGCAACTTTTCCGGCAATAATTTCGCCTGTTGTACCGTCGATGGTTAAATAATCACCTTGTTTTATTATGTTCTTATTTCCTTCAACTGACATTACGCCTTTCTTATAATCAATATTCAAAGCACCGGCGCCGGCAACACAAACTTTTCCCATTTGTCTTGCAACTAATGCTGCATGCGAAGTCATTCCGCCTTTGGCAGTTAAAATTCCAACTGCGGCATTCATGCCTTTTATGTCTTCCGGAGAGGTCTCAATTCTTACAAGAATTACTTTATCGCCTTTAGCCGCCATAGCTTCAGCGTCGTTTGCAGTAAAAGCAACTTTACCCGAAGCCGCACCAGGACCGGCATTCAAACCTTTAGTCAGAAGTCCGCCTTCTTTAATTACTTTAGCTTTTTCTTTTAAATCGAAAATCGGTCTCAGCAACTGCTCTAACTGATCCGGTTCAATTCTCATCAATGCTTCTCTTTTGTCAATAAGTTTTTGACGAACCATATCAACCGCAATCCTAACGGCAGCAAAGCCAGTTCTTTTACCGACGCGAGCTTGAAGCATCCACAATTTACCTTGCTGTATCGTGAATTCAACATCCATCATATCATGATAGTGTTTTTCAAGTTTTGATCTAATATCCATAAGCTGTTTGTAAACTTTAGGATCATCTTTTTTAAGTTCTGCAATAGGAAGCGGAGTTCTAACACCGGCAACAACATCCTCGCCTTGAGCGTTGAATAAGTATTCACCATAGAATATGTTTTCGCCAGTAGCAGGATCGCGTGTAAATGCAACACCGGTACCTGAATCTTCACCCATATTACCAAACACCATAGATTGAACATTTACTGCGGTTCCCCATTCTGCCGGGATGTCATTCAATTTTCTGTAAATAACCGCTCTTTCATTATTCCATGATTCAAATACAGCGCCGATCGCTCCCCATAATTGTTTCATAGGATCAGTTGGAAAATCATGACCGGTTTTCTTTTTAATTTCAGCTTTGAATTCTGCTACTAATTCTTTCAGATCTTCTGTTGAAAACTCAGTATCTAATTCAATTTTTCTTTTTTTCTTTTTCTTTTCAAGAATAAGTTCAAAAGGGTCTCTATCGTGTTTGTCGACTGGCTGTAAGCCAAGAACAACATCGCCGTACATTTGGACAAATCTTCTGTAAGAATCATATGCAAATCTTGGATTTCCTGTCTTTGTACTTAAGGCTTCAACAGTAATATCGTTCAAACCGAGGTTAAGAATAGTATCCATCATCCCGGGCATAGATGCACGTGCGCCGCTTCGTACAGAAACAAGCAAAGGATTTTTTGAATCGCCGAATTTTGCTCCCATTTGTTTTTCAACTTTTTTAAGTGCTTCTTCAACTGTACTTTTTAATCCTTGAGGATATTTCTTTTTGTTCTCTGTGTAATAAGTACATACTTCTGTCGTAATTGTAAAACCGGATGGTACAGGAATTCCGATGTTTACCATCTCTGCTAAGTTTGCTCCTTTACCTCCAAGCAGGTTTTTCATATCGGCTTTTCCGTCGGCTTTATTGCCTCCGAAAAAATAGACATATTTTATTACCTTCTTTTTTGCCATTTGTTTTTCCTCCAAATGAGTTTAGTTATTAGGTTTAATTAAATAATTTTAAAATTTGTTCTTTGAATTTTTCCTCTTGCTCAATTAACATATCTATTTTTAAATAGTAAATATCAATATCGTCCAATTCCTTTGCGAAAGCTTTTAATTTTACAAAATCCTTTTGCGTTGTAACAACTGAATTGGAATTAGTTTCGTAAAATTTCTTTCTGATCAAATTAACTTCCCTTAATTTATATTCCTTATGATCCTTGAACAGCAGCTTGTTGCTTATATCAATATCCTTTTGTTCTAAGATTTTCAAGAACGAATATGGTCTGGCAATGCCGCAGACCACTAAACTTTTTTCTCCTTCAAACTCGTTAAGTCTAAATTTTTGATGGTTTTTAACATCATAAACTCCAGACGCAACATAATAACCGTAAAACAGTTTTTTGCCTTCGAACAATTTAATAATACTTTTCGGTACATCAACTTTTTCAGTAAATTTCCTGTTGACGATCACAACATCAGCTCGGTCAACAGAGGAAAACGGTTCGCGCATTCTTCCCAATGGTAAAAGGTTTCTATCTATTATCCCTTTTTTTGTTAAGAATCTCTGATCGAAAACGAGTACATTCAAATCTCTATCAAGCCATCTATGCTGATAAGCATCATCCAGCACAATCGCGTCAACATTTGTATCACGGATAAATTTTTGTGCGCCTTCAACTCTTCTTTCCGATACGGCTGCCGGTACTCCGCACTCTTCCGCAGCAAGATATATTTCATCTCCGCTTTTGTTCACCGGAAGAAAGAGAGTGCTGCCGTCAGAAATAAGCTGGTAACCTTTGGAATTTCTACTGTATCCTCTGCTCAGGATACCTGCTTTAATTCCGGCTTCTTTCAATAATTTTGTTACCATAATTACCGTTGGAGTTTTACCCGCACCGCCGACAGTAATGTTCCCGATAGAAATAACCTTTGCTTCGACCTTTACTTGGCTGAAAATTCCGCGATCGAAAAGTTTATTTCTTGTTGTCACTATTACCTGGTACAACAAAACAAATGGTGATAATATTAATTTAAATATCTTAATCAAACTTCTCTGCTTTTGTTTGCAACTCGTTTAACTTAATACTGCATTCGTCAATTATCTTAGATACTTCTTCCCGCTCTAAATTCTTATCAATAAATATCGGATCTGAGTATATCACATTAACCCTGCTGAATAATTTTGGTATCTCAGACTTATCCCAACTATTAAAAACATGTTTTTTGTTATAACCAATTCCGCATAGCACCAGAGGAACTGAACTCCTTTGTGCAATTATAACTGCTCCGGCTTTCATTATGCGAGGCGGACCTGTTGGACCGTCCGGAGTAATGGATACAGAGTGATTTTCTTTTATCTTGTCCAGTAATATCTCAAGGGCTTCCTTTCCGCCTTTATGACTTGATCCTCTGGCAATATCATAATTCCATTTTGTTAGAATATTTGCAAGAAGATCGCCGTCCTTGCTTTGGCTGACCAATGCAGAAAAATTTTTATTCCTCTGTAGATACCAAGGGATAAGCATGGTTCCATGCCAGAAAGCGAAAACAATATTTTGCTTGGATGATAACAACTCATCAATTCCCTTAGAATTTTGCACGTTAATTTTCAAAGATTTACAAAGAACATTTACCGCTCCATGAAGGGAATAGTGTCCAACAAATCTTAAGAACCCTTGTTTGATCTCTTTAAACTTCATGCAACTCATTTAATATTATTTCGGCGGAATTTTTAGATGCACCGCTTCCGCCAAGTTTGTTTTTTACTGATCTTAAATTTTCAACTACTTCATTCATTCTTACGTTATCGTTAATCAGTGCTTCGCAATAATTAAAAATTAGTTCTGCGTTCACATCATCTTGAATGAACTCCTTTATGATCTCTTTCCCTGCAATGATATTAGGCATTGCAATAAAATCAAGTTGAATAACTTTTTTTGCCAGGGCATAAGTCAATTTGTTAGTTAAGTAAACAACAACAAAGGGAATCGAAAATATCGCAGCTTCTAATGTTGACGTGCCCGATTTAATGATCCCGAACTTTGAGTGTTTCAAAAGATCGTATGTAATACCCTTAACAATTTTAATTGATTTATCATTAACAAAACCTTGCAAATAAGATTCCTCCAAATTATCAGCGCAGGCAATTACTGTCTGCATATTAAATTTTACCGATAATTTCTCCGCTGTTTTGGTCAACTCCGGAAGTAATTTTTCAATTTCGTGTTTCCTGCTTCCGGGAAGTACTAATAATATTTCCTTACCTTCTTTTAATTCCAGTTTTCTGAACAAATCCTCTTTAGACAGGAAATTATACTTTTCAATTCTTTCGACCAGCGGATGTCCCACATATTCAACGGGTACATTTCCTTTTTCGTAAATATCTTTTTCGAAAGGGAAAACGACCAGCATTTTATCGACTCTCTTTCTGATCTTTTTTATCCTTCCTTTTTTCCATGCCCAGATCTGCGGCGAAATATAGTAAACGATTTTTAATCCCAACGCTTTTAGCTTTTTTGCGATCCTTAAGTTGAAGCCCGGATAATCGATTAATACTGCCAGTTTTATTTTTTCTTTTTTTACAAGCTGAATTATTTCCTTTTCCACTTTGAAAATGAAAGGCAGATGTTTAATAACTTCAATCATTCCTAAGAACGCCATATCCCTAATGTGAAAAATTGTTTTCACTCCAGCAGCAAGCATCTTATCTCCGCCGATACCAACCAACTGGATCGAACTATCTTTCTGAAGCAATTCTTCAGCTAATGCAGCGCCGTGTAAATCTCCGGAAGCTTCACCTGCAATAACCAATATTTGAGAATTTGAATTCAAATATATATCCTAAATGAAATTAACCAAGTGAATAAACTGCTTTGCGTTTTAATTCAGCTTGATGACGTTTTTTTAATCTTCGCTTACCAAACAATTTTTCGAGTCTTGCATTTACATCATAAAAATTATTAAACGGATAATATGAAATTCTATTCTTCTCGCAGAATTTCAATAAGTCCCGTTTTGCAAAAATATAATCGACATATTGTACAGGGCATGTATCCGAAAGCCCATCGCCGATAAATATTGTTATATCATCATCTCTACTATTATCAAGTATATGATTTCTCTTACAATTAGCGCATATTTTACATTCCTCATCCATGTAGGGGAATGACGGCACCATTTTATTGTTTTCCATAAAATGTAACTTATTTGTAAAAACCTTTAGATGGTTCAAATTATGGTTACTAAAAATATGATCGATGTAATAATCGAGTCCGTCGCTTAATATTATCATCTCGATATTACTATGTTTATCACAAAGCTGAAGGAAATCTCTAAAACCTTCATCCATCTCCATAGTATCCAGAAAAGTATCCATATCGCTCTTATCCACTTCCGGCAGAGTATCGAAAAGTTCCAGCCAAAAAGTTGCCGAGGATATTTCTCCAGCTATCCATCGATCTGCAATTTCGTTGATCACATCAAGATTGCCAAACTCCATGAAAAGATGATCGCCTACATCGTTTTTCATGATGGTTCCGTCGAAGTCGACAAATATTTTAATTGTTTGATCTGTCATCTAAACTTGAATATCCTCCGTGAAACGTACTCCGGCAAGTTTTGAAATCCCTTCTTCCTGCATTGTTACGCCGTACATCGTTTCAGCCACGTTCATCGTTCTCTTGTTATGAGTAACAATAATGAACTGAGTATTGTCGCTAAAGTCTTCCAGCAATTTGCAGAAACGGTCGACATTCGCATCGTCAAGCGGCGCATCAACCTCGTCCATAATACAGAATGGGCTTGGTTTAACTAAGTAAATGGCAAAAAGAAGAGCTGTTGCGGTCAATGTCTTTTCACCGCCGGATAGCTGTTCAATTGATGAAGGTCTTTTTCCTTTTGGTTTTGCCATTATTTCAATTTTTGCTTCTAGAGGATCAACGCCTTCCTGCAAAGTCAGATCAGCTTCATCACCAGTATCAAATAATGATTCAAAAATTTTCTTAAAGTTTGTACGTATTTGTTCAAATGTTTCAATGAAAACTGTCTGTGCCGCTTCGTTTATTTCATTGATCGTATTTATAAGATCTTTCTCAGATTCTATTAGATCATCCCGCTGTTTCAATAGAAAATCGAGGCGCTCCGCTTCCTCCTCATATTCGGAATAAGCAAGTAAATTAACCGGTCCAAGGTTTTTTGCCTGCTGCTTAAGAGAATGAACCTCTGCCGAAACTTCTTCGAAGTTAAACTCATCTGCATCTTCAAATTCTTTCAGTTCCAGGGTTATTGAGTAATCTTCCTGAATACTTTCCATAAGATTATCCAAACGCATCCGGTTCTCGCTCATCTTTACTTCAATGGAGTGAATCTTATCAGATAGCTGTTGGCGGTTGTGTCGTAAATCGGTAAGCTGTCTTTCTAATTGGGCAGATTCATTCTTGATCGCCTGCAGTCTCTCATTGATCGACTTTTCATCGGATAGATGCTGCTCGCGAACAGCTTTAAGTTCATCTAATTCAATTTGATTCTCATCAATTATGTTTTGCAGCGATACAAGTTCATCTTCAGTATTGCTTATGTCATTCTCGCGTTTGGCTATCGAATGATCAATCTTTTCGCGGTTTTCTTCAGATCGGCGGATTGCTTCCTTAGTATTTTGCAGTTGTCCGAATAATCTTTCAAGCTCAAGCTTGCTCTGATTGAATTGATCAAGAAGCTCGTTATAAGCTGCTTCATGTTCTTTCTGCTCGTTGAGTTTTGCTTTTAATTCAGAATGAATGTTTTCACGTTGCAAAGCAAGAGATTGGTACTCATTCTGTAAATCGTCCAATATACTGTTTTGATTGAATGATTCCGAAACAAAGTCGTTTATTTTTCTCTGAGCATTTTCGATTTCTTCGTTTGCTTTTTTCTTCTCAAACTCTATCTGTGATATCTGCTTTTCAATATTGTTTATATCATTAAGCAGAGTTCTGCCTTGGTCCGATAGGTCGTAAAGATTTATTGATTCTAATTTATCTTCAGTTTGAGCAATCTGCTCTGATATCTTTCTGAGATCTTCTTCATATTTCGGGTACTCATTTTTCAGATCTTCCAGAAGCTGCCTTCTGCCAAACAAAGTTTCGTCAAGTTGCGGCGACGAACCGGCTTCAACGACACCATTAGACTGTACAAAATCACCTTCAAGAGTTACGAAGGAAAATTGAGGATATTTTTCATTTAACGAGACAGCAGATTCAAGATCCTTTGTAACCGCGATATTTGCCAGCAGATTTTCAAAATAAGGTTTCCATTTATCGGAAGTATCAACAAACTCGGAAGCCCAGCCGATAAATTGATTTCCTTTTGTAAGTTTTTTTGCTTTACGTTTTTTATCAAAGGCAGTTAATTTTGCTATCAATCCTTTATGAGTATTCGGTTTTTTCAGCAGATAGAAAGATGCTTTGCCGAGCTCATATTTTTTCAAATATTCAATTGCATTTTTAAGGTCGTCAAGATGTTCGATAAATAAATTATTCAAAACATCTTTAAGTGCGGCGTTTAATGCAAGGCGGTATTTTTCATTTGTATTACCAACATCAGCTACAATCGTCCTGTCATTTTCAGTCCAGCTGCTGTTTTCAAGCAAAACTTTTGAACCTTTTGATACACCTTCCAAATTAGCAACCAGCGATTGAATCAGTTCAATTTTATTTTTGATACCGGCAATAATATTTCTTCCTTCGAGCTCCTGTTTATGAAGATCATTCAAATGTGCTTCAAGTTCTTTCTTTTCATTTTCTTTTGCAACATATTCCGCATCCGATTCGGCTATTTTTCTCTCAACGTCTTCTCTTTCCTGGGTTAGTTCTTCCAAGTAGCCAACCGTTTTAGCAATGTTGCTTGTAGTATCTTGAATGAATTTATTGAGCTTCTGAATTTCAATATCCGATTTTTCAGTTAGATCTTTCGTGTTATTGATTTTATTCTCGATCTGCGAAATTTTCCTCTCAAGTTCATTTAACTTTTCCGTTTCAGTTTTTACACTTTCTCTAAAGTTCTCAAGTTCATCTTTTTTTGTTTCTAAAACAGAATGTCTTTCATCAATTTGAGCTTGCTTTTCTCTTACCTGATTTTCGTAATCTGTCAGTAATTGCTTGCTGGTTTCAATTGTGGATTCATTCTCAATTTTTTGAAAGTTGAACTCTTCCAATTCCAAGCGGTAATTGTCAAGATTTCTTCGCAGTACTTTATCTCGTTCTTGGGCAACAGAAATATTTCTTTCTTTATCATGCAGTTTATTTGTATTATCAGAAAGTTCCTGTCTTTTCCCGTTTAGTTCATATTCAATTGAAGATATTTTATCTCTGAATGAGATCAACTCATTTTCAATATTTCTTGTATTAAGATCAATCTCTTCTTTCTGTTTGTCCGATTCAATTTTTGTCTCTTGCAGTTGGCTTAATTCCAATGTGAACTTCGAATATTCACGTTCTGCAAGGTCTAATTCTTTTTCCCTTAAAATTGAGTGGATCTGGTTATACTTATCAGCTTTTTTCGCTTGCCTGGAGAGGGAGTTAACAGTTTTCTGTACTTCACTTACTATATCGTTCAAACGTGTTAAATCAGATTTAACATCATCCAGCCTTTTTAATGTTAAACGTCTTCTCAGTTTATACTTATTCACACCAGCAGCTTCTTCAAACAGATGACGTCTTTCATCCGCCTTACTGCTCAAAATAGTTTCAATCATCTTAAGCTCAATAACCGAATAAGCATTTGTACCCATTCCGGTATCCATAAAAAGATTAGTGATGTCCTTCAATCTGCAGATATTCTTATTCAGCAGATACTCACTTTCTCCTGATCTGAAAATCCTTCGTGTAATTGTCACTTCGGAATACTCGGTAGGAAGGATGCCTTTATCGTTGACCAAGGTTAATGAAATTTCAGCCATTCCCATCGGCTTACTTTTTCTCGTACCGTTGAAAATAACATTTTCCATCTTATCGCTTCGGAGAGTGCTGCTTTTCTGCTCGCCTAATACCCATCTAATTCCATCAATTATATTAGTTTTGCCGCAGCCGTTTGGACCTACTATACCGGTAATACCCCTATTAAAGTTAATAACGGTTTTATTGGCAAAAGATTTAAAACCAAATATTTCAAGCTTAGATAAATACAATCAGCTCTTTCCTACAAATGTTTAAATTGGTTAAAAGTATTGATTATATAGTCAATAGATGCGTAGGTAAACTGATAGTAAGCTAGTGTGCCCCCGACAAGAATTAAGAACAGTAATATTGCAAAGAAATATACGCGCACAGGACCAACATCAAATATTACATAAATCCCTTTGAGTAGCCTCTGAATTGTCCAGATAAAATATAAAAACAAAAATATGTACAAGTAAGTATTGAACATATTTATTTCCAAAATTCTGTATAAAACCATAGTGAGCGGAAGAAGAATAACAACCGGCAGATAAGCCCACACGATGGTAAAAAAAATATTTCTATAATAGATTTTTGTTCTTATGAAGAATGATGCCCACTTAATTAAAATACTGATCACCAAAAACGAAAGTAAACTAATAGCGAATAAAAGGAAGAATGCCTCAACGGGATTCCATGCAAAGTAACTCACGAAATCAATTATTGATGGGTTACCAAACGCAATGAGTAATTTATCATATAATAAATTAGATCGTAAGTAATAAAAAAGATTGTTAAGCAGCAATGCGTGTGCCCCAGCCAGAATTACCATTAATATTGCCGAGTGAACCCCGGACATAATTCTATGATCTCTGATATCCGCAAAGAAATTATATGGACGCAGCAAAGCTCTTATTGCATCTTCGCGGAACTTTTTCTTCGAGTTTACAAGCACACCCATAAAAATTGATAAACCGAGACCCATAAAAATAAAAAACAATGGAGCATCGTCAACTTTACTCCCCAAGGGAATCGTAATTCTGTTCGCTTTTTTTAACTTGGACTGTATTACATTATAACCAATTCTGTTAACGTTTCTATCAGCAGCAAGAATTCCAATTTGATAATAATTATTTGTAGAGTACTTAGTATAAAGTGAGTTAAAATCACCGTAATAATCAAACATGCTATTGATAAAAAATCCGGCAGATTTGAGTGACTTGGAAAGATTTATAGTTTCCTCGAAAAATTTAGCTTGTCCTTCAATCGAAAACTCATTCAGATATCCGTTTGTATTCCCTTTATAAGATGGATAAGTTGCGCCGCTAATGAATATTTTGCTGGCTCCCAAACTTTGTACAGAACTTTCAAGTTTGTTTTGAACTCGTACCATATTTGGTGAATACAACTCAACTCCGTATAGATCGAGACCTTCAACAGCTTTTGTTGGATATCCGATAAAAGAAGCATAAGTAAGCTTGTTATTTTTCTTAACCGTATTAAGCAAGTCGGTAATAAATCTTGATTGCGGTGCAGAATCAGCAATGTAACTGCCTCCCAAACCGATTCCCAACACGATAGGATGATCAAAATAAGCTTGATAAAGATCTTTGAAATATTCAGTTGCTCTATCTTTAAAATTTGTATCGTCGGCAAAGCTTTCCGGGAATGAGTTCAGCGGCATTTCAACAAATGCAAACAAACCTAGTTCCTGACAAATATTCAATGCGAACGGATGCGGAGTTGATTTAGCAAAGCGAATGCTGTTTACTCCCAAATTCTTTATTATCTGCAAGTCTTCTCTTAGCTGACGATAACCTATAAGACTTCCGTAATTTTCATCTGAAATAATATAAGTTACACCTTGCAGAGTTAATTTCTTCCCGTTTAATAAAAGTCCGTCTTCATTTTTTTGAAGATCATAGAAGATCAGGTTCTTCTGAATTTCGTCAACAACCGAATCATTTTTGGTTAGTGTGAATTTTGCCACATAATTATTCGGATTTTCAGGAGACCACAATTCAATATTTTTTAATGTGATGTTATGACTTGCCAATTTTTTAGTTTTATCCGGGAACAAATTTCTTTCGTATGCAATGTTTCCTAAAGGATCGACCAAAGTAACACCTAACCGATATTTACTTCTGTCGCGCTTTTTGTAAATGTAATCTATTGAAAAATCGAAATTGATTTTTGCAGAAGTCCTTTTTTTATTGAATTCTGCCGAATAGTTTAAAAGTTCCAGATGCTCTTTCGGAATAACCTCAAGAAAAACTTCACGCAGAATTCCGCCAGAGTCTTTTGGGAATAAAAATCTTTGATGCAGCGGTATAGTCGATCTGGAATCGAGTTCATCGCTTATTTTAAGGGTGAGAATATTTCCATCTTCAATATTGATAAGTTCATTCGGGAGTTCAATTGTAAAAGGAATATCTCCTGCTGTCTTTTTTACCAGAATAAGATCATTTAAGTAAATATCAACCAGATACGAAATACCTAAAAAATGAATTTTGAAGAAATGATTCGATATCCAGCTTGTATCAATTCCCAAAGCTCTTTGATAAATAATCGATTTATCGGAATTGAATTTTGAAGGAACTCTAATATTAACACTTGATGTTTTGGAATCTTCGACAAATACTTTCCAATCGGAATTCAGCGGTATCATCTTTCTTGTTAAAGTATTGGAAAAATTAACAGAATCAGCTTGGTATGAATTATCAGCCGGTAGTTCTTTAATTTTAATTTGTGAATAAGAGGTTGAGAAAACAAATAATAAAAGGAATAAAAGCGAAAAGCGTTTTTTCATAATTTTCAGCGTTTTTCTAAAAAATGACAAGTGCAAATATACTAAAAGAAAGATGCGAAATCAATGAGAAAATCGGCTAAAATAAAGCGTAATAAGGATTTATGAAAATTATTTTTGTTTGAATTGTGTGATTTAAATCATTGAATATTTTTATGAAATATATTAGTTTATTTGCTAAATAATATAAATTAGTCGTAATTTCTTAATTCCAAAAATTGAATCCTTTTTCTGGAGGTACAGCATGTTATTCCAAAAAAAGTTCTTTAAAAAGAGCATTATTTTAAATTTATTATTCGTGTCATCAGTTTTGTTCTTTCAAACATGTTCCGGTGATGATAACAATCCAGTTGCACCTCCAGGTGATAATTCGATTATCTCAAAATTGGATACAATAATTAACGTTGACAACTCTGACGCTATAATTACGTACCAAAATAATGTGAACATCACGATTCCACAGGGCACTGTTTCAGGAGATACAAAATTAACTATTGCAAAATTAAATGATAATTCAGTTCCTGATGATGAGGAGATGGAATTCCCAAATGTTTATGAAATTACTTTGGGAGATCAACATATTTTTGATGAACCGTTAGAGATAACATTAAAATATGATCCCCAAAAATTGAATGAGGGAAAATTAAAATATAAAATTGGTGCTTCTTACTATGATGAAACATTAAAAAGATGGATATTGTTTCAAGACGTTTCTGTCGATTCAATAGAAAATACTGTTTCTTTTACAACATCACATCTAACAAAATTAAGTTGGTGGAAATTTAAAAGTATTCTTGGATATACTGATTATATAACAAGTCCCCATTTTATTGTTTATTGGACAGATGGAAAAGTACCGTCAAATACTGATTACAAATCTAGTCTGTCAAACCATAAAGGAACAGCTCCTTACTATGTGCAGGATATTCTTTATTATTTGGAGGAAGCAAGACAAGTTTACGAAGATAAAAAATTAACAGTACCCAAAGATACAACCAACAAAGCTGAAGTTAGAATATTAGAATTACCAAAGGGTGTAGATGGCAATACAAGTTACTTTGGATTTATAAGGATAAGTCAAAATATTAAAGCAGACAACGAATTTTCACAAGAGGAATTAGTTAAAATAACTTGTGCTCATGAACTACTGCATTATGTTCAAGATTATTACTATATGTTCACTTTTGAGGGTAATATAATTAAGTGGTGGTTAGAAGCAACTGCAGTGCAGGCTGATAGAATTGTTTGGCCAAACAAATCGAAATTTGAAGCTATAAGTTATGCTGATGGAAACATAGATGGACAACTCCATCGTTCGTGGGATGATTGTAATGAAGATCCAAATTACTATTTTGCCGGAGGATTTTTAACTTACTTAACAACCTATCGTGATGGTCCTAAATTAAGCATTCCAAAAATCATTATTGAATCTGGTAAAGCAACCAATGTTAGCTATTTCAGAACTATCTTAAATGATTATTTAAAAAATAATCTTTCATCTCACGGTATTGGACATGAGTACAGAGATTATGTTAAGTGGGCTTATGAGCATAAGGGACCGATAAAGATCAAATATATTCCACCGTTAAGTAGTACCAATAATAATTATGTTGTGCCAGTTAGATTAACCGAAACAGATCCATCATGGAAAGGAACTGTTCCCGTATCAAACTTATCTGCAAAAATGGTGAAGATAATCTCGCCTACTTCACAAGGAGCGACTTCATTTAAAATAGTTCTAAACAATTCCGACACCCAAATTGAACATTATGTATATGTTTCGGATAAGGATAAAACTACTTATAAAAAATATCTAGTAAAAAACGATACACTAATGATCAATTTAGAAAGCAAAAACCAGTGGATAGATATTCTCAGCTGTAATATATTTAAGGATGATGCAGGAAGTTTTGACATGAGTGTTGAACTTGTTCAAGCCCCGACAATCACAAGTATTACTCCTTCTACAGCATCAGTAGGCGATGTTGTGCAGATAAAAGGCAATAATTTCGGCACAAATTCAAGTTCTGGTGAAGTTTGGTTTGGTGCTGTAAAAGCTTTGGCATCGGATATTGTTTCATGGCTTGACAACCAGATAGATGTTAAAGTTCCTGAAGGTGCAGTAACTGCTGACGTACATATTGTAGCCGGTGGAGAGAAGAGCAATGATGTTAGTTTTAGTGTGACGGGTGCTCCTATAATTACAGATATTATTGATTATTTATATAATCGAGATTTTCAAGGCATTCATAGATTTACCTTACCTAATAATACAGCTGAAATTATAGGACAAAACTTTGACGACTATCCCCAAATAAGAAAAGTATATGTAAATAACATTGAAGCCGAGGTATATAATTGGAGTGATACATTAGTTGAATTTAAATTGCCGGAACAACCGACAGGAAATATTACTATTAAATTGGTAACATCTAATGGAGAGAGTAATGAATTTCCATATTTTAATGGGTTGCCTGTGAGCTATTTAAATTCATCCGAATCAATTTTAATAGATGCACAGTTTGATGTCAAATTCTATAATGCTAAAGGAGATATGAATGATTCTTTTTCGGCAGGAACTAGGCCACAAGAATTTAATAAAAATAATTTTAGTTGGAATGACCGTGTATTGACAGTTGATCTAAATAGTGTTGAAAATATAAGCGGAACTATATCTTACACATTTAAAAATAATGGATTAGAAATAGAAAAAGTTGAAGTAAATTATACAAGAAGTAATTCATGGCCTAATGAAATTGTTCATTACATAGGCAATAACTTCCCTTATTCTGAAACAAATAACTGGCATGGTAATGAAACTACATTCTATTCATTTGGATCTTGTGGTGAAGCTCTGGAGCAAAATACAACTTCAATAGAAGGCTCTATTAATTATGTTGATGATTTACGGGCGGATTTTGATGGAATTGATTATTCTTCTGGTTGTGCATTTAATTCTATTTATTTGAAATTAACCTTCACTAACTAAAAGTGAATCAAGGATGAATTTATATTAGGAGGCTTTGCATAACCTAAAAAGTTTAATGGTACTGTTTTTTAGAATAACATATTTACACATTATACTCTGTTTTGGATGCTACGCCCCCCAAGTGTATGAATTATTGGAGTGATTTTACTTAAAATGCAATACAGATTGTGGTTTTGCAAAGGCTTCTATTAGTAGAGATTTGAGAAATCAAATCTCTACTATAAATATTGATTAAGCAAATCTTACAAATGCAGTAACTAAATTAGTTTTAAAAAAGTAAGAAATACCAAACAACATTTTTTTATTTTTTCAGGTATTTTGAAAAGAGATTCATGCTTTCCTACCGTACAAATTTACATCTTCTCATTAAAATGGTAATACTAAAATATTTATAATCATATTTTTGTATAAATTTATCCTTTTTTAATCCATATTTAAAGAAATAAAATACCGTGAAAATAATGGCGCAATATTTGTTAGTATAAATTTTGTTATTGACATAAAACAGATTTCCTAAATTCTTTTAATATATAATCTTATTTATTGCCGCTTTAGGAAGGCGGAGAAACACTTTATTCTATAGGGGACTGTTATGTCAAAAAAAACTGCTTTATTAGTCAGAGTATTTTCACTGAATTTCTTACTATTATTACTTTTAACTTTTTTATTCCAATCTTGTTCGGATGATAACACACCAACAGAACCAGGCGCGCCGGCAAGCCTGGCGGAAGCAACAATAGGAACCGGTGGAGGAACATTAACAACCGATGAGTTAGAATT